>Ga0181343_1000811_pt1 | contig 13001 bp, 15 predicted proteins | sample Su13VDMLBSD_FD_130110 | JGI IMG/M metagenome (GOLD analysis project Ga0181343, IMG submission 130110) | Freshwater viral communities from Lake Michigan, USA - Su13.VD.MLB.S.D | ecosystem: Environmental > Aquatic > Freshwater > Lake | place: USA: Michigan | collected 2013-07-15 | reverse complement strand
TATTGATAGTCATGTGTTAACTCCATTTATGCAAGTTAGTTGTTTAAGTCTTCCCATTCAGGCGAAGACATACATATTTATATCACATCCTATGTCTCATGTCAAGTGTTTAAAAATTATTCTACATCAAAGAAGAACATGTGCCACAGTCTAGCATCTTCCATAGTCATGCCAAAATATTCACTGGCCGCATGAATGCATCCGCCATCAAAGATGACCAATCTATTAAATATGTTTCCAAACTTATCAACTCTTTCATATGGAGTTCCGTCAAGATGATTGGTACCATAGAAAACTTCATTGATGCGTGGACTAGAGTTGTGATGGACTCTTGTATTCTTATGCATGAATGTAGATGTTCCACATGATGGTGGTGCATCTGGTGTTAGAAAGATCATAGCAGCAAATCTTTGAGAATCACAATGATAAACAATCGGTTCTCCGGCTGTATTGAGTTGGAACCGACCATTCATTCCATGCTCTTCCCATTTCGTTATCTTCATATTCAGAATAGATTCGAATGTCTTCTTAACTTCAGGAAAAAGAAACTGCTTAATTGATCTTCTTCCTATAAATCCACGACCAAAACCACCTTCAACATATTCTTGCTGCTGCGCGAAAGCACGAATAGCATATGGATCCGAATAGAAATTATCTACAATAAAGGCTCTCTTGTTCATGCCTTTATTGACGTTGAACATCAACTCTTGTTCTGTAGGCTTTTCTACTTCAGGAACAGGAAGATCAACTTTTGGTTTACTTTCGTAAGCCTTTCTATGAATGATGTGCTTCAAAGGATTTTCGGTTTCTTTCAAATCCACAATGCTGTAAAATTTAGCGTTTGGATTTGAAGTTAACCAAAACTCAACTCTAAATCTATCTGACGCAGAAAATCCACTTTTAAGTGGATTACCGTCTGGCAGAGCAGATTGATAATTTCTCCACCAAGAAATATCTGATGGATCAGGTAGCGTTCTCACATAACTAGATTTTGTCCAAAAAAATGTGCCGCTAAAGTGTGGCATAGGAAATGGTTGACACGTTGCTCCAGCACCATCGTAATTATCCAAAGCTTTATGCATTGTTTTCCAATTTTCAATAACACCCCAATTCAAGAATTGCCTTGAAAGATATGTCAACTTTTGATATTGATTATCATAGATATACTTTGTATTGTTGTTTTTTGCCTCATGATATGTACTTAAACCAAATGTTAATCCTCGCGCTTGAAGATATAAGATTTTCATATCTTGAGTTTGAGATAGTCTATACATCTTCTCATGTGTATAGCATTCTGTGTTCTTACCCTCACTGCCATTTTTTGTAAAGTCAGGATAACTATTTAACATTTCCAAATCTGAATCGAAATGGTCTTTAACTTCTTCAATGATGGCATTCTTATAGTAAGAATTTACCAAGAGGCTAAACCATTTTGTTTTGTAATAATCATTGCTAACACATGTGATATAGATTTCATCCAGTTCAGATAGTAATCCTGAATCCATAGCACATGTAAAATGCTCATTGACAATTGAGGTCCAATGACCAAGATCATCCAAATAGATGTGATAGAATAATACTGTCTTCATAATTAAATTTCCGCGTCTGTTCTATATACAAGTTTCTTATAAACTACTGTAGAGTCGACCGTATGCACATGAATGAATCCCATCTTTTCCAATAGATTAGGAACGTCGGCCACTCTACCCCAGTCAACATCATCAATTACGCAATATCCATTTAGAGTAATTTGTGAAGCATATTTTCTTACATCACGGAGAGATTGATCGGTATGCTGACCATCAACATGAAGCAAGTTTATGTTTCTGATTTCAGGAGCAGTATCACTTGGTTCTTTGATTATTGAGATATAATCTTTAATCTCAAATTCATGGATCATACTCTCAAAAATTCCAAGTTTCTGATTCAAATCAATTTTGTTCCAGTATTCATAATTAATCCCATTGTATCCTTTTGTCGCTTCTTCATTTGTCCAAGGATCTATAGCGTAGATTATACCTTTTGCATTTCTTTTCAATTCAAGAGCAATAGGCAAAACACTCTTTCCTGCATAAACTCCAATTTCAACGCAGACAGGACTTTCAACATCTCTACAAATTTCATCTACGTAGTCAATTAAACATCCGGCCTTATTGAGTGAGATCCATCCCCAATCACCATATTTCGCATCATATTCTGGATAAATTTTTTCAATTTTAGATTTTGAATCATTTTTACTAGTCTTAGTATATTCAGGAAAGAAGTGCTTCTCAACTGTAGGCAATTCAAAAATAGCACGAGGCAAATCTTCAATAGGATATTTCTTTAGCATTCTATCTTTTTTGCCAGTAATGCCAAAATTTCCTTCTTCTAATGTAGTACTATCAATGAAATCCATCCTTCTCATAGATGACATTCTGCTATTAAACTCTGGTTCTGTAATATACAAAACATCATCGTAGTGAGAAAATGTCTTTAACTTTTGCTTCACAACTTCTCTACCGCCCATTGATGTAAAGTGCCATCCTAAATCCTCAATTCTATTGTTATTCTCACTAACAAAATTTATAGGAAAAGGATTCATCGTATTTGATCGCATCTGAACTGGAGTCGCTTTTTTCAAATGTTCTTTTGTTGTAATTACAGCTCCTGTCCATTCCAAAGGCAAGTTTGTATTTCTGTCATAGACGCGCATGTCCGCTCTACCTTCAAGAACCGGCATCGGTATTCTTATGATACATTGTGGATTTTGCTTAACGATATTTGATATCCATCCAATTGCCTCTGGCTTTATGATTTCGTCCGCATCGCTCAAAATGAAAACAGTGTCATCAGCATAGTTGTCTAAGACAGAAAGAATTCCATCAATACCCATCCTCTCTCTGGTTCTTGATCTTAGGGAATTGATATTATCAAGATTACCGGAAGACATACAATTTAATCTATCTATCTCTGCGATTTCTAGATTTTCATCATCTGGAATTTCAAGTTTGATAATTCTGATATTAAGATGATCAAATCCTATTTCTCGCAGAATACTTTCTAGTTTATACTCGGTTGGTTCACCACTATGAGTTTTGTTACATTCGGTAATTACAAACTCATCAACATAATCTTTCAACATATGAAGTCTTAGTCTTAGAATTTCTTTCATTGTAGGAGCATAGAATGTAAAGTAATCTACAGTCTTGATTTGTTCTGGGCCAAGTTTAGATTCAATAGTGTTCATATAATTATCAACCTCTTCTCTATGAGAATTATCCATGTCATTCCAATAAAATCTTTTCAATCTTTTGAATAGTCTTCTAGACCTTTCATTCTTACCATACCACCATGATGCGATTGCTTCATAATAATATAGCCCCCATCTGCCAGGATAGTCTGAACCTATATCCGAGTATGTATGTTCTTTGCAGTTATTTCCAGCCATACTGCAAATTAGAAAAGAGTCAGCGTAGTTTTGTTCGGAATTATAATTTCTAGCAAGTAGATAGTACGCTTCTGGTCTATCGGGACAAAGATCGATAGCATTTCGATACATAGACTTAACAGTAAAGTTTCTGTTTCTCTGCTTCTCAAAACATCTACCCGCTCTTAACAAACACTCATATGACAGAATCTTGTCTTTTGATCTTTCGGCCGCGCGTAGCAGATACGATACTGCGGCCGCAGTTTGACCAATCTTTTCATATTCGAGACCCATCTTATAGTTGAGAATAGGATTCTCGGTATCCATAATATATTCATTAAGCAAAGACTCAAGCATAGATAAATTCCTTAACCACATTCACATCCGTCTTTAATACATATGCGACATTATCTTGAAAGCCGAATGTTATGAAGATATCATTGTCTCTTTTAGCAAGTCCGCAGGCAAATTCTATCTTTGCTTCCATGAACGAGAACTCTTTCGATCTATGTATTGGTTCCCAGTTCTTACTCCAATAGATGAATCGATGACGATATGTTCCATCTTTTCTTCCCTGAACACTATTATATAGATTTGTTTCATGGATGAGTGATAGATATCCATCTTCAAATGGAATAACCTGACCACCTCCACGTTGGTCCCTATCAAAGAAAATCTTGTTTCCTAAGAAAGTTGTTACACAACTCTTATCTTCAGGATTAGCCCTAACAATTTCCACTGGATTGCACCACTTCAAGTAATGATACGGCATATCAGTTATGGGCATCCAATTCTTCTCACAATAAGAACCATCTCCGTTCGGTGCAGGAATTCGAAATCTTGAAATCTCTTTAACGCCGCTCTCAGAAATTTCTATCTCTGAAAGTTCCATTCTACCTTCACCATTTGTCTTAACATCTCTTCTAACACCAGAAATATATAACTTATCATTCCACCTAACTATTCTAGCATCTTCTAATCCCACAAATTCCCATATGGGCGTAATATCAAATGCGCTTGTATCAACTCTATGACAGTATTTGAAAGACAAGTCCTCATTCAACTCACCAAGATAGTTTGTTGTTGTAAGAGTTACATCATTTTCAGGATTGAGATATACGAGAGGTCCCCAAGTATGTTCAAAAAGATTCATCTCAGAATGATAGAGAGTATATTGGCAATGTCTAACGTTTACTAGGATTCTACCATTGTCATTGTATATACTTGGATTGAACAGACCTGTTCCGTTTGTTAGATTCGAGTCAATGATAAGCGGCTTTATTGTTCCACCACTATTTAAAACTTGCTTTGCAAAATGGACCATACTGTATCATCACCTTAGTAAATTATAATTATTCTGCTATTATATAGCAAACAGTAAAAAGTGTCAACTTTTTTCTTCGAGTTCTTTAATCTGTTGTTTCACATCATCAACTTGACCGCTAAGGTCTTTGATTGCTTCGATCAATAGCGGTACAATTTTTTCGTATCTAACTGCTTTATAACCATCAACTCTATCAATAACAACTTCAGGCAATACTTCTTCAACTTCTTGAGCGATAACTCCGGTTTCGCGTCTATTACCAAAAACCTCTTCTTCATTTTGACGAGATTTGCGAGCTTCTTCTGTCCAATCAAAAGTAATTCCACTGATCTTATTTACTTTATCTATAGCATTGTCAATTTTTATTATGTTTGTCTTTAATCTATTATCTGAAGTACTAAACGCTGTAATATCACCGGTTGCGGTTATAGTTGTTGCTGCTACTGGACCGCCAGACAGACTACGTGTACTATCAACGCGAACACCATAAGTGTTTCCAGTATTCCATCCCATTAGAGTCGGAAATGTTTCTGACCATGGAACTTCTGCGTTCACTCTGCCGAATTGTAAAGCACCACCAGATGGAGAAGTATTAGCGGACGCATCAAATATGGTATGATAATTGCCATAATTTTTCCAGGCCAATAGTCCAACTACTGCGGAAATAGTGCCATTTGTACTCCAATTGATTTGTGTTGTAGAAAGATTTATTGCACTAGTAGCAGTGGTAGCGTTACCTACTACCGTAGGAGCAGTCAAAGTTCCTGAAACTATTGCGTTAGCAATTGCTACCACGCCATTAGAACGGTAGATAGTCATAGGTCTGACAGTGCCTATGAGAGTACCTGTATCGGAATAGTTTATAATTGCAAAGTTAGTTCCAGTATTGCTACCACCTTCACCAAAAGCATCAGTACCTACATACCAACGATTGACAGTTGCGGCTTGCATAAGCATGCCTTTTTGCGAAGCAGTGCCACCATTATATGTAGTGAGAGCCGCTGTAGCTGCGTTTGCACCAATTGTAAAAGTACTAAAGGTAGAATTAAATGTAAAGGATGTTATAGTCTGTGCTGTTTGATTTGAACCTGCAGCATAAACTAAAACAGGATAAAGTTTAGTATCTGTTGTAACTGCTGTAGCATTTAATGAAGATGCTATTGAAGCGCCCTGTGTACCTGTGGTACCTTGAACACTTGTTCCTTGAATACCTTGACGACCTTGAAGTCCTTGAATACCTTGAGAAGTGCCAGATAATCCCTGAACACTTGTTCCTTGAATACCTTGAAGACCTTGAATACCTTGAGAAGTACCAGATGAACCTTGAATACTTAATCCTTGAGTGCCTTGAAGTCCCTGGAACCCATTAGCGCCTTGTGTGCCTTGAATACCTTGGAATCCATTAGCACCTTGTCTGCCTTGAAGACCTTGAATACCTTGGAATCCTTGAGTACCATTTGCACCCTGAGTGCCTTGAAGTCCCTGGAATCCATTAGCGCCCTGTGTTCCTTGAATACCTTGAGAAGTACCATTTGCACCTTGAATACTTAATCCTTGAGTGCCTTGTAGACCCTGGAATCCATTAGCGCCTTGTCTGCCTTGAAGACCTTGTATACCTTGGAATCCGTTAGCGCCTTGAATACCTTGAGAAGTACCATTTGCGCCTTGAATACTTAATCCTTGAGTACCTTGAAGTCCCTGGAATCCATTTGCACCCTGAGTTCCTTGAATGCCTTGGAAACCGTTAGCACCCTGAGTGCCTTGAAGACCTTGGAATCCATTTGCACCCTGAGTGCCTTGAATGCCTTGAAAACCGTTAGCGCCTTGAGTGCCTTGAATACCTTGGAATCCATTTGCACCCTGAGTTCCCTGAATGCCTTGGAAACCATTTGCGCCTTGAGTACCATTAGCGCCCTGACGACCTTGAAGACCTTGTATACCTTGGAATCCATTGGCTCCCTGAGTGCCTTGAAGACCTTGGAATCCATTTGCGCCTTGTGAACCTTGTAGACCCTGGAATCCATTTGCACCCTGAGTTCCTTGAATGCCTTGGAAACCGTTAGCGCCTTGAACACCATTGGCACCTTGACGACCTTGAAGACCTTGTATACCTTGGAATCCATTTGCTCCTTGAGTACCTTGAAGTCCCTGGAATCCATTTGCGCCTTGAGTACCTTGAATACCTTGGAATCCATTAGCACCTTGAGAGCCTTGAATACCTTGGAATCCATTTGCACCCTGAGTACCATTAGCGCCCTGACGACCTTGAAGACCTTGTATACCTTGGAATCCATTAGCGCCTTGAGAACCTTGAATACCTTGGAATCCATTTGCTCCTTGAGTACCTTGAAGTCCCTGGAATCCATTTGCGCCTTGAATACCATTTGCGCCTTGTGTACCTTGGATGCCTTGGAATCCATTAGCACCTTGTCTGCCTTGAAGACCTTGAAGTCCCTGGAATCCGTTAGCGCCTTGAATACCTTGAAGTCCCTGGAAACCGTTAGCACCTTGAGAGCCTTGAATACCTTGGAATCCATTCGCACCCTGAGTTCCCTGAATGCCTTGGAAACCATTGGCTCCTTGAAGTCCCTGAAATCCATTTGCACCCTGACGACCTTGGAGACCTTGAATGCCTTGGAAACCATTGGCTCCTTGTGTGCCTTGAATACCCTGAAAACCCTGAAATCCATTTGCACCTTGTGAACCTTGAATGCCTTGGAATCCATTTGCACCCTGAGAGCCTTGGAGACCTTGGAAACCGTTAGCGCCTTGGATGCCTTGGAAACCATTTGCGCCTTGTAGACCCTGAATGCCATTAGCACCCTGACGACCTTGAAGACCTTGGATGCCTTGGAATCCATTCGCACCCTGAGTACCTTGAATACCTTGAAAACCGTTAGCGCCTTGAGTACCTTGAATGCCTTGAATACCATTGGCCCCTTGAGTGCCTTGGATTCCTTGGAATCCATTAGCACCCTGAGTACCTTGGATGCCTTGGAATCCATTGGCTCCCTGAGTGCCTTGAATACCCTGTGTACCATTAGCACCTTGAGTACCTTGAATGCCTTGGAAACCGTTAGCGCCTTGACGACCCTGAGTGCCTTGAATACCTTGGATGCCCTGTACACCATTTACACCGTCTACTGCATTACCTTGTGGTCCTTGAAGACCATCAGCACCTTGAGTACCTTGTATACCTTGGAATCCGTTTGCTCCTTGAATACCTTGGAATCCGTTTGCTCCTTGAATACCTTGAATACCATTAGCGCCCTGAGTGCCTTGGATTCCTTGGAATCCATTAGCACCCTGAGTACCTTGGATGCCTTGGAATCCATTGGCTCCCTGAGTGCCTTGAATACCTTGGAATCCATTTGCGCCTTGTGAACCTTGAAGTCCTTGGAATCCATTTGCACCCTGAGTACCTTGTATACCCTGGAATCCATTAGCACCCTGAGTTCCCTGAATACCCTGTGTACCATTTGCACCTTGTGTGCCTTGAATACCTTGAAAACCGTTAGCGCCTTGAGTACCTTGAATGCCTTGAATACCATTGGCCCCTTGAGTGCCTTGAAGTCCTTGAAATCCATTGGCGCCCTGAGTACCTTGAATGCCCTGTGTACCGTTAGCACCCTGAGTACCTTGTATACCTTGTCTACCATTAGCACCTTGAGTACCTTGAAGTCCCTGGAATCCATTGGCGCCTTGAAGACCTTGGAATCCATTTGCACCTTGAAGTCCTTGGAATCCATTTGCACCTTGAATGCCCTGAGTACCTTGAATACCTTGAAATCCATTTGCGCCCTGTGAGCCTTGAATACCTTGTGTACCATTTGCGCCTTGTGTGCCTTGAAGTCCTTGAAATCCATTAGCACCTTGAAGTCCCTGGAATCCATTTGCGCCCTGAGTACCTTAAAGTCCCTGAAATCCATTTGCACCCTGAGTACCTTGAAGTCCTTGAAATCCATTAGCACCTTGAGAGCCTTGAAGACCTTGGAATCCATTTGCACCCTGAGTGCCTTGAATGCCTTGAAAACCGTTAGCGCCTTGAGTGCCTTGAATGCCTTGAAAACCGTTAGCGCCTTGAGTACCTTGAAGTCCCTGGAATCCATTTGCACCCTGAGTGCCTTGAATGCCTTGAAAACCGTTAGCGCCTTGAATACCTTGGAACCCATTAGCGCCTTGTGTACCTTGAAGTCCCTGGAATCCATTGGCTCCTTGAATGCCTTGGAATCCATTTGCTCCTTGAATGCCTTGAATACCTTGAATGCCTTGAATGCCTTGAAAACCTAGATCACCTTGAAGACCTTGGATACCTTGAATACCTAAATCACCTTGAATACCTTGAGTGCCTTGAAGTCCTTGTAGACCCTGGAATCCATTTGCACCCTGAGTTCCTTGAATGCCTTGGAAACCGTTAGCACCCTGAGTGCCTTGTATACCTTGGAAACCTAGTTCACCTTGAATGCCCTGTGTACCTTGGATACCTTGAAATCCATTTGCGCCTTGAATACCTTGTATACCTTGGAATCCGTTAGCGCCTTGAATACCTTGAATGCCTTGAAAACCTAGTTCACCTTGAATACCTTGAATACCCTGATCACCTTGAAGACCTTGAATGCCTTGAAAACCATTAGCACCTTGAATACCTTGAAAACCATTGGCTCCTTGAATGCCTTGAAAACCATTAGCGCCTTGAATGCCTTGGATACCCTGATCACCTTGAAGACCTTGAATACCTTGAAAACCCAGATCACCTTGAAGACCTTGGATACCTTGAATACCTAAATCACCTTGAATACCCTGAGTGCCTTGGATACCTTGAAATCCATTTGCGCCCTGTGAGCCTTGAATACCTTGAAAACCCAGATCGCCCTGAATGCCTTGAAGTCCCTGAGTACCAGTTGTGCCTTGAGGCCCTTGAATGCCTTGAAAACCCAGATCGCCCTGAATGCCTTGAAGTCCCTGAGTACCTTGAGGCCCTTGAATGCCTTGAATACCCTGAATACCTTGAGCGCCGCCACTATTTCTCCAAATAATGCCATCACTATGCCAACGAATGCCATCATCAGTTTGAACTTGCTTACCAACATAAGCAGCAGGATCTAAATCTGCTAAAGACGCTAAAGGTATGATGTAGAGGCCATCGTCAGCGGGATAACTGCGGCCAGATAAGAACTTTTCAATCACAACTCAACACCCACATGTTCTGCGGAGGCTTGTTCATTTGCTGATGCCCAAACATGAAAACTAGCAGTGTTGCCTGCTCTAACATAAAGAATATCACCATTATCACTAAAGGTATAAGTGTCAGGATTACCAGCAGTTATTATATTTCTTTTAACAAGAGAACGACCTTGGAGAGGTATAGCAACAGATTCTCCTGCAGGTACAGTTATTCTTCCAAACGCATCATTGTTAGCGGTTCCGTTTTCTGGTCTGAATCTAACTTCAATCCAATCTGTTCCTGCTGTAACATTTTTAGCGACTAACGGTGTAAGAAAGAACAATTCTCCTGCTGCGATGCCGCGAGAACCTGTAGCATCAGCAGAATCACGCCAGGAATATGTTGAACGTGATGGATCTGGTACAGAAAAGTCTGGAGCCTCTGCGATTTTTATCCATTCTGTACCAACGCCTATGTATTGTATGCTTATAGGTTTACCTGTGGATGGTTGTCTACATGTTATTCTTGTCATCCAAATCCTCCGAATGTAATAGCAGCGCGAATGGCTTCACGTTTAGTTGGCGCAATGAAACCTCTTCCGCCCATACCAAATCGCGCATCAATTGTAACATCGCCAGCAAACAAAGCGTTACCATCACTATCTTGTCCTGTCGCAATAACAATAGCACCATTCGTTTCTAAGATGCTATCTCGAATAGACAATCTAGCCTCAGCAGGAGGAATCTTGATTGCCCAAACACCAATCATTGTAGCAGTCCAAGTATGACCAATAGCTTCAATTCTACTTGGTTCTATTCTGGTCACAGGGTTCAATATAGTTGATTGAACACTTGTTGTTGCTGTATTTATAGCCAGTCTAGCATTAGTATTTAGTGGGAGTTTATTAAGTTCATCCCTCATAAAATTATAACTATGATTAAAGGCTGCTGTTTTATCCGCAGTAAATACTAAATTACCAGTGGCATCAAATAGAACAGATTGGAATCTGTCGATCATATCAGTAGAGCCGCCTCTTATCATATATTCTATTGAGCGAAGCCATACATTAGAATCAAATCGTGTGTAATTTTCATCGTCAGGTAAAGTCCAACTACCAGTAATATATCCTTGAGAGTTTAGATTTGCCCACAATCCATTTATGATTGATGTTCTATTTGTAGAAATTAGATTTGCAGCGGTAGAGTTTGCTGTGACAGTTACAACAGTATCATAAGGAATACCAATTCTTCTTGATCCATCAGCAACTAGCGAATAATCACCAAACTGAGTAGAACATGAACTGAGAATGATTTGTCCACCACTCATGGCCAAGAAGTGTTTGTGTGCCCACATAGAGATAGCGTTAACAGCGTTGATCAGACCACCATTCTTCGCACAGTAGCCGATACCATTATAAGACACAGGAGTAGCACCCCATGTCATGATGTTAGGGAAGATAGAATATTGAGAACAGACCATACCGTCTGCTAAACAAACACCCGCACCTCGAGGATATTGTGGATTTCCATTTAATGGATCAAGAGAACCACCAGTCACACCATCTGGTTGTGGGACACGAATAGCGCACTTGTGAGCGTATGGTACGCGCGTGATAACTGCACCCGGTCTAAAACTAAATGCGAATCCTTCAGTTGGATTTGTCAGGCTATCAAGTCTAAAGTCTTCAATGATGAACCCTTCGATGAAACATCCTGAACCCATACGAAATACATTGCGCTCTTCAAAGCCAGGATTAGGGCGAATGAATACTGCTCTATGAACACCCTGAAGAATACAATTATCAGGAAGGTCTATATGTCCATTAGTAAGGTATATACCAGGGCCCACTTTTATGATTGTTAGTTCGTTTCTTGCAGTTGCAATCTCAACAGCCTTTTCAATAGTAGCGAAAGGAGCATACTCACTTGTGCCATCATTTGCTGTATCGCTGCCTGATGTAGCAACGTATAATGTTTTTGCGATTGATGGAAGAGCGCCAGGTAGACCGACATCACCAACGTTTACCCAAACGCCAGCACGACGAATCTGGAGAAAATCTGTCTCTTCATTATAGATAACGAGACCATCTGGTGGATTCTGTATGCTTTCTCTCTCAAGAGTATTTAAGCGAGGAAAGAGAATACCTTGATTTTTTGACCACGCTTCGATAACAGCAGCAGGATTTCTTATTGCTGTATTACCAACTCTAAGATCACCTGATTTATATACTACAAATTTTGTATTCGAGTTTACTTGGAAGTTTAAGAGAGTTGAATTTGCAGATGAGTTAACATCATTAACACTCATCCTTATGGCATTGTTTACCGATGTAGATGATGTAATCCATGTTGCGCCTAAATTAGATAATGCTACTGCCATTAGTCCTGTACCACCAAATATGTTGTTTGATAATCTTGGCTAGGTAGACCAGTGAAGTGATAGTCTTCTGCCACGATTTGTCCGTTTCCATCATATATAACAATCGGCAATACTACTTCCCAATATGTGGGTTCATAGTATAGATCATAGTCGTAAGATAATGTAAACTCCGATAGTGTTAGTATAGTTCCTGATTCATCACCGATAATTGTATCGCCAGGTTCAAAGACACCTTTAATATCATAAAGAACTACTAGCCCTGTATCAGGATAATAGTTCTTCAGTCTTGCCATAGAGTTGCCTGATCTTACGATCTCATTAAAGTTCCAACTCATCTACCGCCACCCGCAGCTCCGCCATATACTAAAACATTGTATGAGTGTCCTAATGGATTAGTAGAACCTGCTGGATGTTCGATGTAACAAAATTGTTTATCACTAGCGGCGGTATCACCCATCGCACATATAACTTTCTTGCCACCTATTTCTACACACATAGATCCATATACAGCAGATAAAGCACCTCCATCACAATGGTTGTCTTTATCACCTTCAACGGCCCACAACAATCCATCAACAAGGACAGCATTTTGTCCTGTTACTTTTGTTTCGGCACCGCAAAATCTTACGTCTGTATCTCGATGCGCTCCTGGCACTATGCTACCTTTCTTGGTCTTCCTCTACCGCGCTTGACTACCGGTTCAACCTGTTCATTAAGAACAACTG
>Ga0181343_1000809_pt1 | contig 13034 bp, 17 predicted proteins | sample Su13VDMLBSD_FD_130110 | JGI IMG/M metagenome (GOLD analysis project Ga0181343, IMG submission 130110) | Freshwater viral communities from Lake Michigan, USA - Su13.VD.MLB.S.D | ecosystem: Environmental > Aquatic > Freshwater > Lake | place: USA: Michigan | collected 2013-07-15 | reverse complement strand
TAGTTGCGCTAGTAAATGCATTAGCACCAGTTCCTACAGCAGTATTAGCACCAGCTAGAGTTGCTAGAAGATAAGTGTTAGCTCCAGCACCTACAGCAGTATTAGCTCCAGCAATAGTTGCGCTAGTAAATGCATTAGCACCAGTTCCAACAGTAGTATTAGCTCCAGCAATAGTTGCGCTAGTAAATGCATTAGCACCAGTTCCTACAGCAGTATTAGCACCAGCTAGAGTTGCTAGAAGATAAGTGTTAGCTCCAGCACCTACAGCAGTATTAGCACCAGCAATAGTTGCTAGTAAGTAAGTATTTGCACCAGTACCTACAGCAGTATTAGCTCCAGCAATAGTTGCGAGTAAGTAAGTATTTGCACCAGTTCCTACAGCGATATTAGCACCGGCAATAGTGGCAGAAGCAAAAGCATTAGCACCAGTTCCTACTGCTGTATTTGATCCATTTTGAACAGTAATCATGTATGCATTGGCACCGGCAGCAGCGGCGACAGCATAATTATTGGCAGCAGTACCAACTGCACTATTGGCACCAGCTAGAGTTGCTAGTAAGTAAGTATTAGCGCCAGTTCCGACAGCAGTATTAGCACCGGCAATAGTTGCACTAGTAAATGCGTTAGCACCAGTACCCACTGTAGCTGCGTAAGTATTAGCGCCAGTTCCGACAGCAGTATTAGCTCCTGCTATGGTTGCTGATGTAAATGCATTAGCGCCAGTACCTACTGCTGTATTAGCTCCTGCTATGGTTGCTGATGTAAATGCATTAGCGCCAGTTCCGACAGCAGTATTAGATCCATTTTGGACTGCGATCATATATGCATTAGCACCAGCGGCAGCTAAAATTGCATAGTTATTTGCAGCAGTACCAACAGCGGTATTAGCACCAGCAATGACTGTTAGTAAGTAAGTATTGGCTCCAGTACCTACTGTACTGTTTGCACCAGCTATAGTTGCACTAGTAAATGCATTAGCACCAGTTCCTACTGTAGCTGCGTATGCATTGGCACCGCCACCGACAGTAGTATTAGCCCCAGCGATAGTAGCAGATGTAAATGCGTTAGCACCTATGCCTGTATTGAATGCAAGAACGTTGGCTGAATTGGCTTTATCAAAAGCTGCTGCCGCAAGAACCGCACCACCTCCTCCTGCTGCGTTAGCAGTATCAAATGCAGCCTGCATTGCTGTATTGACAAAGTTAACATTCGCAATTGCTATATTGGCTCTATCTAATGCAGTATTGGCCTTTTCAAAGGCAGCTGAACTTCCTAGAGATGAATTGGCCGCATCAAATGCAGCAATAATAGTTGGAACTACATTTACTAAATCAACAACTAAAGAGTTAGTTACATTCAATGTGCCATTACTATTAAGTCGCAGTAGACTATAATTGTTTATACTATAATTGAAAACATTAGATTCAAGTGCGTGACCTGTTGAATTAATATTTAAACCTATACCAGTATAGGTTATTTCATTATTGGTCCATTGAGATGTTAAATTGGCAATAGTTACAGTCATATTGTTACCATATCAGTGGAGTCGGCCTCTTGTGCAGGTGTGGCATCAATATGACCCTCTAAAGTTACAAATATTCCTGTATCAAGAGTGACTATTAAAGGTAGAAGATCAGTCCATCCCGTATAATCGTATTCTAAATCATATTTATCATCTATAACAAAATCGGTTAATAATTTTTGAGTACCACTTATGTCTCCAGTTATAGTCATACCAGATTCAAAATGACCCTGAACATTCATCAATATGATAAGATTGTTTGCATAATAATTTTTCACTGTAGCAGTTGAATTGCCCGCTCTAACAGTTTCTCTCCATATAAAAGACATTAGGTTCCACCACCTGCTTGACCACCATATATGATCATGTCTGTTGATCTTCCTCTAGGAGAAACAAGTAACCTAGGATGTCCTTTATCGTCTGACGATTCTGCTTCGTCGCCAGCAGCACATATAACTAATTTATTTTCTATATAAATATTTTTAGCACCATACACAGCCTTTAATGGCCCTCCTTCTAAAGGAGGTTTAGTTTCATTTCCATCTCCTGGCTCAGCATTAAAGTCATGATTACATTCATCACCTTCAACTGCTATGAGTTCTTTATTGAGATATACAGTAGACTGCTTGGTTACAACAGTTCTTGCACCGCAATAACGAAGGTCTTTATGTCTGTGTACTCCTGGCATCGTTTACCTTTCTCGGTCTTCCTGGACCTCTTTTTATCTTGTCTTCAGGTTCTGTAACATACATAACAATATTGGAAGTTGGAACAACAGTTATTGTATTAATACCTGTAGAACCCATACCACCAATACGCTCTGTTTTTTGACCTGGTCTATCTAGAGTTGCTTCTAACTTATATTCAATTTGTTGAATGAGTTCACCTTGCGCAATTCTATCGCCATTATTTATAGTAATTCCATTATCAGACGTATTGGTTAAAAGTATAAAAAGTTCATTAACATAATCTGAATCAATTACTCCTTCACAATTAGCAAGTGAAAGGCCCTGCTTTAATGATAGACCTGATCTTGGATGAATACGAACTGAATATCCTGCAGGAATATCAAGAATAAGTCCTGTGGGTATTAGTACTCTATCTCCAGATATAAGATGAATTGCGCCGTTAGTCATAGGTCTATCAAACTTTTTGTTTTGTTTGTTATATCCTTCGTATCTTTGTTTACCAGCAGACGAAAATGACAAATCAAAACACGCTGATTGACCTGTTAAAAACGCTGGTGTTAGGACATGAGGATGTGTTTTATAAAACTTTAACGTTGTCATAATATACTCCATTATTTAACGAGAAATTTCTTCCCAATCTATTGTGACGAGACCATCATCATTCGCTGCTGCGGTTGCCATAGTTATGGTAATAGGATAAGGCGTATTTGTCAAACCATTTCTTTCAAGTTGAAACTTAAATAGTGCTTCTTTGAGAACATCTGCAACAACCGCAGACTGTGTTGATGATGTTACAAATCCAGAAGCTAAAACTCTGCCGGCTGTTGCGGTGTTTGCTGTCAGATCATATTCAACACAAGAATTTGTACCTGCTGATGTCCATGTCGTGTTTGCTAGAGTTGGATTAGCAATAACTTTCCACTTAGCTCTCGCATTATTACCTACACACAGAATAGATAGTGCTGTAAGAATGACAATACCATCTAGTCTGTCTTGCTTCAATCTGAGTGAAACTATTGGAATATCTACGCCAGGTGTGCCGCCCAAATCTTTTGCAAATTCAACTGGTGTACCAACAGATAGTTGTGATCCTCTAAGTTCATAACCACCTTCTGAAATTACAGAAGAACATACTTGTTTTAATGTGCTATTACTAGAAGTTGTTCCTGTATTAAAGATTTCATATCTCATAGGTAGAGATGCGGTTTGCATATAGGTAGATGTTATATAGTTTGCATGATTGAATGAGTGACAATGTATGAGTTGACCATCAATCACAAAACCACATCTTACCGTACCTAGACCTAACCATTCAATGTCGGACCATAAAATCTGTGCTTTAGAAAGGTCAAGAGTTTTTTGTGATGGGCTACCTGCTGTATTACCTAGCAGATTATCTTTATTCCAATCTGTTTGATTTACTCTTGTTTCAACAACATTTCCTGTAGATATTGATCTTTCTACAAAAGAAATTGTATTACCTGCTTGTTCAAAATATATACCGTTGTTTGCGCCAAAGTAACCAATTCTTTGTGTGAGATTGTCTTTTGCTGGTTCCATAACAAAAGTATTAAGAGTTAATAGAGATTTACCTGGCTGATATGAAAATACTTTTGTAGTTTCGCGAATAACATTAGCACCATTTGCTGTCGTTATATTGAGGTTAATAAGTCCTGCATTTGGGTCAAAGGCAAAAGTACTATTACCTGAAGCACTATTAGAAGTTGCCCAGAGGCTGTTATCTGCATATCTGTGTGAAGAATCAAAAAGGGTAAGTGGCAAAGACATTCTAGCTCTACCGAAAGCATCAACTGCGGTACCAGTCGGATTTGCAGGACCGACCTGATTACCATACTGATCGGCCAACATGACTACTTCAAAAAGAGTCTTTTCTTGCTGTAAATACTGGTGCGAGTCTATTCTAAACTGTGCCATTAGTCTTCTCTTACTTCTTCTTGCCTATACTATATTTAGTCACAAGTGTCCATTCAGATTTTTCTTTATGAGAGATAATTTTAATCTGACTTAATGGAGTTATAGGTTCTTGACTCTTGATTGGATCAACTAATGTAAGTAAATTCCATTCTGCTAGAAGATTGACAATCGTATTTCTACGCCCCACGTCTTCTTCGGAAAAGTCAGACTTCTTACCATCTAGTAAAAAAAGTTCTTTAAAATGGAGGAGATAATATCTACCCTGTTTATGAAGAATGTGACAGGATTGATATAATGTTTTGTCTTTTTTAGAGGCTACACCTATGCGAGAAAGCGTTTCACGGACTTTCAGAAAATCGTCTGGTTCAGTTAGTGTCACCTCTACGAGTTCTTCTAGATTTATCATTCAAACCACCTTTGTCTAATCTTTTTCTTATTTCAATAATCTGGTCATTTGAAAGAATAGACATTATTTCTTTGGCTTTCTCGTTAGAGCAATTATAGTACTCTTTTAGTAATTCCAAATCGTCAATCGTCTCTCGCTTTAACCATTTTTGATATGGGCGTTTATAACCGCGTATAGTATTTATCAAAAAGTGGTATTGCAGCATAGGATCTAGAATGTGGTTCTTATTCATTTCATTAGCGTACAAGACGCAATCCCTGTGAAAGGAAAGCGCCTTGTTTACGATGAAAGGTGCATAGTCTTTTTCATTTTCCAGAACGCTCTTCTTTGTCTGGAGAATGGAAGGGATTATATCTTTGAATAGATCAGCCATTAAAATGCTCCATCAAAGTGTTTCGTGTATAGTTCTTGGAAAAAATATCTGTAATATCATAACTCTTTTCGTTTCTGTGATCATTCTGTAAGGCCTGTCTTTTACTTGATATTACGGACACAGTGTTTAATTTATTATAACCCCTATTTTCATGAAAAGCAATAACATCATCTCTCATATTATTTTTTCCAACTTTACCTACATTCCAGCAACTTATTCCGTTTTCAGTAAGTTTTGATACTGACTTTTGCATCAGAGGTATGAAAAATCCTGTTTTCCAACTATCGTAAGAACTATGATTGCTAACAGATTGTGTTTCTTCATGCGTATAAACTTCTAGATCAAAGTATGGTGGACTCGTTAAAACAAGATCAACTTTTGGTATGTTGTAATTATCCATGTTTAATGCGCTATCGCATATAATCTCAACTTGAGATTCAATCTTTAGAAAAGCGGCTAACTCTTTTAGATTGTTATGTGTTTTAGTGTTGGGCTCAAACGCAATGTATCTTGCACCAGAAGATACTACTCCGAGCATACGTCCACCCCAGCCGGCGCAAGGATCAAGAACAATTGAAGGAGTATAATGCATACATATAAGTTTAGCTAATTGAGGTCTAAACATGGTACTCTTTGTCATACCACAGCAGAAGTATATCCCACGTTTTAATTCAGACATATAAGGTGTAGAATGAGACTTTCTATTCCATTTTAGTATTTTTATTAAGTTATCTTTATTCCACATGGAAACAAAGCTTTCACCTTTATTGTTTTCAATATCATAGAAGTTAGGGAAAAAATGTTCACACAATTTCATTCCTAGTCTAGACGTTGAATTTATATGATCATCATTTGATTTCCATTCAAGAAGCTTTTTCCAATCTTTGCGAAGTATATTTTCTTCATAATTCACATAGAAAGACTTATGTACAAGCTGTTCAGCAAGACATTCAACAATGCTATCAAAATCAGCATCGCTCAAATTCTTTAGCGAATATCTTTTGTTTATGAAGTCATCAACAATTAACATATATTTCTTCAAAATGTAGGAATTCAGATTTATTGATCTTGAACCAGAGTTGTTCGGATAGCCCTTTATTAATCTTATACTCAACATTCAAATCTTTCTTAACTAAGAAACTGCCTTTGTCTTCCCAGTTTCCATCAAACGATAGCTTAGATGGATCAATGACGATTAGATAATATCTTTTGGCATTCTTGGGCTTTTGCCTTTTACTTCCTCTAATGTCAGTTGATAGCATTATATACAAGTCTGGCTTGTTCTCTTTAAGCCATTCTGTTTTTTCTTTCATCGTTTTGTGTTTTGTAGTTCTAGAACTAGAAACTTCTAATACATCATCATCGGATAGTCTGCCGCTTTTAATTTGTATTAGATTTGCACAGATTATCAAATCTTTTTTAGAGTCATGACTTAGAGAGTAATAGTTAGTGTGACCCATCTCATTAAAACACTGAGAAAACAGTTCTTCTAGATAAGTGTCTTTACAGACGTTTTGCTTATAGAGTATATGATGTTGCTCTATCTTATTTGTGATGGCTTTAGACAAACTACCTATATCAAAGAATAGACCATCGTCTGTCTTTTCTATCTCAAATAAGCTCATTAGACATACTCACATTCTACCATCATCTCAGTCAAACACGCGACCAGATTGATTTCTTGATCAGCAACAAATGCTGATTGATATTGATACTTTGCAATAGTTACAACAGCCTGAGGAATACTATCTGGCTTTAGATATTCATAGAGACTGTCATAGATTGTTCTATAGATGCGAGCAGGATCAATGTCAGAGTTTGACACAACCCACTTGCGCATATCAGAGAAGTTGCCCGCTTTCAAATGACCGACAAGATCAGAAATCTTTCTCACATCTGAAATCTGAGATACAACATTAGCACCAATCTCTCCAGAGTTAGAGTAACGCTGCAACTCATTCAATGTTCTGCGAAAATCTGGAAAGAACTTTTCAACAGTCTTTGCAAGAGCATTCTTATCATATGTAACGTTCTCTTGCTTGAGAACACACTCTAGACGCTTCATAAACTGTAAAGCCATCTTAGGCTTTTCATCTTTATGTAATGTGAAATCAATCACAGAACAACGAGAATGCAAAGCATCAATAAGACGGGACTTAAAATTGCAAGTAAAGATAATTGTACAATTAGCGGAGAATTCTTCAATTGCACCACGAAGACCAGCTTGTGCATCTGGCGTCAAATAGTCAGATTCATCTAGAATAATAACCTTACGACCACCAGTCAGCGACACAGTAGATGCATAAGACTTAATCTTTGTTCGCAGAATTTCAATGCCGCGTTCATCTGATGAGTTAATGAATAGATGATTGATTCCAAGTTCTTCACATAGAGCGCGAGCAACAGTTGTCTTACCAACACCAGCAGTGCCAGTAAGCATTAGATTTGGAATATTCTTATTATCAATATATGACTGAAATATATTCTTGATACGATCAGGAAGAATACAGTCAGCAATCTTTTTAGGACGATACTTTTCTACCCACAGAAATTCATCACTCATCTTTTATCCTATCCTTCGCAGTCTGTAACATATCTTTTGCACCAGCATTGCCAATCTGTATTTTGTATATCTGCACAGCAGTAGATAACATACAAGATGCCAGCAAAAGTAATTCGCTGGCATTATCACACATCATAATCTCATTGTCAAGAGGCTTCATAATTTCTTCAAGCCTCTTGACTAGTTCAGATTTAGGCATTAGAAGGATCTTTTATAACAATGTTATAAAAGTCCTCAAAGTTAGAATTTTGTTCTACTTCTTCATTAAAGTTAGCCTTATAATGAGCCTTGGCAAGGCGACGAATGATCTTCTTGTCCACTCCAAGTTCATCAAAAATTCCAGTAATGACTTCTTTCTGCAATTCACGTTCCGCAGCAACGCGAGTGAATGAATCGTTCAGTGCATCAATGGCCTTTCTCAACTTCTTTTTATCATCAGAAGAAAGAGAATTTACAGTGACGGTTGGATTATTATGACCAATCATAGACATTACTTAACAGCCTCTTTCTTATCTTCTTCTGTAAAGGACATTGCGCGTCCAGTTGCATAATTATGTGTACTAGCAGCAAGAGTGCCACTCATTGTATTATACATATTCTTAGCCGTAATATTCATGAACTTGTCAGCTCCTTTACCATAAGTTTGAGCAACATCACCAACTTTATCAAAGTTGGCACCAAGAAATACGAGTTCATATTTACGCTGATCAAGTTTACTAACAAGCGATTTGACATCGAGTTGCTTAAAATTACGTGATGAATTTTCTTCACCGTCTGTCATAACAACTATAACCGCTTTATCTGCATTATCATCTATAGCACGTTGCATAATACGAGCAGACGCATCAAATAATGCAGTCATGCCGCAAGGAGCAATCTCATCCTTTGTTATAGGTTTCCAACTTCCTGCATTTGATTGCCTAACAACATCATATTCTGTATCAAATACCGCCATATAGACTTTAGTTTCCTTGGAAAGCTTTTCAACATAAGCGTTGATTGATCCAAGTGCCTCTTTCCATAAGTTATCCATTGATCCTGAACGATCTAGTAGAATATATACATTCATTTTATATCTCCTTATTTTGTTTCCTGAGCGATGTAGTAAATCAGATTCCCAGACTTGTTAGTAAACTTTGCAAATGTTCCAATTGATACTTCAACACGATAATCATCAGGAATCATCTTAAACTTATCAGCCTTAAAGGATACAGTAAAATCTGCACCATCATGCTTTGCAATCTTGGTGAAGGCAAAGTTAGAAGTATCATTCTTTCTTTCGTGCGTCTGAAGGCGCAATTCTCCGTTCTTACCTAGAAGAGTAATGTTGGAAAGATTGTTCATAAGAGAGAGACGAAGAATTTTCTTCAAGAGATCAGCCGAGAGATCAAATGTTATATCAATCTTCTTCATTACCAATTCTTTGTCGGGAGGAGAGACAATAAGACTTGGCGAACACGAATACCAATTGAGTTTGATATCGCTGTCTTCCATCATAACACTGTTTCCAGTAAAAGTAAGATCAGGATCATTTAGTGTTGTAATATTTCCCAAAAACTTATTCAGTTCATAAATTCCAAACTGTTCAGGAAAATCATCAGAAAGAATAGCCTCAATCAATACAGTTTGATCTGGTGCCATTGTTCTCTGCTTTGTTCCTTTCTGTAAAACTAGACCATCGTTGATGGATGAAAAGTTCTTCAGAACGTTCATAGTATTCTCAGATAGTTTCATAATATATACTCCTCAATTTCAAACTACTTTATGTAATATATCATCATTAGTAGGTCCTGTAAAGACGCGAATCATATGTTTAACATCAGATTCTAACATTATAAGTGATCCGTTGTTATCAATCTGATAATCAATCTGCTGACCAATCCATGCCCATTCTGATTCATGGACATTCAACTTTTTCATAGTTTCTTTTGCTTCTTCAACATTTGAATTAGCAAGTTTTGCTGTATCAAACCATTTAGGTTCTTTACCTCTAACAACGCGAATAACAAATCCTCCTGCATTTCTGATAAAATCAATTTCATTAGGGAATCGTGTATCAGGAAGCACAACATTATCAATGTTTTCGCATCGCTTTGCTGCGACATGAATCCAAATGTCGTTGTGAAACACACTACGACCAGCTTCGGTTCCCATAAGTTGCAGCATATATCTTGGAGTAACATCGTAGCCAAACTTGTTTGACCACCATTCGTCTTTTATTTCACGAAACTCTCTACTCTCTTTTGTATCTCCTTCAAGAAGTTCACGAGGCCATGAAAACATTGTTGCAACTAGATCCTTTACAGAGTCTGCAAAGGAAACTCTCTTAAATTGATAATCGCGGATAAGGATATCTGAAACAGCACCCTTACCCGATCCAGCAAATCCAACAATTCCTACAATCATAGATTGCCTGTCAATTCGGCTATCTTGTTCATGTTACCTTGAAATCCATATGTACCAACATGGGTTGTCTGCATCCAAGGACACAACCAAATTGCACCGCCGACGGCGCGCCAATACTGGCAGAACATATAATCTTCAGATAGATAGCGGTGAGAGTCGGGATCAATCACAGTATCAAAATATGCATGAATGTATCTTGAACCGTCAAAGTTAGCTTGGCCCACATGATCAGGCTTATAGTTCAAATGAGGATATTCTTCCTTAAATTTATCAAACACTTCACGCTTTATCATCATGAAGCCTGTACCAATTTCCATAACTTCTAGTGGTTCTGTTACCCTGAAAGAATTAGTGCCTGGTACAGGATTGAAAACATAATCTCCAGTCAACGACTCAAGTTCACCAGGATTCCAATTAGACTTATCAATAGCAGGATTTTCTATGATTTTTCTAGCACCATTAAATACATTTCGCCAATTGATAGACTTCTTTGGATAAGGACCACCGATCACGTCTTTATCAAGCGCAATCAATGCCAATACATCTTGTGGATTAAAAAGAATATCTGAGTCAATGAAAAGAAGATGACTATATCCTGAGCGAAGAAATTCATCAACTAGATAATTTCTTGCGCGAGTGATCAGACTTTCATTAAAAAGGAATGAAAACCTAATTTCAATACCGTATTGCTGACAAATACCTTGAAGATCAAGGCACGCTTTCATATACAACCCGTTACATTGACCGCCATACATAGGCGTTGCAACGAACAATTTATTTTTTCTTAAATCTTCAACTCTAATTTGTAATTCCATTATGATCACTCCATATAACAAAAAGAGGGGACACTATTATATAGCATCCCCCCTAAAGAAGTTAGATCAAGTATTAATTTGCAGTACCTGACATACGGTAATACAACTTACGCTGACCATTTACATTGCGATAATTGCTGTAAATGGTAAATCCCATTTCACGAAGATCATGAACGCGCTTATAAACAGAGTTCCTAGGAACTCCTGTGCGGTCAGCAATACGAGCAACTGTAATACCAGAACCCTTGTTATTCTTTGAAAGAACACGGGCAACCTTATCAATCTGAGCCATAATATTTCTCCATAATGTTATGAATCAACTTAACCGAGAAAGAAGTGATTGATTGGTGTTGATTCGGTACCAATCAATCACTATTATGACAGGAGTTTTATCTTCTGTCAATTCTTTATTAGAAAGAAATTTCTTTCTTATCATCAAGCGGCTGGACGGGATCAGTCATGCCAGCAGGAACAGGATTGAGCGTTTCGTCAAGCTTCATGTAGAGTTCCATGAACGCAGACTTCGTATCAAAGTCAAAGCGGTTGGTGCAGAGTTCAATCGCCTTCTTGCGGTTCATATCAAAGATGGCGAAAGCTTCGCAGATATGAACAAGACGGCGAGTAGAAATGATTTCTGAAATTGCCCCGTCAGCAAAAGACTTACGAGTGATATCAGCCCAAGCAACAAGTTTAGAAGCGAAGTCCGTGTCAACAATACCAGAAGCATTGAGAACATTGTTAAGGATCTTTTCTTCGGTCTTGTTAGAAGGATATTCCTGTTCCATCGTAATAGAGAAACGTTCAAGGAACGCTTCGTTCATCACGTTGGTACCGATGAAGCGACCGTCATCAGAACCCTTACCCTTAGTGTTAGCCGTAGCGATAATGTTAAAGCCAGACTGAGGAGTGATCACCTTGTTGATCTTCTTGAGATAGATAGACTTACCTTCAAGAACAGGCTGGAGACACATAAGCTTGTTAGAGCCAAGGTCAACTTCGTCAAGCAGAAGAACAGCCCCGCGTTCCATCGCGACAACGACGGGACCATTCTGCCACACGGTACGACCATCAACAAGACGGAAGCCACCAATCAGATCGTCTTCGTCAGTTTCAATGGTAACGTTGACGCGGATCAGTTCGCGCTTTTCGGTAGCACAAACCTGATCAACCATCAAAGTCTTGCCGTTACCAGAAAGACCAGTGATATACGCAGGATAAAACTTCTTAGACTTCACGATAGCGCGAACGTCGGAAAAATTGCCGAACGGCACATAACCACTGAGCTTATCAGGAGTATAATTCACAGCAGCAGGAACATTCAGAGGAACAGCCGCAATCGCCGCAGCGACGTTAAGATCAGCAGCGGAGGAAACAGTAGCGACAGGGGCAGGCTTTACCATTTTGCTAGACACTTTCTTTTCCAGAACATAATTTCCACGAGACTGACGGAGAGAAGGATCATTGAACAACCAAGTCGGACTATTCATTCCATACTTTTCACAAACATCAAAAGCTTGCTTGCGAGTGATTGTGGAAATATTGCCAAACATTTCCTTAGCAGCGTTGATGAAAGCATCACGATTAACGATCTTAGACATACTGTAGTTCCTGTGTTGTGTTTGACTATGTTAGAATTATAGACTAGGAAGGTGGCTTTGTCAAGCCACTTTCTTCTGCTTGGAAATCCTTTCCACAAAACGCTGGAGAAGAATTCGGTTGACAGCCTTTTTCTTGGAAAAGTTGGAAAAGGCTGTCGCGAGTTTACGCTTAGTCATGGAAGAATCCGCTTTGAATTCTTCTTTCTGGATATTCATTCCATTGACATTGATGATATAGTATTCATCATAACCGTCGGAATTCATAGCAACGAAGTTGTTTTCCCTCCAGCAATTGCTATCAAGCGTAGTGTTTTCATAACGCCGAGCCAGATATTGCAGACCACCTTTATGCAGGAAGAAACCAATCAGATTGCAATCAGTACGATCTTTGAGAATGCGCAGAAGAATATTGGTGTTGTCATAATGACTTTTCACCTTATATTCTTTTTTGGACACATTATCACGAACGATAACCTGACTGCTGCGATCATTACCACCAAGTGCATGACCGGCGCCGTGCGAACCATGAATTTTATAGAGTCCGTTAGCTTCACCGTCAGTCAGAAAGATCGTATTGACAATCTGAACTTTAGTCTTCTTACGAAATCGCTTGATGACTTCCTCAGCAGCAATGATAACTTCGTTGAGAGGCGTACCACCCATACCATCACACTCATAAAGATGACCATGACCGTTGATCCACAGATGCTTGTACATGGTATTGAGT
>Ga0181343_1000807_pt1 | contig 13049 bp, 20 predicted proteins | sample Su13VDMLBSD_FD_130110 | JGI IMG/M metagenome (GOLD analysis project Ga0181343, IMG submission 130110) | Freshwater viral communities from Lake Michigan, USA - Su13.VD.MLB.S.D | ecosystem: Environmental > Aquatic > Freshwater > Lake | place: USA: Michigan | collected 2013-07-15 | reverse complement strand
TTATTTATTTTTTAATAACGTAACACCCACATGGTAAATTATGTTGTCTTGGATTTTCAATGATTTCATCGGTATTAGGATGTCTTAATTCAAAATTAATACCATTTTGTTCAAAATAATCACAAAATGCATCTACGGTTTGTATTAAACATGAATCATCAAATATTATGTACCCGCCTGGTTGAACCTTGTTATATAAATAATCTAATACTTCTCTAGTAGCTGAATACGCATCTACATCTACTCTTAATACTGATATTGTTTTTATATTACATACGTCTGGGTGTAATGTATCTTTTACATATCCTTTAAGAAAATGTAATCTAGGATCAGTTTCGTCAAAGCCATAATTTTTAAAATTTTGTATAACATCTTCATATCCAGCTTTTATGTAGTCTGGGTATGCTGGCGTATGTGGTTCATCGTGATAATTGTATATGGCTGTATCCAATGGTTGGAATCCTTCAAACGAATCACACGCCCATATGGTTTTATTAGAAAATAGTGATGCTAAAAATATACTCATTCCGCCTCGCCATATACCACATTCTACAACATCGCCTTTGATTTTATTTATATCTTCATAATTTCGCAATATCGTACCAAATCTACCTGCATCAACCATACTAATTTGATTTGATAATAAATCATTAATTAATTCTTCGTGTGTCATAATATTTTTTCTAAATTAGTTATTATTTTTTAATATAGTTAATCCGTTGTTATTTTCCAATCTTTTTTCAATAACCCAATTGGTATTTTCATTTAAAAATTCTTCAATTGCAGGCCATAATCCAATTGGATGTCCGCCTTCACCAGTTACGCCATATGTCGTAGTATCATGAAATACTAAATATTTAGAAACTTTATTAGCATGTAATTCTAATTCTCGTTTTACTTGGTCATATGTATGCCATGTGTCAATAAATAGTAGTTCAGTATTATCAATCTCTATATTAAGCGTATCTCCTATGATAAACTCAAACTGTACTCCGTTTTCGTTACCTAACTGAATTAACGTGTTTCGATCGACGCCATGTTCTTCAATAGCTTGAATATCATATGATTTTAATACTTTTGGTTTTCCGTACATTAATGCATATGTAGATACTACATATCGAACTCCAAATTCAGTGACGTGGTTACATTTGCTAGCATATTCTTTTAGCACTGGCAAATGTTCGTTAATATCACTAGTTTCGTTGCATTTGTGTTCATAAATTTCATGTAAAGTTTCCATATTAGTTTACCTTTTGTTTTTGTTGTTTATATAAATTGTATTCTATAGTACTCATAAATGAATCGTGAGTGTCATTTAAATTAAAATGATTTTTATAATCCGTAGTTAATAAAATTTGTTCTGAATGCGAATTGAATGGAGTTGCATATTCATATATTTTATTATTAGTTGGTAAATAGTTACCCCATTTTTTGTGTAAATATGATCCGTTAATTTTATCAAACACCATACGTTCTTGTCCGGTTAATGAAAGATTATAATTAGCTGAAACATTTAATGAATTTATGTTAATATTATTCATTTTACATCGATGTTTATAATCATTATCTTCAGACCCTGCTAATATAAAGTTTTCATCAAATCTACCAACTGTTTTAAATGTTTGCGAATGTATTCCAAATAATGAAAATTCAAAAGATCTATCATATGTTCCGCAAATTGTATTATAACTAGTTTGTCTATCTATTTCTCGAAGTATTTCATCGGTGAAAATTGCATCTTCTTGTCCTATTATAATTTTATCTAATTTTAAATCATTAAATGCAATATCACATATTAAATTCCAACCACCTGAACAAAATATATTTTTTGTTGTTTGATATACTAACATATTTTGTATGTATTCTGGTAAGTTTTGTTGTCCGTTGTCTACAAAATAAAATTTAATATCATCTCCATAACTTACTTGCGGATGCCATTGGTTAAAATAGTCTGCGCCGCTATATCCTAATATAAATATGTGAATCATAATACTATGTTTAAAATTTGATTGGCTACTTCATCGTCAGTTAAATATGGATCTAAAACATGATGATCTGCATCATTAAAATAATATTTAGGTCCTAATTTAGGTTCTTGACATTTTTCGATTACGCCGTTCCAGCCATATAGTTGGTGAACAAAATCTCCTGTTAAAATAGTTTTAGTTCCAACGCCGCTAGCTAAATTTGCAAGTCCACCTTCTGCACCGATAAAGTAGTCGCAGTTTTTCAAAATAGATGCAGTTAATGTATATTCGGATACAGAAAAGATATCTGTTAGTTTTTGATTATAACCATTTGGTTTTCCAACTTCTATTAAATATAAATCATCATTTTGCTGTAACGTTTCTATTATTTTACTAATATTTCTGTGTTTACCGCCATATCCATACCCAGGGACATCTATTCCCATTTTATATTGATCTTCACTAAAAATAAATGATCGTTCTTCCCAATTCGATAACCAAGCAACAATTTTTTTATTAGTTAGTGGTAATAATAAAGTTTGAACAAATTTATCTAATACTGAGTTTGTATAAATTTTAAAATCTGCAGATGGATTCAAAATATTACATTGTAATTGAAATTGTTCACATGGCGTTGTTTTTCGATGTATTGGTTGTAATTGAAATGTCTTATCATATATCTTGTCTGGCATAGTTGTGTATACATTATCGATATATGGATTATATGAAATTAATTCATATGGTTGAATCATACTAAGTAAATAATCAACTTCACAATTTGAATACTGTTCTTTTAGTTTCTTTGCAACAGAACTACCGAATAAATTGTCTCCAATAAATCCAACTGATTTAATTAATATTTTCATACTTAAAATTATTTATTTTTAACCATTTAATACCAGTTTCAGTATCAAATTCTTCTACATGTGCTGTAATGTTTTTGTACCCTATATGCAAATTATTTTTATAATTGTATAATAAGTGATGGTTCTCGATAAAGTTCGAATCTGATAGTGGGGGGCAATTATCATTATGATCTAGTGCATAAAACAATCCTTCCGTATGTCTTTCGCAAACTAAATCTTTTTCTAATAATCGCAAATGTGTTTCTTCTTCTTCTTTACCCCACCCGATATACAATGGATTAAATCCGTTAATACATTCAAACTGATCTCTGCTCATCATAAAAACACCGCCCCAATGATTTCCAACGTCTTGTTTAAAATGACGATACCCAGCCGGAATATCATTGTAGTTTTTTAATGTAAGATCGTTATTTAAAAAAATTACTTGTCGTACTGGATATGTTGGATTATTATTTTTTAATTGATAACTGACATTTTCAGATGGTACATAATCAACATCATGAAATATTAATAAATCGCCTGATGCATATTTAAATGCAATATTATAGAGTGAAGACAATCTAAATTTTTCATCATCATTTTGTTCTGCTACAATTATTTCATAATCTTCATTTTGAAACTTTTCTGTTAATGCTGGCAGTAATATTGACAAATGTTCTTCTCGATTTCTATATGGAATTATAATAGATTTCATACGTTAGATATTATTATCAAAATAGTGTTTATATTCAGGAACTCTATCGTATTGATGAACTAAACAATATGGTTTATTTTGTTTAATCGAATATATAATTCCATCTTTAAATTCTACATAATCGTTTAATCTATTAACTATAGTACCTATCTGCAACGCCCATAAATCTTTATAATCTACTAATTGACATTTGTCTTTAAGTAATGTTTTAGTTAAAATATTAAATGATGGTTGATCAGCATGTCCTATGTTATTAGACATAAGATACAATGTTAAACATAAATCTTTACATATATCAGCCGAACACGCAAATGTACCTACATTGCAAGTTTCTGAATCTTTTAAAATATATTCGTATATGTATGGACCGTAATTGCTAATAGCATTATTTGCATTCCATGGTTCATCTTTATATAAAACTCCTTCGGATGGAACTAATATATCTTTTAACATATATTCATCTAACCATTCACTCGGATTGGTTTGAAATATAACATCGCGACCGTCTGTAAAAATAATTCGATTATATAACGAGTCCGAATTAGTTTCTGTAAAATATTGCCATAAATGAAATAATCTAACATTATGAATTAATTTATTGGCATTTTCCGGAGTAACATATCCCGAATGCCATAAGAATGAATTTTCTTGTTCTGCTCGATATGTATTAGTTGGTGTTAGTATAATACATCCCAATTCCTTTAACTTAACAATATATTCGTGATTATCTACAAAGTTATACGCCAATACTAAAACATCTCCATTATATGAAGTATTTTTCAATGACATAATCCAATTTTTAATATCAATCCAATTATAATTGTCACTGATAGTTGTTACTATTAAATCTGTTTTCATAATGTATTATAGTAATTATTTTGTTTTTCTTGACGTTCTATTGTTTTTGGATGCGTTAATGCCCAATCTTTGTCTGCCGGTAAATGTGCAATTGTATTGAATCCCGTTAATTGTTCGTGAACTGGATTAATCCACATTACGGCACATTTATTTCGATATATTCTCCACTGATAATCCGGAAAATTTATCCAACCATGTTCATTTACATTCCAACCCCACTTTGCAATATGTTCTTGAGTTAATCCAGTTACGGTATTAATTCTAGGAACCATTATCACATCAACGTTATTTGATTCTATAATTTCCGGGATAAGTTTACACTGATATTCATCAATCATTTCATCTGCATCTATCTGGAAGATGTAGTCTCCAGAACAGAGACTACTTAATTTATTCTTCCAATTAGCAAAATGATTTTCAAATTTTGCTTTGAACCATACAAATTCCTCATTTAATGAATGAGTCCTGAGATATTCTTCTACAGCGGGATCACCATTTGCTTCATCAAATAATATTACTATATTATCTTGCAAACGTTTATGTCGAAGCAAAAAGGACACTAAACGCTGAATTTCTACGAATTCGTTGCAAACTGTTATTGCATATGTTAGTTTCATATTATTATATTATGAAATTATATATTATTCACCAACCTTTTGTAATTTAGGTAATTCAATCTTTTTTAATTGCGGTAATTTTAATTCAACACTTTTTGGTATTGATTCAATTGCATTATTGATACTATTTAGTACTTTTTCATACACTGCCGACACAGCTGTTTTAGTAAATTCGTTATTAACAAAATATCGTTGGCGCTTTGCTAATTCTTGCCATTTTTTGTAATTTTTAATAACTTCTTCCATCATATTACCAGCATATGTATAATCTACAGTAAACCATTTTGCATCTCCAATTAAAAATTCATTTTGAGCACTTGGGTGTATTGGTGTTAATATTCCAGGCAACGCACAAATAAATTCAGTATTCAAAAAATCAGCTTGTCCTGAATAGTGTGGTGCCAATATTGGTTTTGCGGTTGTAGAGAATTCTAACAACGGACGACCAAACCCTTCTGCCTTGGTGAATGATAACATTGCTTTAATTTTTGGATGATTATATAATGCATTCATTTCATCGTTTGTCAAATCACCATGCAATATGTATATATTAGGTAGTTTAGCGCCACCAAATAATGATTTGATTTGATTTATTTGTGATTCCATATACATTCGATCCATGATGCTATAAGTAGCACCGCTTGTTTTTAAAACTAATGCTGGTGCTGATTTTTTATTTTTGAATGTGTTACAGAATGCATGAATTACTCCTCCAATATTTTTTCGATCTTCTCCTAAATTACCTTGAAGCCAATGCCCTGCGGTTAAAAATGCAAATGATTCTGGAATATCATTTAGTTGAGATATCATAGTCGTTGCATTGACTGCTGATTCTGCTTTATTTGAATAAACAGTTTCATCAAAATATTCTGGGATAACTTCGATTCTAGCAAAAAGATCTTTGTTTTTTAGTTTTGCTGTATTTTCAAATACTTCTTTTGTGAATTTACTAGGTACAATCACTAATTGCATTGCATTTAAATTATCAATCCAAGACTCTGGACAAACATCTCCTTCGGTTCCTGCAGTAACACCTATATTATATTTACCAATTGGTTGAAATTCATTTGGTACTGTAATTTGTATCCAGATATCTGGTTGCTCATTTAATGGCAATGGAATTATTCTGTTTTTCCAATCTTCTGATATTGGGTATGTCAGTGGAGTACCTCCCCATGGCAATGATAATAATTTAATATTCCATTCATTACCTCGCAATTCTATAATATTTTTAATAACTTCGCGGGCATGGTGTCCATATCCTGATTGTGTCGCAACTGGCGACGCTATAACTACATTTCTCATAATGCTACTATTCCTGGTTGTTTATATTCAATTTCTTCAACTTTATTCAATGTAAATCTAGGTCTTGACTCTTTTTCCACAGCAAATAAATAACTAAACATTTCAATCATTTTTTTACCCATTTGTTCTGCGGTTAACCCGTTGTCTAATGCCCAATTTCTACCAGAAATACCCATTTCTTCGCGAAGGGTTTCTGGAGTGTCATACCAATACATAATTGCATCTGCAACATCTTCGAAATTTACTCTATCATCGAAGATATATGGTGTTGCTGGCGATCCTTGCAATGATCTATTACTAGGGAATACTGGTTTAGCCCAAACTCCATGTAATTTATACTTACCGGTATGGTTTGTAGCAAATTCGCCATCAAAACGAATCCAATTATCATCTTCGTCAACGAAACCGCATTGATCTTGCAACCCGCCAGTAACATTATTAATAATAGGAGTTCCTGACAATATTGCTTCCGTGCTGCTTAGTCCCCACCCTTCGTTAGAACCTATATTCACTACAACGTCAGCTACATTATACATTGCATTTAAATCTACTGCAGCTAATTTTTGTGTAGAAAATATAATTTTGCATTCAGGCGCTAATACTTTTGCAACTGCATTTAAATCAGTACCATTATCATCAACAGGTTCTGTATGCATTAATAATCCAACTTTTTGTTTTTGGTCTTCTGGTAACTGACTTACGAAATGTTTAAATGCTAAAATCAAATCACCTGGTTGTTTTCTTCTAATGTTTCTATTATTCCACATTACAATAAAATCGCATCCAGTATCTGTTTTTATTTTTTTATACATTGATTGATATTCAGGCGTATCATTTGATATTGGTTTAAATATGTTATGATTTAATCCGTGCGGTACAAACCCAGTTATAATATCATTCCATTTTTTAGAAACTAATGGAGTAGGATGTTTATCATAATCAATTACGCCAAATCCATTTTGTTTAAGCACTTCTCTGTGAATATTATCAGATTGCTTACTGATACCCATTATCATATCACAACTACCGTAAAATGGTGCATTCCACATCGGATACGGTAAATCATCCCAAATTGAATAATAAACTAATGGAATGTCGTATGTAGTTTTAAGTTCATGTTCTAATTGATATAACCAAACCCAATATCTAGGATCTGTAAAATGTAAAATTGCATCTGGGCGTTCATGCTCGATAATAGAAAATAATATGTTTTTATCTCCATATCCATTATATGGAATTAACTTAACCGATGCATCTCCGATGCCTGTTTCTTTTGCAACTTCTGCTGATAAGTCAAACATTTTACCAGCATCTGGATGTTGTAATGCTCCTCCTAATTGTACCCAATCGTACTCTGAAACTGTATTAAAAATAATTTCTTTACTAACAGTACCGATGCCTGATGGTAATCTGAAATCATCAGCTAATAGTAAAATTTTCTTTTTACTCATATGTAACCTTCTTTTTTGTGTTTATAACCGTTTATATTAATAAATATCACCCAAGTATAACAACTGGTTTTTTTAATTTATTTATGTTTGTATATGCTGTTTTTAATACAGGATCTAATTGTGTTTCATTTGATAATATCATCATATAGTCACAATGCTCTGCAATTAACTTCATTCGATGATGTAATTGGCTAAAATGATATTTTTTGCCATAATATGACTCTGGCATTGCTGAGTATAAATTATAACCAGAAAATGATGGATTGAATTCTTTATAATATAAACCAAATTCTAATGCATATTTTCGTACATAATAATTAGCACCTTCTGCACCACCAGCACCTATAATATACAATTCTTCTGGAAATTGTTTTTTTAGTGTTTGCAATGTCTCTTGAATTTTTCTTTTATTTTGCCAACCAGTATTACCAATAATTGCTACTTTTGTCATTGTTATTTCTCATATTTAAATTTAACAACTTTAGGCATATAACCCCAAACTACACGAAGCATTGATTCTAATAATGCTCGATTTGTTTTTCCATTTGGATCATCGTGATCTGTACATAAAACATACTCATACGGAGTAACACCAACAGCAGGTGCCTTTTTATTTATAAAATAATTGTACACGTATATGTGTTTATGTTTATACTTAATCATAATACTATTATAAATATTTTTATTGACGAATCCTACCTTCTTTAGGACAATTTACATAATCTGTTTTAAACGGGCAATACTTGCAATTTTTATCGCCTTTGCCACTACGAGCCATATATGTTTTGTCTGCAATTCGCTCTCCTTCGCTATCAAAACAATATTCTACAAAGGCATCTATTTGACGTTGTACTTTCTTTTGAGTAACACTACCAGCAGCTGGTTTAAATTGTTGAATTCGTTTTTGCGGAAACATTGATTCCTCAATTAATTTACGTTTAACTATAAAAAATTCAACATTAATATTATCTTTAGAAACGCCAAACTGTGTAGAAAAATAATTTTTATATGCAATTAGTTGTGCTGCCTTTAGTGAATCAGCTTTTTGGTATTTATTCCATCCGGCTCTAGATGTTTTTACATCAATAATTGTAAATGTATTTGTAGGGACGTGGCGTAATACAATATCTATAAATCCGTGCCAGTATACTGAAGTATTTGATTGAGATGCTTGAGTGCATAATTCAATTTCAATTCCAACTAGTTGCCAATCTTTTGTGGAAAAGTATTGTTTACGTCGTTTACTAAACCATTCCAATATTGCAACACCATCTTCTAGATATTCACCTAATTGAGTTGCGTTTGAGAAGTGTTGCCCGCCATTTTCTTGTACGGCAGCACTATATTCTGTTTTTAGTTTACTAGTTAATACAGCACGGAAATCTACCGAATCTGCTCTCTTAACTGAATGCGTATACATTGTAGTTAAATATTCCTGTATTGTTTCGTGGAATGCTGTTCCAAAACATGTATCTATGCTACTAGTAAACGTATCTAACTTGTCGATATATGTTAATTTCCATCGTTGCGGACAAGTTTCAAAAACTGACCATTGTGAATATGATATTCTACGAGGAACAGTTGCCGAATCTCTTAAGGATAACCTATATATAGGGTCAATATAATTAACTGAATCTTTCATAATATAAATATAAGAAAATTATTGCATACAACCAAATTTAATGTAGAAAATCCTCCCCGGTAAGGAGAGGATTCATTTAGGCGATCAATTACAGGTAGCGACACTTATAATTGATCCATATGGCGTAACCATATACGGTCCTAATCCGTGTTTTATTATTTTAAATTAATTAGCGTTCCGGCACCACCTGCTACTGTGCTAGGTAATTGTCCATCCCATTTCTCAATTTTCTTATATTCTACAAACAATGGTGTCAATTTTTGTTGAGTTAATTCCATTGCTCTTGCCTTAGCCGATGCATTAATAATTGTTTCTGCAGAGTCAGCTCTTGCAATTGCAACCTTACGTTTACCATCAGCTTCTGCCGCCAATGCTTGCTGGATAGATGCTTCTGCTTGTTGCACTGAGCGTGTTTTTGCTACAATTGCTTCCTGTAATGCTTCTGGTGGAATGATATTGGAGCGCATTTGTGATACTGAAAACCATTTTGATAATCTCAAGTTACATTCTGCTACAATCGCTGCTTCGAAACCTTGACGGTGACCAAATATACTATCTACCTCCCAGGTGTTTGCTACGTCATTCACTGCACCTACAATTGCATTCTTTAACCAACCCTGTTCTACGTCTTTAATAGGCAATCTCAAGTTTTGGAACATATCACCAACTGCATTTGCTTTTAATGAATAGTTGAAGCTTGGTTTAATATCAGCCGGGAAACCTCCTTTGGTAATTACTTGTTGTTGATCGAACTCGATATGTTGTTGATAAGTTGGAAACTCATACATATTCTCAGTCCAGGTATTGTATAGAACCCATCCTGTTTTGTATTCATATTTACTAACTCCTCGACTATTACCAGTTAAATTAACTTTAATACCAACATGACCTGCGTCAACTCTTTCAACTGCAAATGGTTGAATGCTTGTTGCAACTATTCCTACTACAAAGATTAAAATACCTTTAATGAGCCAAACTGCATTGAATTTATCATTGCTGTTGCCCCATCGGTCTTCTTCTCCTTTAAACCATGCTTTATCTTTTGTGGATAAAAAGTAATAACCTGTTGCAACCAATGTTGCTACTAATAAAATAGTTGTAATCATAACTTGTTTTTTGTTTTAAAATAAATTAAATAAATCATTAATAAATGTAGCAACATACCGTATTTGCCAAATTGTGTAAAATAACATTACGGTAATTACTAATAATTGAATTGTACCGGGTACTTCTCTAGAAATGATATATTCGCCTACCATTGCCGCTACCGAGATATAAATTATCACAGATACTAGAGTTGTTACACCCGTTTGCTCGAATTTAAAAAAGTTTTTCATTTCATATATTTTTTTCTTTATTATATGAAAATTGATTCTACTTTCCAAATTTATCTTGCTGTTCTTTTATATAAAGATCAATTGTATCTTTGGTCTTTTGTAAGTCTTGTAACCAAGATCCTTTGTGACGACAACGCAAAATTCTTTTTATTATATCAAACTCATATGAATTTAAATTGAAATCTTCTGCTACTTGATATATAGTAGTAGATCCTTTATAGTGACTTTGTGTGTTGATATCTACTGACTCTGGTACATTATTACTAGTAGGTATGTGTGCGTAAATCATTTTTTTATTCCTTTAATCATTGTTTTTATCTCTGCGTCGGTATAACCGTATAATGATAATAAATTAGTGCATGCAGTTTGGTCCATTAATTCTGCATATTCTGTAGATTCTGTTTTGCTAATTTGATAATGTTCTGCAATTTGATTAATTAACTTATCAGAAAATTTTTCATCTTTTTTGCCTTTTACATATTTTGCAAATGATTTATTAGATGGCAATATGTCATGATATAATCGATATGTTTCTGAAGGACGTAATAATACAATTGTATAACATTGCAACTCATTTACAATTTCTACAAGATCTTGTCGCATTGACAACCATCTGTTAACAATATACGGACTAAACAATTTTTTATCAGTTTCTGACCACTTTGCCCATTCTTTCTTTTTACTCGTAACTCCATCAACAAAATCAAATATTGTTGCGCTCTTATTTTCCTTCATGATAATTTTCATTTTTTAGCCATTCATTGAATCTTTGATGAAAGACTTTATTAAACTCCTTTTTCATTTTTTTCTTTTTCTTGCGAGGCATATCTACAATATCATATACATTCGGAAATATATGTACTGCAATATCAATTGGAACTGTAATTTTCATAACTTGTATTTTCGTTTATATTGTTCTTCAAATGCAGATCCGATACCAATTTCTAAATACACCGCAGCGTCAGGAATTCCGGGTAGTTTCTTATCTAGAATGTCATCAATATTTTTGTTTCGAAATGTTTTTATTTTAGTGTTAGCATTACTTCGATTTGAAGTTTTAAAAACTATAGTAACATTCGATTTGTGATATTGAACCGACATTATTTTTTTAGTTTAACTGGTTGAAACTCTTCTGGTATTGCCCCACAATCGTCACAACGGAATACCGGTACTGGAACCATGGTATCCTTATCCCCGCCAGTTAATAATTTTGAAACTTTATTAATAGCCATTACTTGGCGAAAATACATTCCTCCACATTCGGAGCAAATAATCGGTTGCATATCTTGCGGACCGATATTTATATTTAACTTGTTATTCATAACTACTTTTATTCTTTATATATAAATTTTAAATTAATTTTCCAACAAATTTTAATGCGTTCCAATGCGATGCCATACCACCACCTTTCACATTTGGTGTTTCTGTCGCGCCTGAAACTACACCCATTCCTCGGGCAACTGTATTACCAGTTAATACATTAGATGCTGGTACTCCTTTATTAACAGCAGATTGAACTGAGTTTGCTGTGTTAGTACTTTTTGCATATGGTTCTACGATGTATAATTTAGATTTATCTTGTATAGCTTTTGCAATAGTTGATGAATATGAACAACCTGCACTAAATAATACAATAGTAGCATTTGGATTATCTTTTATTGATTTCAATACTCCATTTAAATCTGTATATCGGTGTGCAATTACATCCTGACTGCCTAATCCACTTTGTAATAAAGATTTTTGTTGGTCAATTTTATAATCGCCAGGTCTATAATCTAAACCGCCCATTAATATTACAGAAGCTGAACTCGTATCATTTGATTTAGATTTTGAGTCATCTGATTTTTCAATATCCGACATATCTGGCTTTTCTTTTGGTTTAACTACGTCTTTTTTTATAGGAGCAGGGGTATTAGTATCGTATTTTGATAAAACTTTAATCGCAGCATCATAATTGGTTTTAGATAACTTTTTTTTCATCTCTAACCAATCATCTGATGTTTTTAATTTAGTATACCAAATATTATTTTCTTTTTTATACTCATACTCATCATTAGTCGATGTACTAAATGCTTTAATGTTTTTATCTTCTGCAATTAAATATTTTAAACGTATCATTAATGTTATACCTTTTTTTGTATAAATATCACTAAATTACAATTCGCCAATTATATTAACAAACATAGCCATTATATTAATTTCTTTATCCACAACGACTGAATCTTTGTATTGTGATTCTGCTATAATTAATATTACAGATCCAATATGACCTATTGCAAATTCATCTAGGTTGTCAAATAAAAATGTATACA
>Ga0181343_1000801_pt1 | contig 13072 bp, 9 predicted proteins | sample Su13VDMLBSD_FD_130110 | JGI IMG/M metagenome (GOLD analysis project Ga0181343, IMG submission 130110) | Freshwater viral communities from Lake Michigan, USA - Su13.VD.MLB.S.D | ecosystem: Environmental > Aquatic > Freshwater > Lake | place: USA: Michigan | collected 2013-07-15 | reverse complement strand
AGGATGCTGTAACCACCACGCAAGCCACCAGAAGCCCTCAGGAAGAGTTGCCCACCGAGTTGTGATACTACGGCGTACCCTGACTCATCGGAGCCTCTACCGCTCGGGTCAATGGCTAATACGGTACCTTCCCACTCCTTCATGTTCTCCCGGTCAACCCAGAAGGGTGAGTAGAAGCGGTCACCTGTCAAGCCCATGGCTTCAAGGTCAGTGTGGGCCAAGTCACGGTCAGCACCCCAAGACAACTTCAGGGGTCCCCTGTCGAGTGCCAGTGTCTGCACAATCAGGTCCTTGAGCTTCAGTGGGTACTTCTCGGTATCGCTGAGGGTTGTATCCAACATGAACTGCATGGCAAAGCCTGCGGCTCCATAGGAGACCCGGCGTTCCATCAAGTCCTCGTGGGTGAATCGTACAGGGTCCGTTGGGTCACCCGGTAGTTTGCCATCTTCCATATCCTTGTAGATGATGGGAGCAAGGCGTTGCTTGTAGTTTGCCAGCTTGGTAGCGGCAGGGTATTGAGCAGGCCAGATACGAACTTCGTAGCCACGCTCAGGCAATGCGTTGTACAGGGACATTTCACACTGGGGTGTACCCAAGTAGATAATCCTTGAGGTTTCCAGTGGTTTCAGAATCGCATCGAATTCCTTTACCAGTTCACTGAGCTTGTCACGCATGGCTTGGGTTGCTGAGTTGTTCAGAACTTCCACGTCATCCGCAATGATGATGTCTGCACGGGAACCAGTAAGCTGCCCGGTGATACCCACGGACTTAACCGAGGGGGATTGGTCAGGGGTGGCTGGACCAACATCAAAGCTAATCATTGAATCACGCTGACCAGCTTTGGTCCGCAAGTGTTCGCAGATAGGTAACTCGTTAATGATACGCTTCACAAAGGTCGAGAAGGCATCTGAGCGGTCCTTGGAGGCCGACACTACCATAATCTTCAACTGGGGATTGCGAAGCAACAGCCACACAACGAAGGCCGCTGTGAGCCATGATTTACCAACACCACGGAACGCCTCAATGATTGACCGCTTGGGGCCATGCTGAAGGTACATTGCGATGTCGTTTTGCATTCGGGTAGGTTTGGGCAGATTCAAACTGCGCCATACCAAGAAGATGAACACCCGGAAGTCTTTCAACATCCGTGCGTATTCTTGTTGCTGTGGGGTCATGGGAGCCTCTTGGTTCAATCGGTAGGGGCAAGGGGATACTCACCCCTTACCGTGTTACTTGGAAGCCCTGAAGGGCACTACGTTCTCATCGTCATCGAATACAGGAAGGTCAGCCAGTGAACCAATGGCACTGTCGGTGTTGACCAAGCCTGCTTCAATCTTGTTGTCCTTGAGGAACTGTCGGGCCACGTTGAGGATTGCTGCGTTGGGTGGCAGCTTCTCGCCAGTCTCAGGGTCGTTCTTGTCCTGAAGGGCGTCCTTCAGAACCTCTGCAAGTTTAGTGTGAAGGTCGTTGAGGACCTTTTCGGATGCTCTGCTCATAGAATAAGTCCAATGATTTTAGTTGCCCATGGGGAACCTGCTGTGAATAGCGCGGCGATACCGCCAATGGCAATCCATTTGATTTGAGAAAGTTGCTGTACTACGTTGCCCAATGCTTTGTCCACTGCCGAAACAGTGGTGGCTAGTTCCGAAGTCGCCTTCTCTTGGAGTTCCATACGGAATTCCAGCAGGGTTACCCGCTTGTCTGTAACGTCTTCGTGCTGTGTCATGGTTGTAAGTCCGTGGTTAGTTCGGGAGGAATGTCCAAGTCTGGATTCCAGCCGTGTTGAATCAGGTTTACTGAAGGGGCCTTGGCGGGGGATGCTGAGACCAGCACCTCGTACACTGTTTGGGTTGAACGAACGATGTTGTCCAAACCAGCAGCAACCGAGAGTAGCACTTGTATGCCCATGTGGGTAACTTGTGCGTTCACGATTGCTGGGTCCACAGTAAACCCAATGGTCACAGTTTGTTGTGTAACGATTGGGTTACTCATTTACACCTCCAATTTAGGACCGAAGACCAGTGAATCCACTTTTGCCTTGGTCCAGTCTACGTTTCCGTCAGGGTCCTTCTCGATAACCTCTTGGTACCGCTGATAGGAAACACCAAGAGAGAAGCCGGGGTACTCAACTACCGTACCGCCAGCCGATTGGACCCGGATACCTAGCTTTCTAAGTCCAGCATCTGTTTTGCGTGCTACAGTAGCCACCGCCACAGCGTGAACCTTCTGAGGATTGAAAGGTAAGGGGGTTGTTGAACGGTACGCATCGAATGTCCCGGTGTTTGCAGCCGACACAAACGTGGTATCGCCATCATCAGGAACATCATCTACGTTTGAGAAGTTGGTTGTGCCTGTCGATGGGACAAACTGGGCAGTAACGTCAGCTTCAGGGAGCTTTGTAACCACCCGGCAGTCACCCAGCGGGAGTGTGTCAGAGTTGTATGTGCCGCCAGCAACCTTGAAGTACATATCAGTGTACTCGTTGTCTGGTGTGCGTGGCTCTACCGCTGTGTCAGCATCATCACCCAAGGTAATTGAGTAGATGTCTGAAATGGAAGGTAGTGAACCGGACACATCCAGTACACCATTCACGAATACTTGGAAACTTGTCCCATCGAATACGCGAAACTCAATGTAATTCCATTGGTTTGGGATGCCCACGTTAAGCAAACCATCAGCAAGTGTTGCACCACTCCGTGTTCGGACTCGCAGGAACCCGGCCCCGGTGATTGTCAACTGGTAAGCCGTTGTGACAAGACCGTTGAAGGCAATCACGGGGAAACCATTAACGTCAGTTGAGAGTACCCGGAAGGCAAAACCAACGCAATACTCTGTCACCGCACCACGACCAAGCGGCCTACGGACTGAATCCGTGAAACCGCTAAGGCGCAAGGCCCGTGTACCAGAGAATCTACCATTGGTAATGGCTGGGTTGACATCCACACCTCCGAACGTCCACCCCGCCTTTTCTAAACCAGACTGGGTTCCGTAAGTGCTGAACCCGTCAATAAAAACAATGCTCATTATACCACCTTGTTTTGGAAACCAATCAGCGATGCTTCAATCGAACTCTTTGTCCACGCTGCGTTTGTAGCGGAGGTCAGGAAGATTGAAGAACTGTTGGTGTAGGTTGTTGTTAAATTGTACTGGGCACCCTCCCTTGAGATTAACCCGTCAGAAATCAACGAGGTCAAGTTCACAGGAGCGGCTACCCCGTTCTTTGCCTGAACACGTGTCTTCAACACAAGTGTCTGCGGGAGAACCGAAGCACTGGTCACAGCGTTGTGGCTGTATAGGTCAGTACGTGGGGCTGTGTTTGCAGATACTATTGACACATCACCATCAGGGATTGGGTCATCAAGGTTCTCAAAGTTTGTGGTTGAACCTACCGTGGGTGTGAACTCCACAGAAAAGTCCGTTACAGCAATCCCATCGTTCATCCTGAAGTCGCCCATTGGTACCACCCCGGTTGCCTGTCGGATGAAGATGTCATCAACAAAGTAACGATTATCTGCGGCGTTAATGTCCTGAGCGGTGCCTGCCACCGAACTCAAGTCCACAGGGAAATCCCACTGAACACGTGTAGGGAAGTCGTTGAAGAAGAACTGTGTGAAACCACCAGCGGGATAGACAATCTGCATGTTCAGGAACTGAGCTACAGGTTCCCCATTAACATAGCAGTACGCTTCAGTACCGTTGTTGCTGATAATCAACTCGAAGAAGTTCCACTCCCGGAAGTTGAACCAGTCGGGAGCCGGGAAGTAAAGCGTGCTTTGACTCACAGAAGTTGATGTGGGGTTCGTGATGTTTGTGTTCTCATTGACTGTGAGGGCAAACAACCGTTTACCAGCCATGAAGGTCCAAACAAACACAGGCTTCTGAAAGTTATTAGCTGCTGTAACCAACAGGGCTGACAGGTTGAACACCTGTTCTTCAGTTGTGTTTGGGCGGATTGTCCTGTAAGCCCATCCTTTGTGAAGACTTCTTCCGATACTTGGGGGAAGCGGACGGCCCAACCCTGCGTTGGAAGTGGTACCGTTACACCCAAAAGACCGTGCATTCAGACGACCAGTGGTGAAACCAAAGATTGAGCTAGGCATCAAACCGTTGCTTGCTGAGGACCGCCACCCATCGTTCTGCACATCAATTGCCTGTTGCAGGGAATCGAATCCCTCGACATAGACGAAACTCATATTACACCACCGAGATTCTGCGAGTGCGAAGTACCACACCCATGCCTTTGAAGTTCAGAGGCACAAGGGCTGGGGATACGATGTCCAGACGGTCACCTACAGCGAACACCACAGGGGTGGGCACACTGAATACACCAACACTTGAGCCAGCAAGGTACGTCAAGGTACCCACCTGAACACCGTTTCTTTGTAAGCTGAACACTGCGTTGCTACCAAAGGGTGGAATACGCACGTATGCTGTAGACCCGCCTGCGTTCTGAGCAAGGCGCACGTTGGTTGCCATCACGATGTTCATGAGTACCTCATCGTTGTCCGGTGCGTAGGGTACTGACAGTGCAATGTCGTAGTTGAACGCTGCATTGTTCAGTAGTTCCCCATCGCCCTCGCCCAAAACCACGTCAGCGTCCAGTTCGTCCCGCAATTCCTGCACCACGTACAGGTTGTACAGTACAGCCCGGTCCAAATCCTTCTCGGCCAGCACGGAACCATCATTGTAATCCACAGGCGCTTGGTCGATTGGTGTTCTACGGCGGATTAGAACCATAGCACCATCAGCAGGCGGCGTTGCCAGTCGTACAGTTGACGGATTCAGGAAGGCGAATTGCGCCGCGAGTCCGCCCACTGTCACCACCACATGGTCCTCATCAAGGTACGGGAAGTCGAACTGGAAGTCCACCCGGCCTGCTGAACCAATGTATGTTTGAAAGCTAAAAGCCATCTTGTTCTCCAAAAAATAGGGACACCCGAAGGTGCCCCAGTTGATTACTCTAAGTTGCTCAGGTCATCGTCCCCCAAGTCTGCCGCAATAGCATTCAGAATTTGGGAGATACCAGCACCGTTGCTCAATGGGAGCATCTTGAGGGCAGCGCGATAGTCACCCTCAGTCATATCCTCTTCACCAATTGCCTGCTTACCTGCTCTCTTGACGGTTGCCATCAAGGTTGAGATAAGGTCAGTCGTTGGGTTTGCCAGCAAGTCTGTCTTCTCGGTTGTCGTCCGCATACCACTGAACAGTGGCACAGGTGAAAGCGAGTCAATCATGCTTGGAAGCAATGAAGCCTGAGGGATACGCCCAACAGAACTCCTAACTACTTGCCCAAGGTTCAGCCTCTCATCGAGAAACTTCTGGCGTTCCTCATCGCTTCGTCCCAGAGAGTCCATGTAGGTTCTTCCGGTGTAAACGATTGAGGACATCATGATACCCCACAGCATTGTTTGCACAGTCTCAATGTCTCGGTAGTTAGCCGCGAACATCATCTGCTTGTTCCATGCCTGAATCGTGAAGTTCATGAACTGGAAGAATGTCTTGCCCAGTGTCTTACCCATGAATGGGACGGTTGAAGCCAAGTCATTCTCCTGCACAACCCTACGGGATTCCCGTTGGAATGCAGTCATGAACTTGTGGTACGAGTCAGGGTCCTCAGTGTGCCACTTCGCAAAGTCAACTGTATCTACACGACCGTTGGATTTCTGCTTGGTGTACTGCTTCAGACTACCTAGTATCTTACCTGTATCTTCCACCTCAAGACCCATCCACTTCAATCGGTCCGCACTGAATGCCAGCTTCTTCTTGCCCAGCGCAGCAGCGTGGAAGTGGTTGATAAGAGCGATTGCGTGGATACGCTTTTGCTGGGACATCATACCAGTCATCCCGGTACCCTTCAGTACGCCATCGGCCATCTTCCGGGATACATTGTCGGCCTTGTCCAACCACTGGTTCACTGAGCTATCCCCGAAGGTACGTACCCAGTCATCGTTGGCTGACCAATCAATCCGGTTCAGCAAGTCATTGCCTGCACCATCAATCAAGGACTCGAACTCATCCAAGAACTCACTCTTCAGTTTGCCTGTACGGGCATCCCGCATGAACCCTTTCAGTTCTGGCACAGCCTGAAGCACCGCCTTCAGTCCCATGGTCCCGATAATCTGGGCCATTTCCTGAATCTGGTTCAGCACAGCCATGGTCATCTTCGAGGCCACGTTGTAGTTACGGAACATTTCGGCTGACTTTGTAAACTTCGTCATGTCCTCCAAGGGTCTCCCCATGATTTGAGCCATGGCAAAGTCAAGGTCTTCCTTCATGCGGCGTGTCAAACCATCAGTAACGCTTGAGCCGAACTCCCGGTTAAGTACACCGGAAATCAACTTTGTCTCGTCAGCAGTGCTGTACACGTCCAACTTGTTTGCCATTGAGATTGAACCAGCCATCCGGTCAAGGTAGCGTGAACCCAATGCCAGTACGTCAGTGTTGAAGAAGTCCTCAAAGGAAACCACACGTCCATTTTCCAGAGTCACCTCAGTGTTCTCATCCAACAGTGCCCGGAACTTCAGGTTGCTGGTTGTTGGAGAACCCTGCTTTGACTTGGGGTTGAACGCTGACATGATATCGTCAATGACTGAATCATCTACACCGAACTTACGTAGGCTACCAGCCAACCAGTCCTTGTCCTGACCGGACAGTGCTGCATCCAGTAGGGACTCTTCACGGTTCAGTTTGGCATCCTCCACCGCCTTCACATACCACTCACCCAGCTTCGCAGCTTTTGCATCATCCATGTCGGGTGTTGCACGCTTGAAAGCCTGAGCGAAGAAGTCGTTCATGAACTCTTTACCGAACTCGTTTGTCATCTGGTGCCACTTTTGGGTGTCAGCCGAACGGGGCACGTAGTTGTCGTTGTAGTCCAGTGGCGCTGTCAGCACCTCGTTACCATCCGCATCGGTCTCAACCTTCTGGGTCAAGCCACGCTTCTGACCACCAGTGCCTTTTGCAGGGTTGTTGATATTGTCAACCACATCACGCATTGTCTTGCGCCATGCGGCCACCGCCTCAACCACACCGGGGTGTACTTCCTCAGGGGTTACCTTACCGTGAATCAGGCGATACATATCCTTTTGGAATTCAGACTTGGCTGTTGTTGTCTGGTAGAACTTGTAGCCTTTGTCCTTATAGAACTTATCGAAACCTGCGTAGCCAGCCTTGTTCAGCCCAGTCTTCCAACCGTTCTGCAACTTCAGCTTCTCATCCCACACAGACTCCTTCACAACACCACGACCTTTGTAGCCCTTGGTGGTGCCGAACAACTTACCTGCAAGTTCTCGTACCTGTACTGGAATGTTGGCATTCATCAGGCGGTCCTCAAGGCCCATACCGAAACCAAACACGGAGTCCTTAGCTTCAGGGTTGTTCGCAACGAATTGCTCCGCATTGATTGACTTCAGGGAAGCATCAAGTTCCTCAGGTGTCTTTGCCGCCTTGGTCGCAGCAGCTTTCTTGCTGGCCCAGTCGTTACCTGCACGAACTGACTTGTCGCGTAGCTCATCACCCTTCTTCATCAGGTCAGTCTCACCAGCCATTTCATCGAACAACTGGAAGGCTTTCTTCAGGGCTGAGTCATCGGTTCCCAAACCAATCATGGTTGCAAACTTCTTGGCAAACGCCTTGAACATATTGTCCTTGGCACCGGGCAGCTTGAGACCACGCAGCATGTCTTGGAAGGACTTGCTTGTGAGTACCATGGTGGTGAACTCGTGGACGTTCTTCAGTCCGTAGTTCTCGTAGTGAGTGCGTGCCTTACCGGACACGTTGGCCCGTACAAAGTCAAACAGCTTTACCATTTCCTCAGCAGCAGCAACCTTCTTGGGGTCCATAGCTGCCATCAACTCTGCATTAGACTGCATCGCCTTGATGAACCCAGCAGAGTCACTTGCCGCATCCGGGTTAGTGTCGAACACTGGGCGACCCTTCTTGAGCAAGTTGAACTGGGCTTGGTCCAAGTGCCAACCTGTGATGTAGTGCACCAACTCGTGCAGCATGGTACGCTCGTTGAATCCAGAACCACGTGTCAGCGAGATTTGCTTGAAGAAGTTTGTCGGGCTTGACCCATGCTTCAAACGGAAACGTCCCACTTCACCAGCAACCCTGCCCATCTTCTCTTCGATGTTCAGCTTGATGTCGCTAAGGTTCAGGTCCTTTGTGATTCTCTTCAAGAGTTCCTTGTAGGCATCGTTCTTGGAATACTTCTCGATGTAATCCCCAAGCCCTTTCAGGTCATCAATCTCAGGAAGGATTAGAACAGGCTCACCCTTGCCGATACCCAGCATGTCATTACCTGAGGGGTCTTTAGCAAGGTCAGACTGGAATGGCTTCAGGAACCGGGGTGTATCCCAGTCCTTCTTCCAAGGAGCCGTGCGGCGTGCACGCTTTGGCTTTGGCGGTGGGGTTGGGATTGGGGCCGTAGGCACATCCACTGGAACATCGTCAGGTTTCCCTGTAGGGATTACTGGCTTGTCCACACCAAGCAACGGCGGCTTGTTCATGCCGATACCCAGAGGGGATTCTGGCTGGATAGGCGCACCGGGTTCGGCACGTGGGCCGGGTAGACCCAGAGGCTCACCATCAATGAACCGGGCCTCACCTTCGATGTCCATGCCGGGGCCACCCAAGCGGGGGCCTGTTGCCTTGGCTACTGGGTCCAAGATTTCCATATCAACGTCATCCACACCACGCACTGCAAGGTCACGTGGCTTTGGCTTGATACGCTCTGAGATAGCCGGGAGCATGGGAGGTGTTGGGGCACCAATGGCAATCAACTCACGGCGTGCTGCCTCTTGAATGGCATCCAGTTCTGGACCCATGTTGGGGGCAATCTTCGCTGTGGCACCAATCCATGAACCCACGGCACCACCAGCAAGGCCAGCGATAACCACGTCAGAAGTCTCAGCCAGTGGGCGGAACTGACCAGCAGCCGCTTCTACACCAGCACCAGCTACAGCGCCAATGGCAGCGTTCGCAGCGATGTTACCAACACGGCCCAACCGGGCGAATGTCGCACCAGTACCCACGAATGGGATGAAGCCTGCCAGTGTCGGCACATCCAAGCCAGCAGCCAGAATTGTAGCAGCAACAGCGGGGCCTGCACCTTGTGCGTACAACTGCTCACGCTTCTCCTGATTGCTCAGGTAGCGTTCACGGCGTGCTTTGATTGCCGATACGGATTGGCCGGACAAGATGAAGTCGCGGTAATCTTCTGGGACATCACCAGCGTACTGACGAGCAATGTCTTCAGTAAGAACGAAGTCAGGGTCTGTTTGACTCTCTTCAGGGGAGCGGGTAAAGAAGGCATAAGCTGAGTTCTCCGTTTCAAAAGCCAAGCCAGCAGCATCAGCAAGACGACCGGGAAGAGTACCCAGAGTGTTTCGCTGGTCGGCCAGATTTTGTTGGCGTGCAAGGGTGTTGTTGTCGATTCCTGTAGGGACACTGTTTGTGCCGAACACTGAACCTTGGGGTTGTTGAGGCATTGGTTGCCCAGAAAGGGACCCCCTAACGGTGCCATCACCGAGAATCTTTTGGGTGTACCCTGCTGATTCAGCAAAGGGTTTACCCGCAACGTAGTTCTTGACAGCACGTGGGCCACCGTTGTAATCCACAAGGGACAACTCGTAGTCACCGTTGTACTTCTTCAGGTTGTCAGCCATGTACTTGGCAGCGCCTTGGGCAGCTTGAGACAAGTCAGTAGGGTCCTGAACGCCATAAGTCTTGGCGGTGGCTGGCATGAACTGGAACCAACCTTGGGCACCCTTGGGGGATACTGCATCGGCCTTGAAGTTCGATTCCACTGAGGCCATCTTGTAGAGGACTTCAGGGTTGACATTGTGTTCAGTCGCCGCAGCGGTGATGATGTCACGGATTTCTTGCTTTGAGTATTTCATAGTTCACCTTTGAGGGGCACACACCCCTCAGGGTGCGTACCTTAGTTTAGTCTATTCACGAATTGCTGTGTGGCACGTTCGCGCAGTTTGTTACCGGGACTGTTCTTTGCAGCGGCCATAGCAGCAGCATCGTCAGATTCCCTTTCCAGTACCAGCTTCTCAAGTTCCTGTTTGGTAAACTTGATGGGGCCAGTCTTGGTACTTCCTTGGGTTCTCCATGACACAGGGTAGCCCTGATAGAACACTGCCAAGCTGTCCCCTTGTGGGCGAACTTCCAGCAGGTCCAAGTCGGGAGAATCCTCCATGGCACGTTCCTGTTTAACCTGAGCAGCCAGAAGCCCAAGCATCCGTTCCCGCAATGCAGGGCGGTATGTGGCTTCAGAATTGGCGAAGTCAGGCAGGTCAGAGGCCATGTACGCTTTACCACCCATAACAACTGAGTTGGCGGACAGGCTTTGCTTTACCAACTCCTTGACTTCTTCAGCGGTGCCTTGATAGCCCTTTGAGTAAAAGTCAACGAGACCCCGGACACGGTTGGTGTACGAAGTGGTGAAGGAGGGTTGGTTCACACCGGGGATGAAGTCCATCAACCAGTTCGGCTTCAGAAGTTCGTCAGTCACGGCACCTGCAATCTTCTCAACACTCTTGCGGCTTGTTGGGTCCATGCCCTCGAACTTCTTCATGTTCTGGAAACCCAGCACAGCCTCTTCAGGCGGGATACCTGCTGAAGTTGCGAATGCCATTGTCTCGAACAGTTCTGAGTTCCCACCAGCCAACTTCTTGGCATAGCTTGGGGATGTCGCATAGACTTGTCGGTAAGTGTCGATTGCCTCGGCCAGCTTGGGGTTGAACTCCGTTGGCTTGCCGTTCATCTGGAAGTTCCCAGAGTCAATCAGTGAGGCACCACGGTTGAACAACTGTTTCCATGGAGCGTACTCAACACCCAGTGTGGTCAACTCAGCAGTCGCCTGTCCGGGTGTAATCTGGTTGCTGGCAATACGGGAACTCATTGTCTGGTTGACACGTTCCTCAAGCATCTTGCGTGGGTACACAGTTTGCTTACCAATGGTGACGGACTCAGGTAAATCTTCAGGGGGCACGCCCATGGATGCTGATTGCATTGCCACGTTGATTCCCATGTTGATACCTGCGAGGCCCCGGTTGAGTTCAATCTCTTCCAGCAGCTTCTCGTTCTGAGCCGCACTCTGTCTGCGCTGTGCATCCACCATGCCGAACACGGAGTTGATTGCCCCGGCAGAAACGTACTTGGAGTTCTTCGGGTCCTTGTAGTATTCCTTGAAGGCTTTCTCGCTGAACTCACCTGCACGAATCTGGTCGAACACGGTTGTCATGTCACCATCAACACGCTGGCGTTCCTTCTTGTCGAAGTTGTTCTCAGCGATGGACAGTAGGCTTCGGGCTGTGTCAGCACCAATCAGGGTGGCACCAGTTTGACCACTGGGCTGCTTCACCTTCAAGGCTTCGCTCAACAGGCTGAACTCACCACGTGCGGCCAGTTCGTTCATTGTGTTCTTCAGGACCTGCTTCTGTACCTTGGGTGGCATGGGTGCCAGTTCACGTACATTGCTGTCCAAGCGCATCAACTGTGCGGCCACCTCTGCATCAGAAGCGTTTGGGTTCTCCTTTCGGAAACTCTCTACCTCACCCAGCATGAACTGTGTGGCTTCACCAGCCATGCGTTCAACCGTGGCGCTGGCAGTCAGCTTGCCCTGAACGTCCAACAGGCTTTGACGCATCTGGTTGAACTTGGTGTCAAACCCTTTTACTGCGTTCTTGTCGGTCTCAGTCAGGTACGAGCCACGGGCATCCGTGATGTACTTGTCGAGTTCTTCTGGGGTGTTGAACTGTAGCTCCCCGGTTTCCATCTTCTCAACGGTGTCACGTTCCAGCTTGGCCCGTAGGTTCTCACCGTACAATCCGTTCAGGGTTGCCATGAAGAGTGGTGACTGGTTTGGTGCCAGTTCACCTGACTTGAGCTTCTTACCCAACTCATCAATGGTCATCGAATTGAGAACCTTCTGGGCCTCAACCTTCTCTTTGTCATCGTACTGCTTCTGTAAACTTGAAGCAATCTTAGACCCAACACCAAGGGCCTCGGCAAGTTGGGCCGCTTGGGTTCCTGCTGTGGTGTCCTGCCGTTGCTGAACCATCTGCAAACTGGGACCCAATGTGGTGCGTAGTGCTTCGGGTGCGCTCACGCCCCCAACTTGTACACGTGCCATTTGAATTACTCCTTAGGATTCTTCGCGTTGTAGTAGTCCAACCCGGCCCCACCAATCTTGAGTGCGGCACCAAATAGGTCAGGTTTTGCTACGGACTTCAAGCTGTTGATTGTACTCTCGGCTTGGTTGTTGATATTACGTTGCTGCAAGGCGATACCCTGCTGGCCCCGTAGGTAGTTCGTGATTGTGGCGGTGGCTGCATCACCTGCATCACCACTCAATTCAGACAACAAGGCGTTGACTGACAAACCACTCACCCCGGCTTCACCAGCAGATACCCTTGCTGTTGCCATACGGGATTGACGTTCTTGTTCGATTGCGTCCAGTCGGTCTGCTGCACCCTGTCGTTCCTGCTCCGCCTCGGCGTTGCTGAATGCAAGGTTCTCATTCCGGTTCTGGACAGCAGCCGCATACTGCTTGTTGTTAAACTCTGTCTGTGCTTTGGCCTGCTGCCGCTGTACTTGTAAGCCAGAGACTGTCGAGCCAATACTCAGGGCAAGGGCCGCTGTTGCTGGGTCACACATGGTGCCTCCATATAAAACTTTACCCAGTCACCTTCCTGTTCGGTATGGTAACCAAGTGCTTTGATAATCGCAACGTGCATCGGATTGTGTACCCATGCGGTGTTGAACAGACGCTCATAATGTTTGACCCACCGAGCGTTCAGGTGGCGCATGAGCTTGACGAGTGAGAGCTTGTGCTTCTCAGCGGTAACCGAGCAGAGCATCCATGGGATACCTACTGAGTTTTCGCTGTTCCACACTACTCCGCCAATTGCGAGAATGTCATGTTGGTTGTTCCTTGCGGTCCAACACTCTTGTGAATTCAACAGGCCATCCATAAGGGCCTCGACCGGGGTACGCCCGGAGGCGGCAGCTACTTCTGCTGCATCCTCGGGTCTTAATACCACCGCCAAGTCTTGGATGT
>Ga0181343_1000800_pt1 | contig 13090 bp, 15 predicted proteins | sample Su13VDMLBSD_FD_130110 | JGI IMG/M metagenome (GOLD analysis project Ga0181343, IMG submission 130110) | Freshwater viral communities from Lake Michigan, USA - Su13.VD.MLB.S.D | ecosystem: Environmental > Aquatic > Freshwater > Lake | place: USA: Michigan | collected 2013-07-15 | reverse complement strand
TTTGTTGTTTTAACCAAATAAGTTAAACCTTGTTTTAAACGTTCATCACCATGGTCTTCTAATTTTTCGATAATGATTCCATTCTCACTCATCGCACGTTTTTGTGCGTGTTTGTCGTTCTTGTAAAAGTTTTTACCTTTCAAGTCACCAACCCATGCAAATGGGATGAATGTATCAGGACGTAACATTTTTCCTTTAACGGGATCCTGAATAACTTTATATATCTTTGAGGATTTGTAATCGTATTCGAGTGATACGATATATTTTTCTTCGTCTTCGCCTAATAAAAAGCGTTCAATTTCTTCTTGAGGTACCATATTTATATTTTTTAGTTTGGGTCATTATACTCACAAACATGTTGTGATTTCCCTTACCTAATAAATACGATTTAAATATCTAAATGTCAAATGATATTGATGTAAAGATCTTCTCTAATTGGAGCGATTAAATTCCCATTCTCTAAAATAATAGAAAACTCACCGACGTATCGACCAATTTTGTTTGTGTCCCTTACTCCCCATTTGTAGTATACGTAGTACTCTCTTGGTGAATCAGGATTGGTTCTATATTTTTCAGTTAGGTAGGCGTCATTCATAAATATTTTTTGAATTCCGTTACTTTCTAATTTCATAGAAAATCTGATAGATGCGTTATCTAAGATACTATAAAAATCTTTAGCAGCATCAGTTCTTCCATCATAAACAACATCCATTTTTAAAATAGGTAAAGTTGCGTTTTGTTTTATAAAAAATTCCATATAAATATTATGTTAACAAGGAGGGTTTAATAAGGTGTATTCCGTAACTATACCACTAGCATTTATCACAACCCAATGTAACTCAGTAAAAGGGTCAACAAGACCATTAGCCCCGACTATGAAATTACCCTGTTGATACGGACTTCCTGGGTTATAATATTGACCAACAAATGAACCAACATTTAAAGGTCCTGTTATTGTACCCAACTGTCCAGCATACTCATTATTATTACATATAATAATTTGAGCGGCTTGGGGATTAGCAACATAAGTAAATGAGTCCCATTGTACTTGTCCACTCCGTCTAAAACCATTCCAAAAAGTTGGCTGAGCATTAAGTGTAGGTGTTGGTGTTGGGGTTGGGCTTATAGTAGGTGTTGGAGTCGGAGTTGCGGTCGGACCAGGAGTCGGAGTTGGTGTTGAGGGGTTTAAACAATTAGGACACCAAAAATTAAAAAGTCGGTATTGTTGTTCTAAAATTCTGAAGTTATGTTGAATTGATGGTGAACCTAATGGTTCTGTATACATTCTAAATTGAGATATCCCTCCCATAAATGTTCCACCAAAATTTTGTTCAACAAGAATGTTTGTACTTAATCCGCTATATGTTGTTGCAGATAAAACATTATTTGGAAATAGTTCAGGGTCTTGTCTATATGGTCCATAAGGTATTGTTGTTGATGAAAATATTAAATGGTCTCGTAGACCTTGAGACCCACCGCCAAAAGATAAATTAAAAGGAACTCCAATTTGTTTTTCTTTTTCAGTATTTAATTCTCTAGGGATTATCTCCTCAAAGTTTTCAATCTCCATAAATTTATATCCATTAACATATATCTTTAATGTACCCATTCTATAGAATGTGTCGTCAAACCATTTTCTATTAAAATTAACTTGGTAGACTTTGTTTTCTTTAGTTCCGCCAGAATGTGTTTCAGGTGGCATTATTAAATTATATGAGGTACCATTTAATATCGATTGATATGTGACTTTTCTTATATCATTTAATCCTCCTAGATTTAACAGGTCACAGTTTTCTATTGTCGTATATCTTTCAAATACTGCACTAATCATGACCCATCTGTCTTGAGTAATCGCGGTACAAACATACTCACAAACATCATAAATAGGTGGCGAACAAACTTCAGTAATTGTATAACCTGTTTGATACGTTATACCTGTTGTTGAGCAACTACCAGTCGTTACACAATCCCCCGTTATTTTAATGTATTTAACGCAGATGCTTGGATTCGCAGCACACCCATTAAATCTTATTGACATACCATTAGATAAAACATCAAACTTAGGGTCTAATGGTGGGATTGGTATTTGTTCTGTACAAGCACCACAACCACAACCAATATTATGATAAGCAGTTGTCGCACTTTTAGGGTAAACATTAATACAATTAGAGTTGGTAACTCCAGTATCTGAACAGGCACAAGTGGATAAATCTGTTAACCCTGAAGTCACTCTAGTGTAACCGCTATCAGACAATGGGCTACCGCTTGCGAAGTGATAATATTTATTCTCAGCCCTTGTACCAAAATAAAAGAACGTACCAGCGTTGTTATTATATACGTTGTTTAAGTATTGTTGGGTATTTGTGTTTGCTGTATATATATCACGAATCCTTGGCTTTAACATCATTTCTACAGTCCAACCCTTATTAACTCTTTCAGGGAATACCTCATAGTCATAACCAAATAATTTGTAAAACCCTTGGTAAAACCCTCCATAAAGTTGTTGATAATAACCAATATAGGGGTCATAATCAGAAACAATATTATATAATGTGTTTTTTGGTCTACCTGAAAAAACAACGTTTGGTGGTGTGGTATAACCAGTGACCATATGAAGTTTCATTCTTCTATCATAATAATGTGGGTGAAATTTATAATCGTTTCTGATACCCATCGAGTAGTACAAAGTATTTCCCGACATACCGGTATATAAACCATTATCCGTTGCAACTAAACCAATATCACACGCACCTGTAAATGCGGAATAACAACTTAAATCTAAGTTGTTCGGATTATAATAATTTTTAGAAACTATCGTAGACCCTGAAGGGTATTGACCAAAACTGATACTATTTTGAGTAGAACAATTTGGACTTGTTATATCGATATTTATCGGTAATCTATTACCATCATTTTCAGCTATCAGGTTATTTGAAAATACTATTTCTTGGTCATAATCTCCCTCATCAGCAGCTAAAGTTAAGTCATAATATTGACTGTATCTTAAATTAGATTTGTATTTTGGAAAATAATATGTATTTAGATTCTGCGTCGGCATACTTTTTTATGATAAATACTTTGTTTGGAGTATTTATAGGTAAAAGCCGGAATGAAAAGTTATAAATACTCAACAAAAGACAGAGCAGAAAGAGTTGCTAAAACTTTAGGGTGTACTGGATCTCATCATCATAATGAAAATGGTGAGAAAAAATTTATGCCATGTAAGACTCACGAAATCTTTAAATCTAAATTAAAAAAAGATAAAAAAGATGAACAGGAAGTTACTGAACTTGTTGATACTGACGGTACTTGGTTATCATCAAGTATTGGTATTTTGGATCCGGCAAGTACGGGTATTGGGACAAAAACAACCGACCAAATAGTACCAGCAGCAAGAAATCCAAGAGACCCATTGTTAAGAGGATGGTACGGATATTATGGAGAGGGTACGGTAAAAGAAGAAGATATGTCAAAGGCGTTTGGGTATGAGGACACAAAAGATTTAGACGCTAAAGACACCATCAAATATTTTGAAAAAAAATTAGGTGATGAGCAATCGGCAATAGAAAGGGCAGCTTCATTCGGTAAAAAAGAAAAATTAGAAAAGAATGCACCTGAAAAAATAAAAAGACTTAAAAACTTTGTAGATAGATTAATTCTTAAAGAAAAGGAATTAGATGAATCTGAAGTACGTGAGGATAGGATAGTAGATAGAGATAAAAAAGATAATGATTTAACTAAAAAAAAATTAGATGTATCTCCTCTTTTACTTAGAAATATTAGGTCAATAAAAAAGGCGGCTAAAGAAAATGGGTTAACCTTTAAAGAGTTAGTACAATTAATGAAAGATGAACAGTAATTTATACGACAGACAAGCTAAGTTACCGGAATCGTTATTAAAACATTTAAAACAATGCTTTAGTTCTACTAATGGTGACACCAACACCGAAGGTTATAAAAGAAATCAAGAACTAACCAAAAGTGGTTTAGTTACTTACCAACAAATCAAAAGAATAAAAAATTGGTTTGATAATTATAATGGTAATAAAGAAGACGCTCCGTTTATCTTAAATGGTGGAGATAGAATGAATAATTGGTGTGATGAGGTTTTAAAAAATTGGAGGGGTTCTGACGACTCATCTAAAAAAATAAAATCAGACACAGGTATGCAAAACCAATACTTGGATTCACACGAAAAGAATTCTTTCAATTTAAACGATAAACACACAACGACATCGGATAGTTTATCTGTAACTGAAGAAATAAAAAGAATAAATAAACTTATAAAAGATATTTGATATGGCAATTCAATCAGATAAATTAGATTTTTCACAACCAAATAATGACTTATCTAAAATCGCCGAAGAGCAAAGAAAAAGACTATTTCCAAGAAATGACTTCTCACCCGTTGACCAATATTCATCAGTTCACCCCGACGCTTTAGCAAATGGTGATAAGATTGGTAGAGGAACTGGCGGTGAGTTAGATATTTATAATAACAACGTAGGTACAAGTACTGACATTGCAGAAAGAAAAGACGACTTAAAGGTTAATAAATATTCACAAAACAACCCATATTATTCAGTACAATGAAATTAATGAATAGTCTTAAAGGTTTAATTACTGAGATTGCATCAATACAAGATATACAGCACTCAATAAAAATGAAAAACGTTATGACGATAAATTATAACGGAAAAGAGTATGGTAGGGGATATCGAGACATCGAACCAGTATGTTTTGGGGTTAGTAAATCCGGTAATTTTGTTTTAAGAGCATGGGAAAGAGAAGGTTCGTCACATTCAAATAAGGTTGAGGGTAACCCAATACCAGGATGGAGGTTATTTAGAGTAGATAAAATATTGACTTACCAACTACAAGGGGATAAATTTATTGAGTCACGTCCATTGTATAACCCAAATGGTGATAAATTAATGTCTAGAGTTATTGTTAACGCAGTATTTGATAATCAGGGTAACGAGGACAATGTCAATAATTTAGAAAATATAACATAATATGGGAGCAGCAGAAGAATTAATGCAGAGACTCGCAGTCTCAAAACAAATAATGGATAAACATAGTGGTCTAAAAAGAGGTGAGGTTAGAAATACAAATATGAATATGGTTGAGGAATTTCAACCGGCAAACGCCACTTATAATTTACCTCAAGAATTTTTACCTGAAAATAAAACACAAACACACGACCCTAGCAAACCATTAGATATGGAAAAAATTAAAAACTCAAAATTACCTGAAGAAATAAAAAGGTTAATGATAGAACAACCAATCGTGCAACCTTCGACTATGTCACCAACGATCTCAAATGATATTATTGAGGGGGCACAAAGATTAATGAATATAAATTCAAACTCCACAACACCACAAGAATCGGTGGCTAAGGGCTTAACAACGAAACAACCATCACCATCTAATTTTAATTTGAGTGAAATGAAATCTATGATACGTGACGTTGTTAGGGACACGGTAAGAGATGTTGTTAGAGAAGAACTAAAAGATGCTGGTATGTTAGTTGAGTCAACTCAGAATTCAAATGAAACAATACAATTTAAAGTGGGTAATCATTTGTTCATAGGTAAAGTCAACAAAGTGAAAAAACTAAGTTAATCAAATCCACCTTAAGGGTGGATTTTTTGTTTTAAATATATTATTTTTTACTTAAATAATTTTTTATATGAGTAAAATAAGAGTATTAGTATTACCATCAGATAAGACAGGTGTTGGTAAATTTAGAAGTTTAGATCCACACATTTGTTTACAAAATAACCATTCGGATGAATTCCATGTTGATATTGATTATGAACCGAGGGTTAATGATTTAAATTATTGGAAACAATATGATATCGTCCATTTTCATAGAACAATAGGTCATGAATATGAAAATTCAGTTAATTTAATTAAGAGGTTAAATTCATTGGGTATTGTGACAATTGCCGATATTGATGATTATTGGTTACCGACAAAAGAACACCCTGTTCATAGTTTAGTTATGGAGCATAGATTACATGAAAAAATTATGAATAATTTAAAAGTTGCTCAGCATGTAACAACCACAACTTCAGTTTTCGCAAAAGAGATATCTAAATTAAATAAAAGTGTTTATGTATTACCTAACGCGATTAATCCTAATGAACCACAATTTAAATATGAAACTGAACCTTCAGATAAGTTAAGATTTGGTTGGTTAGGTGGGTCATCACATCTTTATGATTTAAAACTTTTAGATGGCACCATTAATAAACTAAAACCACAACAGGATAAATTTGAGATGTATTTATGTGGGTTTGACACTAGAGGTACCGTTACCGAAATTAATCAACAAACAAGAGAGCAGAAACAAAGACCAATCACTCCACAAGAAACTGTTTGGTCGAGATACGAAGAAATTTTTACAAATAATTATTCATTTGTTGATGATCAGCATAAAGATTTTTTAATGAAATTCGAGGATGCCCCATATGATGGTAAGACATTCTATAATAGAATTTGGACAAAACCAGTGACTTCTTACGCATCTAATTATAGATTATTTGACGTATCTTTAGCACCTATTAAAAATCACATTTTCAATAGAGTTAAGTCACAACTTAAAGTTATCGAAGCGGGATTTTATAAAAAGGCAATAATCGCGTCTAATATTGGTCCATACACTATAGATTTAAAACATAGTCTTAAAAACGGAGAATTTACTGATGGTAATGCTCTTTTAGTTGACGAGGCAAGAAATCATAGTGATTGGTCTAAATACATGAAAAAATTAATTGATAACCCTAATTGGGCTTACGATTTAGGTCAAAGATTATATGAAACTGTTAAAGATACATATGACCTAAATAAAGTAACAAAAGATAGAGCTGAACTTTATAAATCTTTAGTAAAATGATAAACATACCTATTAACAAAATTTTATTTATTGACATTGAAACCGTTGGTTTATGTCGTAATTGGGAAGGGTGCAAAAAAAACCACCCTAACATTGCTGAACAATTTGTAAAATATTATGATTGGTTTTTAAAACGTTTCCCTGAAGACAATGTGGAAGTTGATGGGTTAGATGAGGAACTACAAAAGATGAACGACGTTTACGAAAAAAGATCGGCACTTGTTCCTGAATTCGCAAAGATTGTTTGTGTGTCTATGGCGTTTGTTACTAACGACGGGATTAAACAACAAACGTATTCTAATCATGACGAAAAAGAATTATTAAATGATGTCAGAAACTTATTAGACCGTTGTCATAAGTTAGATTTTTATCTTTGTGGGCACAACCTTAAAAACTTTGATATACCGATGTTGGCCAAACGAATGATTATAAACGGGATTATGCCATCAAAGATTCTTCCTTCATACGATACCAAACCATGGGAAGTTAAAGCGATTGACACAAAAGAAATTTGGCAATATGGGTCATACACGTCTATTGGTTCATTAGATTTGGTTTGTTCTACTATGGGTATCGAAACACCGAAGGACGGACCAATCCATGGAGGGAATGTTCATGAAGTTTATTGGAACAATCAAAGTAGATTAAATGAGATATCCGAATACTGCGAAAAGGATGTTAAAGTATTAGTTGATTTTATAACAAAATTAAAAGAATTAAAATAATGTTTGAGAGATTAAAAGAAATGAAAGAAGGTGTGAAAATGATTAAAGACCTTCAATCAAAATTTGGAAATTTAAATATGGAGAACCCCGAAGAAATGTTAAAATCTATGGGTATTACATCGGAAGATTTAGAGTCTCATTTTACCGAAGCAATGGTCAATAAAGTGCAGATGAAGTATACTAATGATAGTGATAATACAGAACCTGAATACGCTTATAAATCGGATTCTGGTTTTGATTTAAGATCGGTAGAAGATATATGGGTCCAGGCAAACGATAGAAAATTAATACCAACAGGTTTAAGGTTTGACATCCCTGATGGGTTTGAAATACAAGTAAGGTCAAAAAGTGGATTAGCTCTAAATCAAGGATTAATGGTTTTAAATTCACCAGGTACTGTGGATAGCGGATATCAAGGGGAAATAAAAGTTATAATGTTCAATACTACAAATCAAAAAATTAAAATTGAAAAGGGTCAAAAAATTGCTCAAGCGGTTGTATGTCCTGTAGTTAATGGAAGATGGATAGACCTAATTAAAGTTGAGAAACTTTCAGAAAAAGATAGAAACGATAAAGGATTTGGAAGTACAGGATTATGATAACTATTGGATTTTCAACTAGAAAAATTGACCCGTCTTTTGTTGATATGTTAAAAAAGACCTCAGGTGTTAGTAACACAGAGGTTATTCCTATTGAAAATAATGGGGAATATTCTTTAACTGAAGCATATAATAAAATACTATCAGAATCTAAAAACAACATTGTTATACTGTGTCACGATGACATTTATTTTGATAGTAAAAATTGGGGTCAAAAAATTTTAAAACACTTCAAAAGAAATGATGATTACGGAATTTTAGGGGTTGCTGGATCAGTAAGTTTACCAAAATCTGCAAAATGGTGGGAAGACTTCTCTAAAATGAGGGGTATTGTAAACCATGAAAATGAAGGTAAAAAATGGGAATCAAAATACTCCCCAAGTTTAGGAAATCAAATTGATGATGTAGTTTTAGTTGATGGTCTTTTTATTGGATTAAATAAAAATAACCTAAAAAATAATTTTAATACGGAGGTAAAAGGATTCCATTTTTACGATGTTGATTTTTCTTTTAGAAATTACATTGATGGAGTAAAAATAGGGGTAATTTATGACGTTAGAATAACCCATAAATCAATAGGTCAAACAAATGAACAGTGGGAAAAAAATAGAGAGTTATTTGCCGAAAACAATAAAGACCTATTACCAATTAAAATTAAACGAAATCTAACTATAGATTCACCATTAAAAGTTTTACTTTCTTGTTTATTTTTTAAAACGTTTACTGGTTCTGAGATGTACGTCTATGAATTGGCAAAAGGACTTAAAAAATTAAATTGTGACGTTACGGTACTTTCAGATATTGATGGTCCACTTTCTGTTCAGGCTAAACAACAAGGCATAAAAGTTTTACCGTTTATTAATCCGCCAGGATATAAAATGGGTGACGGTAAATGGGGGTTTAACACACCACAAGGATTCCAACCATCACAACAAAATCTAATGTATAAAATAGGGGAAGTTAATTTTGATATTATACACACACAACATACGCCAATAACTAAATACATGTGTGATATGTATGTAAACATCCCTAAAATATCGACAATACATTCTGAAGTAATTGAGTTAGAAAACCCGATTATTGATGAATCGATATCAAAATACATTTGTATTAGACCGGAAATACAGGAACATATTGTTAAAAAATTTAATATAAACATAGAAAATACGGAAGTGGTTTATAATCCAATAGATACTTCAAGATTTAATACTAAAAATATTAAAGATAATGGGTATGTTTTATTTGTGGGTAGTATCGACTACCTAAGAGAAAAAACAATAAGGGATCTTATAACGTACACCAAAACCATTAATAAGGAATTATGGTTAGTTGGGGAAAATAAAGATAACTACCTATTAGATATATTAACAAATGACCATGTTAAATACTTTAATTCTACGTCGAATATTGAGACTTACGTTAAAAATTGTTCAGAAACCGCCGGAATTCTTTTAGGTAGGACAACTATCGAGGGATGGTTATGTGGTAAATCCGGTTGGATATATAATATAGACAATGAGGGTAATATACTAAGTAAAAATAAACATGAGGTCCCTTCGGACATTATCAAATTTGATTCTTTAAATGTTGCTAAAAAAATAAAACAGGAATATATAAAAATTTTAAATGATTAAGATAGTTAGTTGTTTTTGGAATGTTGAGAAATACATTTCAGATTGTATAAAATCCGTAATGTCGCAAAAGTTAACGGAGTTTAAAATGTTTTTAATTGATGACGTATCTGACGATAACACAGTTAAAATTATTAAAGACTTAATAAAAGGTGACGACAGATTTATCCTTATAGAAAATAAAGAAAAAAAATTTAAATTAAAAAACTTAGACGATTTATTGATGGATGAGGAAAGATTTGATGATGAGGATATTATTGTTGAGTTGGACGGGGATGATACATTATTTAGACCGGACTCACTATCAACAATAAATGACGTATATAGTAAAGATAAAAATATTTGGATAACTAATGGTAGTTTTATTTACTCGAACGGACAATTTGGATTTTCCGATAAAGTAAATCCCGACACAATAAGAAATGATGTTTTTAGATTTTCACATTTAAGAACGTGGAAAGTTCATTTATGGAGAAACATAAATGAGGAATCTTTTTTAGATAATGACGGTACGTATTTTAAATCTGCCGCGGATGTTGCATATTCGTTACCTATGGTTGAGATGTCGGGGGATAAACATTATAGATTCATATCAGACATACTTTACGTTTATAACGAAGAAAACCCTTTTAATGACCACAAACCAGGTAGTCGATCGGGTAGTCAATTTGAACAAGTTAGGTGTAATCAAATAATACGAAGCAAAAAAAAATATAATAGATTATGATTATCACGTCTTTTTTGATGGGTGGATTAGGTAACCAAATGTTTCAGATATCAAAGGCATTATCTGAGGGGTTGGATAATGACATTGATGTTGTTTTCAGACCATCTTCTTTTGTTCCTATGCACGGTAACCAACCGACAAAATATTTAAATAATATTTTTAAAAATATTAAATTTAATAATATAACTGAAACCTTAGAAAGAGTAAGTGAACCGTCTTGGTCATATTCAGATATGGGATTACTATATTATAAATCAATCGAGTTTTATGGTTATTTTCAAAGTAGTAAAAACTTTAAAAGTAACAAAGAAAAAATAATAGAATTATTTTCACCAAATGATGAATTTATTGAAAAGATTAAAAATATGTACCCAAACATATTATCTAAAAATTCTACATCAATACACGTTAGAAGAGGAGATTATTTAACTATTAGTGAGATTTTACCCACAATAGATAAAACATATATTGATGAGTCGTTAAGTAAGTTAAACACTAAAGGTGATATTTTTATTTTTTCAAACGATAAGAAATGGGTTGAGGAGAATTTAGATTATGAAAACTCAACAATAGTTACAGGTTTAGAAGATTATGAAGAATTATGGTCGATGAGTCTATGTAACCATAATATAATGTCTAACTCTTCATTTTCTTGGTGGGGTTCATATCTTAATAAAAATAAAAATAAAAAAGTATTTGCACCATCAATATGGTTTGGACCTAATGGTGAAAAAAATTTTGATGACATATACGAACCCGAATGGGAAAAAATAAATGTATTATACAATAATGGTAAATTAATTTATGGTAAAAATTAACATGTTATCACCCCAATTCTCACATGATGTTTCGTCAACGGTTAATCAAAAACCAAAAAATTTTATGTGGGAGTTTTTCACTAAAAATAATGAAATATCTTTTTATATTGATATGGATGTTATTAGAGGAATAAACGATAAAGAGGATGGTAAAAAAAAATATTTATGGTTACTTGAATCTGAGTTCTTTAATAATAATTGTTTTGACTTTATTAAGAATAATTTAAATTTGGTTTTAGAAACTTTTGAATATATCTTCACGTACAATGAAGAATTACTTTTATTAAACGATAAATTTAAGTGGTCACCTGCGATGGGTACTTGGATACAAGAACCAAAGTTATATAAAAAGTCAAAGTTGGTTTCAATGATAACATCAAATAAAACATTTACTCCTCAGCAAAGATATAGGGTTAATTATGCTAACCGCAACATTAATAATATTGACATATATGGACGAGGGTTTAATGAGATAGTTAATAAAGAAGATGGGTTGGTTGATTATATGTTTTCTGTTTGTATCGAGAATTCAACTATGGATACGTATTTTACTGAAAAAATATTAGATTGTTTTGCAACAGGTACGATTCCAATATATAAAGGTACTAAAAATATTATTAACCATTTTGACCATAAAGGTATATTATTTTTGGACGATATTAATATAAAAGACTTAAATGAAGATTTATATTATTCAAAAATGGACTCAATTAAGTCAAACTTAGAAAAGGTTAAAGAGTATCTATTACCTGAAGAATACATTTATAATAAATATATAAAAATCACATAATGGATTTTACATTTGGAGTTGTTAGTAATGGTGAGAATCAAACATTTATAAATAAAGTAATTGATTCAATAGAGAATGAGAACATACCTAACTATGAGATTATAGTGGTTGGTAATGTTAAAATAGAAAGAAATAATACAATTGTAATTCCCTTTGATGAATCAATAAAAAATGGGTGGATTACAAAAAAAAAGAATATTATAACAAATAATTCAAAATATGACAATGTAGTTTTTTTACATGATTACATAGTGTTAACCTCTGGATGGTATTTAGGTCATACGTCTTTAGGTGATAATTACGATATTAGAATGGACAGGATATTAAATTATGACGGTCTAAGATTTAGGGATTGGTGTATATGGCCACATAACAACAACTTAATGGATGATGTTATAGGTAGAGAATGTATTATACCATATACGTTTAAACATTTAAAAAAATACCAATATATATCTGGTTCGTATTGGGTGGCAAAAAAAGATATTATGTTAAAATACCCTTTAGACGAAACATTGTCATGGGGGGAAAGTGAAGATGTTGAGTGGTCTTTTAGAGTCAGGGAAAATTGTGACATACAAATGAACACTAACTCAAGTGTTCAATTTTTAAAACAAAAAGATAAGGTTTTTAACTATTCCACAGAAACGACTAACAATAAACTTATTAATTTATTTAAATAATATGACTAAAGAATTAGTTTTTAATTATTACAATTCTAACGATTTTGAGTCAATAATTCCATCGTTAGACTCATCAATTAAAGTTACAATATATAATAAATCAGGTAAAAATTTAGGTAGGTATAGTAATGAAATTATTTGTGAAAATATCGGTAGAGAAGGTCATACATATTTGTTTCATATTATTGAAAACTACGACACATTATCTGACAT
>Ga0181343_1000797_pt1 | contig 13113 bp, 17 predicted proteins | sample Su13VDMLBSD_FD_130110 | JGI IMG/M metagenome (GOLD analysis project Ga0181343, IMG submission 130110) | Freshwater viral communities from Lake Michigan, USA - Su13.VD.MLB.S.D | ecosystem: Environmental > Aquatic > Freshwater > Lake | place: USA: Michigan | collected 2013-07-15 | reverse complement strand
TAATTACCAAGGTTCGTGGTCTCAAGCGCATCACGCGAAATGTCCACCGTCGCGTTACGCACCACGCCGGTGTACCCGTTAATGGTGAAGCTGCCGTTAGCGCCTGTATATGCCATGACTACAGTCTAAGCTCAGCGACCAGCGTTACACGCACATTACTGCGCCCAGGGCTGCCGGAGCTTTCGATGCTTGGCGGCTCTTCAGCGAAGAACCATTTCAGCCCTGCGCCGGTTGCGCTGCCGTCAAGCCATGTTGTCAACGTAGACGATGCGCCACTGAACAATGCCGAGGGCAGCGTCAGATCAGTTGTGGCGCCCTTGGCTGAGTTGTATGCCTGCGCAATGGCAGCAGCGTTGTCGTCGGTGATGTTGTCAAAGCCGAGGCTGAGTTGCGCTTGCGATGGGCGGCTGCCCCACAGCCTGCGTGTTGTGACGCCAGATTGTGACGTGATGCCGCTTGTCGGCCATCGCGGCGCCGTAAAGCTGCGGCTGGTTGGCGTGATGCTTGGAAATGCGACAGCCATCACTCAATCACCCAGTTGCCGGCGGTATCAAAGCCGTTTGCCAGCTCCAGAACGCCCGAGGCGTTGGTTGGCATGTGAACTGCTTCAATGTTAAACGTGCCCTCCTCGTCTGGCGTAATCCGCTCGATCTGGTAGGTACGCACCTGCGTGCTGGGCAGCTTAACGGTGAACACCACGCCAACCGGAGTGGCTACAGTGCCGGCGCCGCTTACGGTCAGCGTTGCATCGGCTGGTGGTGTGCCTTCTGTGCCATCCCAGGCAATCACGTTGTAGGCGCCATCGGCTAGAGGCTTGGTGCTGACCAGTGCGCCATCATCGGTGACGACGCCATTGTTGAATTCGTCGTATTGCGTCTCATCCATTGCCACACGGATGTAGTCGCTAGGCCCAAGCTTGGCTAGTGCGCCTTCATGGGTTGTGCGGAAGCTGATTGCGTGCGTCGGAATGCGGCGCATACGGATGATGAACTTGGCGGCATCAATCGCGTGCGCACGACTGGTGACGTAATCGCTGAGATCGAGCGACTCAACTGGATCGGTTGCGGTGCCGATCGACTCACGCACCAGCACTTCGCGCTCAGTCGGAAAGATGCCGGGATTGGTCAGATCAGTACTGGCACGCTCTTCGCGGTAGCGCACACTGACTTGGATTGGCTCGCGCTCCTCAGGCTCAAGGTATTGCAGCTTGAAGCTGCCCTCAACGATATTGCCGGCAGTGAATAGACCCTTGATTGGCACTGCCGTGAACTGCAAGGCCGGACGCAAATAGAACTTGCCGTCGCTCTCGCCGAACACTAGTAGATGCGCGGCTGCTGTATCGGCTGCCCACTGGCGAAGGTTGACGCGATCGGCTTGCACGCCATCAAAGAAGTATTTGCGGTCGTAGCACCAATCCGCTGCCGTCTCAAAGGCATCAAGGTCGATCATCTCATCGGTAATCAGATCACCAGCGCCATATGTGGCATTGGTCATCAGATCCAGCAACACATCCGGGAATAAGTGCGTGGCGCCAACCGCGAGGCTGTTGCGCAGTCGCCGGCAGGTCTTGCCTCCCGTGACATAGCAGCTGAACTGGCCGAACTGCTGCCACTCAACCGAACTCATCACGTTGATGCCGACTAGGGCGAGGTCGTCATAGACCGGTGCCGTGGCATTCGGCACGATCTCGTTGATGTACACCACCTCATGCTCAGGTCCACTACCGGCGCTGCTTTGGGCCTCTTCATAAACGAAGGCTTCCGCGAGCTTGCCCCAAGTGTCGAGATAACTGCGATCCGTGGCACTGCCGTAGTTACTTGGATCCAATTCGGGGATGCCTTTGCCTTCACCGCGTACTGCGGCAATAGCAAACTGCTCAGCTGTGCGCGGAACTGATTCACCATTGAAGGCAACGGTGACCGAACCATCGGTCACTATCTGCCGGGTGCTTAGTCGTGCATCAAGCACGTAAAGCGTATTGATGCCAGTGCCTGCGCGTACCTCAAAACCAGACAGCGGTTCAATGTTGAACTCCCACTGCTTCAGCGATGGCATATTCAGCTGCACGTAGTTGAAAACGTTCTGCTGTGTCGCACCACGGATGCCGTAGGTGTTGCTCAGGATGGTGAAGGCGCCGCCGCTGCCGGCTTCGCGGTAGCCGATCTTGAAGAAGCTGTAACGCTCCTCTGTAGTGGTGATTGTGTTGCTTTGGAACACATCCACCTTGAGAGTGGAACCGCGCTCGATGATGTCGTCTTTGCGGCTAATGCAGGCGCGATTATCAGCTTGGGTAAAGCTGATCGAATCTTTGAGATTGCAAAATCCGTTGATGCGAATGCCAATGCGCGAGCGGATGCCAAATTCAACCGCCTGACACGGGCGCGTGGTTGAAACGCTTGCAATGGCGCAACGCAAGATATGGCCATCGGGCGCTGTGGCGACGTTGCGCAGTTCGTAACTGCCCGCTAGGTAGTCATCGCCATCGCGTTCAATGTTGGCTTGCGTATTGAGCGTGACTGATCCAGTGCGCACAGTCGTAAACACTGCAGTAATTTCAGTGCCGCTGCCGGTAGATATATCAGCCTCTGAAACAAACACGTCGTCCGTGCGGCTAGTGCAGATTGCAAGCGCTGAGCCGACCTTGTAGAGCTCGCCTGGGATAATCGCGTCGTCCCATGTCTTTTGACGGCCTGCAACGGTGCCGGCTACATCGGCGCACTTTTCGATATGAATTTGCGTGGCGTCAAACTTTAGGTTTTTGGTCACCGTGACAGTACCATTGCCAGTCACGCTGGTGCCGTCTTGAATTCTGAAAACTGGCGTTTGATTATTGTTGACCGCATCAATATCAATGTCACCGCCGCCGCCGCTAGCGCTAACGCTAGTCACAACAGTTACACCATCTACAACTGCCGTGGTTGTACTAAGGCTGACGTTGTTCAATGTTGCCCGCTTGATCTTTTGAGTTGCCTTTGTGCGGACCCTGATCTTGACGGTGTACTTGCAGACCGCTTCGTCGTCATCGTCCGTGATGGCAGGGTTGGTAAAGGTTACGCGGAACTTGCTTGCTTTTAGCACTTCAATATCGGTGTCGATGTTATCGCTGTCGTCGTAAACGCCAAGTCCAGTTGTATCAAAAGTAAAAGTGGCATTTAACGTGCCAATGCCTTCAGAGTCAATCGTGACGCTGTTGACAGTTGCACTCAGTCGGCTTTTTAGATCTGAAACCGACTCGTCGTCGTATTCGTAAACCCACTTTGCGCGGCTGTCTTGACTTGCTGGTTTGTTGTAACCAGCAGCGCCTTCTTTTGTGATCTGCTCTTTGCTGACGCTCCACGCTGCCGGGTTGGTCAGCGTGCGTAGATCGCGGCTGAACTCCGTATCCTTGTCGCTACTGGGATAGAGCTTGTAGGTAATCATGCTGCCGACGCTGCCGACGCTGCCGCTCACCAGTCCGCTGCGGCTGCTGAAGTAGGTCTGCGCTTTCTTTCGTTGCGCCCATGCAACGTCGTCGATCTTGCACTTCACCTGCGCATCGCCGTCTTCGCCTTCAGGCACCAACTGCGCTTGTACGCGCGGGCGAATCACTGGATTGACCTTGAATCCAAAGTCATTGCCGATGAGCGTGTAGACGCCGAAGATCGTCTGGTTGTTCGGCCTGGTGGCGCTGCAAAAGTCCGCTGCCCAGCTGCTGCCACGGCGCACCATGAACACATCGGATCCGCCTGCGTTTTGCGCGTTGCCTACATCGGCGTTAGCAGCACGGCCAAAGATCTGATTACCCGATGCAATGCGTGTGGTCAAGCCACTACCCACGCGGCCATAAACGGTGAGCCTGCTGCCGGCGCTGTTGGCTGTGCTGTTGCCAAAGTCGTAGCTGGCCAGCGTGTTGCCGCCAACCGCAAAGTTCTTCGAGTCGATGCCGCCGATCGGACCCTCTCCGATCATGAAGATGGCACGCAGCATTTGACTGCCGCCAAGGCTGTAGATCTGGCTCCACAGCATCGGGGTGCTTACGCGCACGCCGCCGTAGGTTGTGCCGCTGATGGCCTCACGCAGCGCGTACACCAGTGGGATAGTGCTGCCCAGTGTGGTGATGTCCTGCGTGCTGTCGAAGCCGTAGCGCGGGGTATAGCGCTGGTTATTGGTGATCGGTGCATCGCTGCGGTTGCGTGCCTGCAACTGCGCTGGCCGGCCACCCTGCTGCTGCGGGACGCTTGGCTTCAGGAATGACGAGGCAATCTGAAAGCCAATGCCAATCACGCTGAGTGTGATGGCGATGATCGTTTCAACGCCTGCAATTACCGCCGGCTCCGGCTGCTCCTTGGCATGTCGCGCCACTTCGGCCTTGAAGTACAGATACTGCTCGTCTGTCAGACCCAGCAGGCTTGCGAGGTAGCGATCAGAAGGCAGCATCAGTGAAACCTGTAAAAGCGAAGACTTGGCATATACGACAGCGGCACCCATCGGACGCCACGCCTGTGATGCACCAACAAAAGCCCGTCGTCTACAACGATACTGACGCCAAGGCCGGCTGGGCCATTGCGGATCAGCGTTACGGCGTGCTGCTGCGGGCCATCAAGTTCAACGGTGCCATCACGCCATAACTGTTCCAGCTCTGGCCAACGCTTCTGTTTGGCAAGCTGCAGCCACTGTGCGTCCATTGACGGGTGATAAATGCCGGCTTTGTCGAGGATGCGCCACACCATCACTAGGCAGTCTGCAGCTTTGCCGTCTTCCGGGTCGGCGCCAAACTCGTGCGGTAGCCCAATCCAGTGCTTCCAGTCCATTAACTGATCACTAGGCTGCCGGTGCTAGGTAATGCGCCAACGATGCCAGTGGTTAGGCGGCGCTTAGGGATGTCGCCTTTGGTGGCATCAAGCGGACTGGAAAGCTTCAGGATCACGCGCTCAGTGTCCATTTCGTACTGCGCTACTCGCCACAGCTCAGATCGCACCAATGCGTCATCAGCAAATGTTTCTGGGTCAAGGCTGACGGTTTTGATGTCCAGCAGCCAGCGCGACTCAACTGCCTCAGCAAAGATGTTGACGCTGATCGGATCCAATCCTGCGACAAGACTGGATTCGCTGCGGTCGCCGCCCTTGCTGCCAGCGCCCAGCGTGTAGCCGAATGGCGCAAACGCATAGGTCACGCTGCTGTAGGTGCGTGTTTGATTGATGGAAAAGTTTTGATAGGCGTAAACCGGCGATGTTGGCGTGCCGTCGCTTTGCAGAAAGCGTGCGTAGTTGACGAATGCAAATGTGCTCATGCCATACCTACGCGCTTACGTGTTTTTACTGAGTTTTGCAGTGTTTGCAGTGTAAGCGCCCTGCCGCGTTCTGCTGCCAACGCAATGCCACGCTGATGCTGCTCAGTGGTGACGTATTCAACGCCGTTGATCACGGTCGATTCGTATTTCACCTCGATCGGTTTTTGCTGGATTGCGCTACCGCCAGCATTCATCTGACGGTTAGCAGTTTGCTGATTAAGCATTGCCCGCGTGTCATTGCCTTGACGGTTTGTGGCTTGCTGGGCTAGTGCGGCGCGTGTATCGGCATTGGATACGACGCTGCCGCTAACACCAGGCACAAACAACTCGGGACCGCGCTCACCGACGATGTAAGGCTGGTTGCTGCTGACTGGGCCGCCGTTGGCGCGACCGCCTACAGCAAACCCTGGAATCGGAGTTTTTAGCGCCCCCGTGCCAGTAAGGTTCTTGTTTGCTGTACCTAAAGCACTGCCGCCACCGCTCAACGCGTTAAAGATGGTTTGCAGAATAATTAGGGTCATCTGCTTGGCAATGATCTCAGCTGCCATGCTGACAAATGCCTTGCCAATGCTTTCAAACGCATCTGCTAGCGCTTCTTGCGTTGATTTAGCGCCGGTTGCCACATCTTGGAATGCTTGGCCAAAAGCACTGCCGATTGCATTGGCGCCGTTAACGATCGCGTCAATCTGCAGTTTGATTGGATTCAGATCCTCTTTCAGCTTGGCTATTGCATCACTCAATCCAGATGCAACAGTGCCTTGGCCTGCTGCGCCAAACTCCGCACCCTCCATTGCTTGCTTGAAGAGCTTTTCGGCTTCTTCGGCTTGCTTTTTCAGTTCCTCTGTCTGTAGCTCAATGATCTCAAGTCGCTGGATTTCGGCGTTTAGCTGATTCAGGTTGGTGCGCTGCTCAGCATTCTTCAGCTCTGCAATCTGCTTAGCGCGGTCTTCGTAGTCGAATTGAATCTTTAGGCGTTTTTGCTCTAGTTCGTTGCCTTCAAATAACAGCGCAACCTGCCTGCCAAACTGAGTGCCTAGTTGATCGCCAACTTCAAGCGACCGTTCAAGCTCTTGCCGTAATTTTTCAGCTTCGCGTGCTGCTTTTTCTGCTGCTTTTTCTGCGTCTGATTTACCACCGCGTCCTTTGCCGCCAGTTGCAGCCATTAAGCCTGGCAGTGTTGCGGCGGCCGCAGGAGGCGCTGCAGTGGGAGGTTTTAGTACGCCTTGCTGATAGCCATAGCTCCGCATCAGATCGCGGAATCGTTCTTCACGAAGCTGCGTAAATTGATCTGCATTGATGCGACCACCGCCACGCAACTTAGCGATTTGCTCTGCCTCTTGCCCAGCTTGCCTGAATAGCTTGTCTCTTTGCTGATTAGAAAGATTTGCGCCTAGTTGGCGCTGCAACAAGATCGTCTCAAAGACGTTATTAACCTGATTGGCAATATCAATCGCAAGGCCCAAAATGCTCTGCATTGCAGGCGCAAGGATTGAACCCAAGCGGGATGCAAGATTTTGTACGGCGTCCTGCAGCGTGCTTAAACGACCAGCTAATGTGTCGCTTTGAGCTACAGCGCCATCGGCGTATTTGCCGCCGGCAGCAGTAAGTTTCTGGATCGCATACTCAACAGCTTCTGCGCTGATTCGGCCTTTCTCAAGCGCGTCTTGAAACTCCTCCCCACTCAGGTTGTACTCTTCGCGTAATACTTGCTGCAGCGCAACGCCGCGCTCTTGGAACTGCAGTAGCTCTTCACCCTGCAGCCTGCCTTTGGCTTGAACTTGCCCGTAGGCAGTAACCAATCCTTGCAGCTCAGCGCCAGTTGCGCCGCTGACATCAGCAAGACGCCGCGTTGTCTCAACGACCTTGTTAGTTTCAACTCCAAACGCTTGCAGGCGTTTAGCTGAATCAATCAGCTCTGAACTAGTGAATGGCGTTACTGCGCCAAGTTGCTGCAGATCTTTGATGATCTGTCCAGCTTTTTCTGCGCTGCCCGTTAAAACCTGAAGGCTGCGCGTCTGTGTTTCAATTTCAGCCGTGCTGACAAAAACAAACTTGGCGGCTTGGATTGCCGCAAAAGAACCGATTAACCCACGAATTGTGCCGCCAAAATTTGAAACCGAAGCGCCAGCCTGTTGCGCAGCTTTTCCTTGTTTTTGAAGTCCCGCTGCTGCCGCCTCGGCTGTTGTTACAAACTGCCCGTTTTCTTTCCTGGCGCGTCCAGTTGCATCAACAAAATACCGCATACCATTGGCAGCGGTTTCTATCGGTTTGCCAGATTTGGTAAATGATGCAGCAAGTGCGTCATTAGTCGCATTCAGCTTGTCAACCGCTTGGCTAGTGGCCTGCGCACCTTGTTCAACCTCGCGCAGCTTGCTAACCGCATTGCGGCTGTCGACGTTAATGGCAACGTTGGCGACAACCGACACGACTTACCTACGGCTTTGCTTTAGTCTACGATCCTGCTCTTCGTTTTGCAGTTCAAAGTAGCTAGACCATATCAGCAACTCTTCAAGCGTTACCTCTTGGTTTAATCGCGCCAAGCTATATCCAAGTTCTTTAGCAATCCCAAGCTGCAGCAACAGCAGGTTGTCTTTCTTCAGCTCAGCCTTTATTGCTTTTCATGTCCAGTTCTTTGCCTTCCTCTGGATTGGTGATGATGGCAAGCATCATGGCTTGCAAATCACTATCAAGCACCTCATTTTTCAGCTCAGCAATCTCACCAGCTTGAAACAACCGCTGGCCGGCATCGTCAGCTGCTTTGGTTATCAGCAGATTCAGCGCAAAGCCATTGGGATCATCGCCACCTGGCATCTTCTGCGCGCGCTCGCGTTCTGCCATGGTCAGCGCTGTGGCGTAAAACTCAAACGTAGTTCCATCGTTGAGTGTTACGACGCGCTTGATCGGCTGAAGATTGGCTGCTTTTTTGAGCCGTGCCAGTGCAGATGATGCCATGCAATAAATGTGGGTGGCCCCAGCATACGCCGGGGCCGTTCAACTATCAAGCAGAAGTGCTGAAGTCGAAAGTGGGCACACCAGCCGGGCGGAATGTGATCTCCACCTGCTGAGCGTCGTCGGGGTTGATATTCAGGCTGGCGGTCAGCAGTACAGCATCCATTGCGATGCTGCGGCTCAGTGCTTCAGTAGCGCCCTTGTCGGTGTACAGCTTGAAGCCGCACCCAACCTGTTGACGCTGCAGCACGTCTTCCACCATGCGGTTGGAGAGGGCGGCGTCTTCGTTGGTGACGTAGATGGTGGCAGTGCCGCTGCCATCAGCAAAACCGGGGATGTAGGCGCGGAAGGGCGCGTACTGCCCAGCGGTTTGCCCGATGGTGGTGACGTCAATCTCGGCGCGTGAAATTTCAAAGCTCCAGCTTTGCACCTGACCAACAGCGGCATAATCGGCGTAATACACCTCGAACTCGTTAGGTGCTACAGCCGTGCCGTCGTCGGTGATGGCAAGGATGGTGCCACCGGCCGATGTGGAGACGGTCAGCGCACCAGTGGCGGCGGTGTAGCTCAGCACGTAATAAGTGGTGGCGCCATCAATGGGAGACGGCAGCGTACCGGATCCAGATCCGCCGGTCTGGCTATTGACCACACGGAATTTCACCGGATCGCCAGCTTTGAAGTTCAGATATGGCTGAACGGTGATGACATCAGTGCTGGCGTTGACGCCGGATTCGGGAAAGTTGCCGTTAGTGCCAGCGGGTTTGTAGTAAAGGGCGCCGGACGTACCGGACAAAACAGTGACAGCCATGTTGTGAACGGTAGTGGCTACCGTTAGTCTAAATACGCTTCAAACGTAGCAGTTAGCTGAGTCTGAAAGTAAGGCTCAGGTGCTGCTGGCGTTACCTGCGCCGGTCCTGATGCTGCGTCGAAGATGATGCTAGAAAACTTGGCGCGATCAAACAAATCCTTTAACCGCTCTGCAATGGTGAAATTAGCAGCAGTGCCCTGACCCTGCGGCGTAAAGACATTGACCACCAACGTGCCGGTCTGGCGGTTGAAGCTAGTCAGCGTGGCGTAGCTGTTATCGCCAAAACGGATGAACACCTGCACCCATGGCGTGTTGTTGGGCGGCGTAAACGGCACGTTTTGATAGCTGACCGGGTAGGCAGGCGATAGCGCCATCTGCGTTGCGATGCGCCCTTCAATGGCAGCGCGTACGTCGTTGTAGGTGCTGCTCATGATTCTCTCCCGATGCGGTCAGCATTGACTTGCACAAAGCCTTGAATATCCTTGGCGATGCCTTGCACCCATCCTGCTGGCGCTTTCTTGCTGCTGCCATTGGCAAGAGGCTTGGCATACGGCAGGTTGTTGTGCACGCTGTAGACGTTGCCTAGCTTCTCTTGTTGGTAGCCGATGCGTTCAATCTGCGGTATGTCCCCATATATGCCTGCAGGCTTCTCTCCGCCTGGCGCCGCATTCTCACCTACCTGCCAGCTAACACGAAAGCGCCCGGTATCAACAGGGCTTGCCTGCTTGAGGCGGCTGTCAGTCTCAAGCACTGCAACGCGCAACAGCTTCTCAAACTGCTGCTGGGCGTAATCACCAATATCACCAACCTGGATTGTGCGTGCCATTATGCCCTCAGGATCAGCTCGTAGGTGATCGGGGTGTTGTCCTGCTCAATCGTGCGCACCTGAATAACCTGCTGCGTCACACTGCTAATTAGCACTTCATCAGCAGTGGTAGGCGCGTTGGCAATATCGGCGGCAGCGATCAGCAGGCGCTTGTCGCCGGCTTGGATTAGGTCATTCACCTCGCGCAGGTTGACATCTTCCAGCACACCGCGCACTGCAGTGTCGGTGGTGGTTTCAGTGACGGTGCCAGTGCTGGTGTTGTAGGCGCCTGTTGTCACCCTGCGGATAGTGGCAACACCACCAAACTTTGCCATCAGTTTGCTGGCAACCTTCCGTAGCGGGCTAGCTAATGCCATCAGGCAACCTGCACTGCTGTAAGGATAATGCCAGGGATGGAAGGATGCGCCGGTCCCGATGGCGACGATGGCAAGGATTGAATGCTGGCCGCAACGTTGGTTGTTGACCAGATCAATTCCAAGTAATCGCTAGCAGCAAGCTTTAGAACGTAATTCACGCAGCCGATGACATGACCGTCAACGCCGCCATGACTGGAGATAATGCTGAACTTGCTATCCGATGCTGGCACGTCACCGGTGACGCCGCTATCGTTCTTGCGCAGCCAGATATTGATGTCGTGAATTGAAGTGCTTGTGTTTACAAACTGGACAGAGTAAGTGACGCTGTAAACACCAGCACGGGAGAACGTAACGCGCGACCCAGAAACAATGCTAATGCCGCGACTGTCTGGATCCGTTGAATTGATTCCAATCGGGTAGTCAGTGTTAGCAAGCGTCGCAATCTGTTGAGTCGTATCGTAAAACGATCCCCACAACATTTGATTGCGGACAGTATCAAGCTGGCTGGTAAACGGGTTGAGCTTGAATGCCATTGCTCAGCTCCGAACAACGGTAAGCAGATTATTGTTGCCGTCGTAGGTCATTGTCAGCACTGCCACAGTCTTGCCGCCTGTGCCGCCACGCTTGTACGTTGCAGTCAGCAAGTTGTTTGCGCCGTCGTATGTATTGACAATGCAATCATGCGTAGGGATCTCGAGCCCTTCGCGTGCTACCGCATCACCACCACCAGGGAGAACGTAAGCCATCAGAGCCTGTAAGCAACAACAGTGCCGCTGGTCAACGTGATGCTAGTAAACACGCCGCACAGCTCGCAGCTTGCCTTAAGCGGAATCGCTGTTAATGCATTGCCGGTGTAATCCATTGCCGTCAGCGTGGCAATAACCGAATCCTCAAGCGCTACGATCTCGCCAAAGCGGCCGGTATGCGCAACGGTATCGTCGATGTATTCAGCGCCGGGATACTCGCTCATGATCGTTTGATAGCAAAGTTGCCTGGTCCGCTAATTCTAAGCCCGGTCAGATATCGCTCTACGATCGGCGGGATTTTATCGACGCCAACAGCGCCATAGCCAAGGTTTGGCGTCACATCGATACTGCCGATCTTGACGTTCTTGTAATCCTCCAGCCCGCTCAGTCCAATGCCGTCTGGGTTGTTGTTGAGGTATGTGGCAAGCACAACCTGCGCATACTGCACCTGCTGCGGGATCTCGTCGTCGGTGTAGTAGTCCGTCGTGATGCGAAACGGAAAGCCGACAGCATAGGTATTGATGTAAGTATCAGGCTTGCGCACGCCAGTACGCGGCCACTGCAATGCCTGCGTATCCGTGGCGCGAGCACCTAAGAACCGCTCACGATCCAATCGTTGAGTAGCAGTAAACAGCGCCCGATTCTTTTGATCAGTGGTAGCCGATGCCCATGCCGTTACATCAGCATCTTGCACAAAACCATCAATGATCTCCTGCGCTGCTGCCAGCGTCAGGTAAGTATTAGCCGAAGCTCCGCCGGAAGTGGCATCAAGGACAATGGCCATGTTTTGCCTCCAATGCGGCCACTAGGGACTTCAACTCATCCAGTGTAGCGTCTGACTTAATTCTGTTCGCCCTGGCAGAAATTACCCAAATGTTATCTGGTGTGTACCCCTTTGCGGAGTCAATCCGATCAAGGCTTGGCGATGCGTCCCAGTAATGGCGATCAGAGGGTTTCAGGTCGATCCCCAAAACTGGGCACTTGTTGACCATTGCATCGTAGACATTTTCAGGTGTGATTGTAAATTCCATATTTTTATCTTTTGCCCTATCTCTAGCGTGTTTCCAAAGCGGATACCAGGGTGTCTCGTATTTCTGATCAGGGCTGTATCCCTTTGGCCAGCCGACGCCGTAGCCATGCTTAATTCTTCCGCAACCGCATCCCCTGTTTTTATTGCGCAAATTTGTTGACATCACCTCAACAGTTGCGCCGCAATCGCATTTGCAAATAAATCTTCTGATCACAGCTTTAACGTGACCATTTGGCTTATAGCTTCTATATCGCTCACCTTCTCCAATGATTACCAGCTTTCCATGCCGCTGACCAATAAACTCTTCAATCGGCTTGGGTTTCCCCATCGTCCTTTGGCTGCGATAGCTGTTTTAGCCTACCACGGCGCTTGGGCTTTGTATTGGTATCCAAGGATGGCGTGGGCTCTGCAATAGAAAGAGAGGCTGCCTCGTTAGAAGCAGCCTCCAGTTCACGCAGTCGCCGGAAGGCGAACATGCCCATCAGACGCGCTTAAGCAGCACGGTCAGGATCACGCCAGCCAGAGCGGTGGTGGTGCCGGTCACGTCAAGAGACAGGCGGTTGCCAGCCTCAAGAGTGAGATCGCTGGTGGTAGTGGTCAGAGCAGGGGTTTGCTCAGTGAGAGCAGTGCCCTTGAAGTTGATGGTGGCGCTCAGAAGGTCGTCACCAGCGGTGGCGGCCTCAGTGCCTTGGCAACGACGAACGGTGCCGGTTACAGCGCCACCATCACTACCAGCAGTGGCGTGAACCTCACGCACTGCAACCACTTCGCACTTCACGGGAGCAGTCCAGAATTGCACGTCGGCAATCGAGGATGCACCGTAAAAAGTAGCTTCGAGGTACTGCTCGGTGGACAGTTCAAACTGGGAGGGTTGTGCCATGGTCAGTTACCTCAATCGAAGTTAGAGGTGTTGGTCGCGCGCACGATGCCAAGGTTCTTGGTTTCGTACACCTTCGACCAGTTGCCCACGGTCGCCAGTTCGGCGCGAGTGGGGTTAGTGGTGGTCACGCCCCACTTAGCGCCAACCGGGTGGTAGACGTAGTGCAGGTCGATCGACATGGCATCGCTCTTGGCGAGGATGTCACGGTCGGTTTCAGTCTGCATTGCCATCTGCTCACCGCTGGCAATG
>Ga0181343_1000796_pt1 | contig 13126 bp, 24 predicted proteins | sample Su13VDMLBSD_FD_130110 | JGI IMG/M metagenome (GOLD analysis project Ga0181343, IMG submission 130110) | Freshwater viral communities from Lake Michigan, USA - Su13.VD.MLB.S.D | ecosystem: Environmental > Aquatic > Freshwater > Lake | place: USA: Michigan | collected 2013-07-15 | reverse complement strand
TATCTACTCCAGTGCCCAGCGGATTATGATGGCCCAGACGCAGTTGCAGTTGGCCCAGTCTGCGCCGCAGATGCACAATATGTATGAGGCCTATCGCCGTATGTACGAGGCCCTTGGAGCACGAGACATCGACATGATCTTGAATTATGACGATAGCCAAGAGCCACGGCCAAAAGATCCGGCTACGGAAAACGCAGAAGCCATTGACGGCAAGAAATTAAAGGCGTTTGCTGGGCAGCAACATGACGCTCATATTGTGAGCCACATGCTGCAGGGCATGAGCCCGATTGTTCAAGGTAACCCGATGGCGGCGACCACTCTGACTAAGCACATTCTTGAGCACGTTCGCATCAAGGCCGAGGAGCAGGTTGAGGCCCAGATCTTTGCCGAGTACGGTCCAGAAAATAGGGACGTGGTCTCTGATATGCAGAAGGAAGCCATGGTTGCCATGCTGGTGGCTCAGGGGATGAGCGAGTTACGCCAACTATCCCAGCAACTGTCTGGAGAGGGAGCGCCTGATCCGTTGGTGCAGTTAAAGGAGAAGGAACTGGCTCAGCGGGCACAGGTAGACCAGGCTCGGGCCCAGAACGACCAGCAGAAACTTGCTCAGAACGCCCAGGCCCTTCAGCAAAAAGCGGCCATCGACCAACAACGGATTGCGTCTAACGAAGATATTGCCGGTACCAAGGCAGATATTGCTATGATGCGCCTAGAACAAACGGAGAGACAAAATGCCACTCAAGAAAGGCAGTAGCCAAAAGACCATCAGCGGAAACGTTTCCGAGATGGTCCGCAAGTATAAGAAAACAGGCTCTATTGGAACCAGTAAGCCTGCCAGCAAGGGCAAAGCGGTCAAGCAGGCCGTGGCCATTGCGCTATCTAAAGCCGGAAAGTCTAAGAAAATGAGTAAAGGCGGGATCCCTGGCCCCGTCAAAGAAGTAATGCGCAAAGACGCCAAAGTGCCAACCAAAATCTACTAGGAGCAAAAAATGCCGATGTACCGCAAACCAACACCAAAAGAGCGTGCAAAGATTCAAAAGGCACGGGGAATGACCATGCAGGGTATGGAAGGGGAGAAGGACATGCTTTCTCGCTTTTCCACCACTTCGGCCAAAGCCGCTCGTGATGAGTACAAAATGGGCCGCAAAATGATGGAAGAGGTTCCCGCAGAGGCCCGCGCGTACGAGGCTGAAGAGGGAAATCCTGGCGTGGGGACATACAAAGCTGGCGGGATGGTAAGCGTCCGTGGCCAGGGAGCCGCCCGCAAAACTAAGGGATGCAAGATCACTTAATGGAACAGGCCTTTGAGAAGCTATTAAAACTCATCCGATCTCGTAAACACGAGATCGGCGAGCAAATGATTTACGGTGGCATAAAGGACATGGAGCACTACCGCGAGCAGGTAGGCCATGTCAAGGCCCTGCAACTCGTAGAAGACGAGATGATGAAAATACTGACGAAAGTAGAAAGCGACTAAGTATTAACCCTAACCTCGTGGTGGATGCCACGCAATAATGGAGAAATTAGATGGCAGAAGAAATGACTGCACTGCAGAAAAAGTGGGCCGAGGAACGTGCTGCACAGCAGGAGGTTGAAGTAAAGGAAGAAGAAAGTCTGCGTCCGGAAAACATGGACCAGAGCGTAATCGACCGGATACCGAAGCCTACTGGTTGGCGCATTGTTGTTTTACCTTTTCGCCCGCCCAAGAAGACCAAGAGCGGTATCGTTTTGGCCGAACAGGCTGTAGATCGGCAAAACCTAGCCACTGTCTGCGGGTACGTTGTCGCTGTAGGCGAACTAGCCTATGGGGATACGGAGAAGTTCCCGAACGGACCGTGGTGCAAGAAAGGTGACTGGATTGTCTTTGGCCGATATGCCGGTGCTCGCATCAGCATAGAGGGTGGGGAGATCCGGATACTCAACGACGACGAGGTCCTGGCAACTATTGCCGACCCCGAAGACCTAGTACACATGGTTTAAGGAGAAAACTACCATGCCAGAAAACGAAGATGTACAAGATGTAGTACAAGTCCCATCTGGGGATGACCAACTGGAATTCAATCTGGGCGAAGGTGAACAGGGCGCCGAGATTGAGATCTCAGAAGACGGAAAGGCAGAAATAAAGGAGCCTGAAGCCGCTGCGGTCGAGGAAAAACCGGCAAAAAAAGCCGATGACGGCCAAGACCACGAGGAATACAGCGCCAAGGTTAAGAAGCGTATTGAGAAAATGACCGCCAAACTGCGTGAGGCAGAGCGTCGGGAACAAGCCGCTTTAGAGTATGCCAAGCAAATCCAGGCCAATCTTCAAGCTGCCCAAAGTCGGGTTCAGACGCTTGACGACGGCTATTTGCATGAATATAAGGGCCGGGTGGACTCTCAGCTAGCTATTGCTGAGGCAAACCTGCAAGACGCGGTTGAGCGTGGCGATGGAAAAGGTGTGGTAGAAGCCCAAAAGCTTTTATCCCAGCTTATGATTCAGCAAGAAAAGCTGACTCAAGCCACAGCGCAGCGGCAAAGAGCCCCACAGCAAGCCCCTGTCCAGCAGTATGCTCCGCAACCCCAGTACCAGCAACCGGCTCCAGCCCCCCGCCCAGATGAAAAGGCGGAACGTTGGGCCGAGGATAATGAATGGTTTGGGAGCGACACGGTTATGACCCATGCTGCCTTTGGTGTTCATTCACAATTACAAGAAGAAGGATTTGACTTGTCAAGTGATGAATACTATGATGAGCTAAATCGGAGAATCCGTAAGGAGTTTCCGCACAAGTTTAAAAAGGCTCAGGTAGACACCACCCGCAATATCGCCCCCGGTGTCGCACCTGCAACTCGCGGTACTTCCGTGAGTCCGAACGGGCGCAGGACCATCAAACTAACACCTAGTGAAGTGGCCATTGCAAGAAAAATAGGTGTCCCCCTGGAAGAGTACGCTAAGTACGTAAGGAGATAAACATGACTGAGCAAGTGAAAATTGATAGAACTACTCGCGCGGCTGCAACCCGTCAAAAAACGGAGCGTCGCAAGGCATGGATACGTCCTTCTGACTTAGATGCGCCTCCCGCACCTCCTGGATATGAGCATCGTTGGATTCGTAAAGAGTCTTCTGGCGTAGATGACAGCAAGAACGTAGCAGGCAAACTCCGTGAGGGGTATGAACTGGTTCGTGCTGAAGAACACCCAGACTTCATCGTTCCTTCGATTACAAACGGCGTACATGCTGGCGTCATTGGCGTTGGCGACATGTTGCTGGCCAGAATCCCAGAAGAGACTGCGCAGGAGCGTAGGGAGTACTACGAACAGCGGACTAGTGATCAGATTCAGGCTGTTGACAATGACTTGATGAAAACCAACGCTCACGACACCATGCGTGTAGTCAAGCCAGAGAGACAGTCAAGGATTACATTTGGTGGCCCTCGTAAGGCCGAAGACTAAACTTTTTAAGGAAGAATCAAATGGCTAACGTTAATAAGCCTTTTGGTTTTCGTCCTGTCGGCAAAGTCGGCAGTAACTACGATAACCAAGGTCTAACGCAGTACAAGATCTCCAACAACTACGGTACCGCTCTGTATCAGGGTGACTCCGTTAAGTTGTCCGGAGGATATTTAGCAATCTCAACAACCGGTGCGGCAATTGTCGGTGTATTCCAGGGCTGTTATTACATCGATCCCACAACCGGCAAACCAACCTGGAAAAACTACTATCCTGGCAGCATTGCTCAGGATGGTATTGTAGCTCTGGTCAACGACGATCCTAACGCTGAGTTTGTAGTACAGTGCTCCGGCATTGCTGCTGTAACTTGTGTGGGTCGTAATGCTGACTTGGATACCGCCGTCGCAGGTAGTTCAACTACTGGTCAGTCTGGCCAGCAAGTTGGCGTTCCCGCTACTGCTAATGCTACGTATCCGTGGAAAGTTGTTGGCGTGTATGAAGACGCAGAAGACAATGATGTTACTGCTGCTTACGCTAATCTCATCGTTATCCCGAATAACCACCTCTACAAAGGTGGCACGGGCACTGCAGGAGTTTAATCATGGCTATTTCACGTTCGCAACTAGTACGAGAGCTTGAGCCCGGTCTTAACGCTCTGTTTGGCTTGGAGTATTCCAACTACGAGAATGAGCACGCAGAAATCTACGACGTAGAGACATCTGACCGTGCGTTCGAAGAAGAGGTAATGCTCTCTGGCTTTGGTAACGCCCCTGTAAAGTCTGAAGGTGCTGGTGTCGCTTATGACAACGCACAAGAAGTCTATGCGGCTCGTTACACCCACGAAACCATTGCGCTGGCATTCGCGCTGACGGAAGAAGCCGTTGAGGACAACCTCTACGATCGTCTGTCTGCTCGTTATACCCGCTCTTTGGCCCGTTCTATGGCACAAACCAAGCAGATCAAGGCTGCTGCCGTTCTAAACGGTGCCTTTACTACCTCAATCGGTGGTGATGGCAAGCCCCTCTGTGCAACGGATCACCCCACCCTAACCGGTGCAGATCTCAAAAACGAATTGACAACACCTGCCGATTTGTCTGAGACCTCACTGGAGCAGGCTTTGATCGACATCGCAGCGTTCACAGACGAGCGCGGCCTGAAGATCGCGATCCAAGGTTTGAAACTGATTATCCCTAAGGAACTCCAGTTCACGGCTGACCGTATCATGAAGTCGACGCTCCGCGTTGGTACTGCTGATAACGACATCAATGCCATCAAGAACATGGGCATGATTCCCCAGGGTTACACAGTTAACCACTTCCTGACCGATCCGGACGCATGGTTTATCAAAACCGACGCCCCCAACGGCATGAAGATGTTCCAGCGTGTATCGATCAAAACTGGCTTCGAAGGCGACTTCGACACTGGTAACGTTCGTTACAAGGCCCGTGAGCGTTATTCGTTTGGATTCTCGGATCCACGCGGTATCTTCGGTTCACCGGGTTGATGATGTAAGAAAGGGGGGGGTTGCAAAACCCCCCTTTTGCTGTATTCTTATAGGACTAGGATTTTGCTCGTATCTACTGACCTAGCAGACTTAGTAGAGAAGATACGAGAATGTGCTACTACACGAGGACAAAATGGCAAATACCACCTTTTCCGGCCCAGTTAGGGCTGGCACTATCAAAGATACTACCGGCACAACGGTAGGCACCGATGTAGCAAACGTAGGTTATGTTCTGATGGCTCAGTCCGCTGTGATTGACATCATTGGCGCAACTGCAGCAAACCAAGTCGTTGCTACTATTCCCGCAAATTCCCAAATTGTTGACGTTATCCTGAACGTTACGGTTGTCAACAACGACACTGGCGCAGCCACTGTAGTAGTTGGAACTTCTGCTGATGCTGACGCATTTATCCCCAGCACCAGCGTTAAGGCTCTGGCTACGACTCGCGGAACCTTAGACACAGAAGCCACGGACGTTGGAGCAATTGACCTGCAGGTTCTGGCTGACTTCACCGCAGCAAATGGTGACGGCACAACTGGTGCGGCGACGGTGACTGTTCTTTATATCCAGAACAACAACCTCTCCTAACTAGGAGGCTCTAATGAGCTACAGTAATCTACTTGCGGTCACAAAGACCGGAGATGATGACGCAATTGCTGGGCGCACTCGTGTAGCGGCTATTTACTACACTTGCGGCAGCACTGCATCATCTTTTCAGTTAAAAAACGGAGCTACAACCGCTGCAACAACGCTTGTGGACATTAAAACTCCTGGATCTGCTGGTGCCTACGATATTATTTTCCCAGACATGGGGGTATTGTTTGACAGCGGCGTTTTCATCGAGTTTGCGGACGCAAACGTAACTAGCGTCACGTTGTTCTTCTACGGCGGGGCCTCAGTTTAATGGCTTCTAAGGGAATGGGCATTAAGACCTCTGTAAAGTCGGGCAATTTTCGCCCGACTAAGCAGGGTGCTGGCATGACCAAAAAAGGTGTTGCAGCCTATCGCAAAGCCAACCCTGGAAGTAAGTTACAAACGGCTGTAACCGAAGATAGCCCCACCGGTAAACGAGCACAACGGCGTAAGTCGTATTGTGCTCGTTCTGCTGGCCAAATGAAGAAGTTTCCAGAGGCGGCAAAAGATCCGAATAGCCGTATTCGCCAAGCCAGAAAACGATGGAAATGCTGACATGAGCGTCGAACGAGAACTTGCCACCCATTCGGTCGAAATTCGTCATATCCAGGATGACATGGATAAGATGATGGCCGATATGAGTGATATTAAAAAATCTCTGGAAGCAATTAATTTAACCTTGTCAGAAGCGAAAGGCGGCTGGAAAACCCTCATGTGGGTGGCCGGAGCGTCAAGTGCGGTGACAAGTTTTTTTATCGGTTTGTACGCATTTTTCAACGGAAGGTAAAGCCATGCCAGCAAAACCTGGTCTTTATGCCAATATCAACGCTAAGAAAAAACGTATCGCTATGGGTTCTGGTGAAAAGATGCGTAAACCAGGAACTAAAGGCGCTCCTACTGCAAAAGCTTTTATACAATCTGCCAAAACGGCAAAGAAAGGAAGGAAGTAATGGCCAAGTTAAAAATGGTTATGAAGGGCGGTAAAAAAGTTCCAGAATTTGCTGCCGATGGTGTTGGTAAGATGAAAAAGGGCGGAATGTCGGACAAAGCAGGCCGCGCAATGAAGAAAACTACGGCTGATGCAAAAGGCCGTGCAATGAAAAAGGGGAAATAATCATGGCTGGAAAAGGAATGGGCATTGCAACCAAGGGCGGTGGATGTGTTGAGTCTGGTCCTAAAAACAAAATGATTTCAAAGACCAGCAAAACCAGCGGTCCTCTGATGATGAAAAACGGCGGGGCCGTTAATCAGCACAAGCGTATGGCTATGGGCATGATGGGTGGTGGAATGGCCAAGGGTTACAAAAAAGGCGGAATGTGCTAAATGGCAACTTCTGGTACCACGATATTTGACCTACCAATCGATGAGTTAATCGAAGAGGCATACGAGCGTTGTGGGATGGAGATGACTACGGGTCATCACCTGAAGACCGCTCGTCGATCGCTTAACCTCATGTTTTTGGATTGGGCGAATAGGGGATTAAATTTGTGGACCATTGAGGAAGTGGCTGTTAGCTTGACGGGAACTACTTCTATTACGTTGCCAACGGACACCGTCCAAGTGCTAACTGCCGTAATCAGAGACTTTTCCCAGAGCCCCGCTGTTGATATTACGATTGACCCGATAACTCGAGCAGAGTATCTAGACATTCCGGATAAAAGCACGCAAGCTCGACCCGCTCAATATTATGTAGAGCGAACGAATATTCCAAAGGTATTTTTCTATCCAACTCCTGGAGGAGGCGGTGGACCATACCAGTTTAGATATTACAGAATTCGACGGATTCAAGATGCTGGAGATTACACCAACACATCGGATGTAAATTTCAGGTTTTTGCCCTGCTTAGCAGCAGGCCTTGCTTACTATTTATCGCTTAAATTTAAGTCTGAAAGGACTGCTGGATTAAAGCAAATTTATGAAGAAGAGTGGGCTAGAGCCGCTGCAGAAGATCGTGAAACGGCCAGCATAAGTTTCGTTCCTCAGTTGGGGGTATGATGTGGCATACGCAACCGGAAAATTCTCATACGGACTTTGCGACTACTGCGGGCAACGTTACCCCTACAATATTTTGCAAAAAAACTGGCGCGGATTCAAGGTCTGCCCAGAAGATTATGAACCAAAAGAACCGCAACTTGAGCCCCTCAAGTTTAATGGCGATGCTGTTGCTCTCTATGAACCTCGTCCCGATCGGGTTGAGCCGGTTACTGTTTATGTTGGTTCACCTGGCGATTCAGCCTTTCAAAGTATTGGGAGTGCTAACGGGGGCAACAATATGCAGCCCTATCCGGAGCAAGGCGATATTTTTGGAGTGGGCGGTGTTGGAGCGGTTCTGGTCGTCACTTCGTCTTCTACTTCAGTTTCAGGGGTCGGGGCAACGGGCTTAATAGGAAATGTGTCATGACCTATGATGAATTAGTAACCAATATCCGAAACTACACCGAGGTGGATGCTAACGTATTCACCAATGCGGTTATTAATACGTTTATTCTCATGACAGAAAACCGTATCCTACGGGATATTGATTTAGACGTATTTAAATTAGAAGTTACAGGTAACTTGACGGCAAACAATAAGTTTCTAACTGCTCCGTCTGATATCTTGACCCACCGCTACATGATGGTTACAAGCGGGACAGATCAAATCTTTTTAGAGTTTCGTGATACTTCTTTCATGAAAGAGTATTGGGCCGATGGAAGTGTTACGGGTATTCCCAAATACTATTCCGTGTGGGATCAGAATACTTTCTATGTCGCCCCCACGCCCGCGTCCGCGTACGCGGTAGAACTTGGCTATATTTATAAACCCGCTCAATTGTCATCTACCAACACTACGACATGGGTAAGTATCAATGCCCCTGAGGCACTTCTATATGGATGTTTGGTCCAAGCTTACAGCTACACCAAAGGTCCTGCTGATATGATTGCTTACTTTAATAATTCCTATAAAGAAGCAATTCAAGGTCTTGGAATCGAGCAACAAGGCCGTCGTCGTCGTGACGAATTCCGTGATGGTATGGCTCGCATATATGTGAAATCAGAAAGTCCAGGTCCATGACAAGTGTTCCAAATCTTGAAGGAAAACGTATAGCAATAGTGGCGATGGGAAAAAGCCACGGCCAGTTCATACTAGCCAAGACCCATTCAATAGATTTTAACGAGGTGTGGGCGATCAACTCCATGGCTGGGGTAATCTTCCACGATCGAGTTTTTATGATGGACCCGGCAAGTCGGTTCTTAGATAGTGATGACTCAGGCACGCAGACGGGGATTATGGCTAGGGTGCTCAAAGAGCACAAAGGGCCCATTTATACCTGTGAGCTAGACCAGAGATGCCCAGGTCTGGTGGAATTCCCCCTGGAAGAGGTCATGAATGCTTGCCAAACAGGGTACTTTAATAACACCGTGGCCTATGCCATAGGCTTTGCAATTGCGGCAAAAGTTGCCGAAATCCACCTTTATGGCATTGACTTTTCGTACAAAGGGTATGTCCACTTTGCTGAAGCAGGGCGGGCAAACTGTGAGTTCTTACTGTCCATAGCCATTTCTCGCGGTATCAAGGTAGGGATTGCTCAGGATTCTTCGCTTTTGGACACCAATGAGCCGGTACAAAGCAAACTTTATGGTTACCATCGTTTAGACGAACCTTTGGTTGTAGGCTTGGAAAATGGGCGTTTTGTGGCTAAAAAGTACTCTGAGGTCAAAGATTCTTTGCCCACAAACGACCCAATGTTGCCGCCAGAAGCGTTGAGGACCTGATATGTTTCAATTACATGCCGGAAAGATAGCCGATCCTATCGTTAAAACCAGTGACTTTGGCGGCCTTTCGTGCGAAGATCTAGCAGAACTTTGCGCGGATAAAATTATTAGTGTGGCCGAAAACGCTCCTCCGGCCATTCGTGAGCAGGCTAAGTTTTTCCGGGAGCGCGTTCAAAAAGCAGTCTTTGAATATCTCAAACAAGCTAAGCGGGCCGAAAGGGCTACTTGCATCCAAATTTGTGTTCAGGGCGGGGAACAAGACGCCGCCAATTTACTAAGGAGAGTCTAAATGGCTTTTACCACAACCGTAATGCCCACCTCATTTAAGGTCGAAATCCTTAAAGGTGTGCATAACTTTTCAACCGGCTCTGGCCAGACCTTCAAACTAGCTCTGTACAACAACAGTGCTTCGTTTACGGCTGCAACCACGGCTTACACCACGACCAACGAAGTAGCGGCTTCTGGCTCTTACACGGCTGGCGGCGGTACACTGACTAAGGTTACTCCAGTATCGTCGGGTACGACGGCTTTGACAGACTTTGCTGATCTGTCTTTTACTACGGCAACTATTACCGCCTTTGGCGCCATGATTTATAACGACACCGCTACGGGTAATCCCGCAGTGGCGATTTTAAACTTTGGTGGTGCTAAGACCTCAACTGCGGGCACATTTACAATCGTGTTCCCTGCAGCTACGGCAACTGGCGCAATCATTCGTATAGCGTAAGGAATGACTAGGTGGCGACCTACTCCGGTTGGGGTGGTGGCCCATGGGGCGAGACTCCTTGGGGTCAAGATGTCACTTATGTCTACCTAGAGGGGTGGGGGTATGGTGCCTGGGGTCAAACTCCGTGGGGTGAAGGCAGCGCTGGTGTCGAAGGCACCGGCGCTATTGGCACTGTCACGGTCCAAACCCAGCAAAATGCCGTTGTCAACGTCACCGGAGTACAGGCAACTGGCCAAATTGGTCAAGTTACCGTCTTCACAAATGTGGATGTCCTGGTTACCGGGGTATCCGCAACAGGATTTATTGGGCAAGCCCAAGTCACCGGAACTGCAGTCGTACCCGTTAACGGGGTGGCAGGAACTGGAGCAATTGGGAATGTCACCGTCTCAGCAGCCGTGGATGTCCTTGTTACTGGAGTCTCGGCGACAGGATTCATTGGTCAAACTGCCGTCACCGGCAGCGCTGTTGTGCCCCTCACCGGGGTCCAAGGTGTCGGTATCGTTGGAACCGTCACAGCCTCTGGATCGGCCCTCATTACCGTCACGGGAGTCTCAGGTAGCGGTGCTATTGGGACCGTTGCCGTCTCTGGCGGGGCACGTGTCACCGTTACCGGGGTCCAAGCCACAGGATTCATCGGACAAACAGCCCAAACCGGTACCGCAACCGTCCCAGTCACCGGGGTGGCGGCCAGTGGTGCCATCGGTAATGTTGCCATCACAACAGCAACAGTCGTTCAGCTTACCGGGGTACAAGCTACTGGCTTTATCGGCCAAAGCACTATTACTGGCACTGCAGTCGTACCTGTTACAGGCGTTCAAGGCATTGGCCGAATCGGTAACGTTTCGGTCGTCCAGGATTCTACGGTCAATGTCACAGGCGTTTCAGCCACTGGATTTATTGGTCAAGCCTATGCCAGCATCCCTGCCACGGTCCCAGTCACCGGGGTTCAAGGCACTGGAGCAGTCGGGACGGTCACCGTTCAAGCAGCTTCTTTCGTCAATGTCACTGGAGTTCAAGGCGTTGGCGCAATCGGTCGGGTCACTATTTGGACGACAGTTAATGACAATCAGACGCCAAACTGGCAAAATGTCAACGATTCCCAAGCTGGTGGTTGGGTGATCGTTAATGATTCACAATCCACAACATGGACTCAAATAGCAGCTTAAAGGAACCAACATGACGATTAACTACACCTCCCTTCTTGGCCTTGCCCAGCCAGTCACGGGTACTGAATCGGGCACCTGGGGTACGGTCGTCAATGACGAGATCACGGCCCTGGTTGAACAGGCCGTTGCCGGGGGCGTCTCTATTGATGTGACTGCCGGAAACGTCACACTAACATCCACGAGCGGGGCTTCCAACCAGGCTCGAAATGCTGTCTTGCTGGTCACGGGCACGCCTGGGGTTAGCCGCAATATCGTAGCGCCATCCAGCAGCAAGGTCTACGTAGTCATCAACGGCTCGGATGGGGCGGTTGTGCTCAAGGGTTCAGCCACAACTGGGGTTACGATTCCTGCAGGGACCAAGACGATTGCGTTTTGGGACGGCTCAGACTTTGTGGCCCTAAGCTCGTCGGTCTTTTCTATCTTTGGAACGTCTGCAGCAGGCGGTGCAGCTAGATTCTACGAAGACACAGACAATGGCACTAACTATGTTGGTCTGCAAGCAGCGGCTTCCATTGCATCTAATGTTAACTTTACGCTGCCTTCCGCAGATGGTACAACCGGGCAGGTTTTGCAGACTAATGGTAGCGGTGTACTTTCTTTTACAACCCCGTCTAGCGGTATTTCTACGGGCAAGGCAATCGCAATGTCAATGATTTTCGGCTTCTAGTGTCCCTATTTAAGGAGTAAGTAATGGCAAACCCAAATATTGTTAACGTCACGACGATTTACGGTAACTCGTCTAGTACGTCTCTCACAACAACTAGCGCAACATCTCTAGTCAGCAACGCTGCGGCAAGCGGGAAGGTCTTCAAGATCAACTCAATTGTTGCGGCTAACGTGGATGGTACATCTGCGGCTGACATCACGATCAACGTCTACAGCGCAGCGGCTCTTGGTGGAACGGCGTTTCCAATCGCTTCGACCATCTCTGTCCCGGCTGATGCCACGCTGATCATTACGGACAAGACGACATCGTTCTACCTGCTTGAGAACCAATCCATCGGTGCAACAGCAGGCTCGGCAAGTGACCTAGTGGTTACTGCCTCATGGGAAGAGATTAACTCGTAAGGATCTGAGATGCCCATTCACGGCTACCCCGGTAACGTAATTACCGCCAACCCAACAGCGCCGACAGTTAGTTCGGCTTCTGGCGTTTGGACTACTGAGCAGCAACTGATAAACCAGTCTGCCGGTAGGTGGCCTATGGCGGCTACGCAGGTGAGTTTGTCCGCAAGGTTTAATAGCGCAGACTCGGCTTATTTGAATCGGACTCCTGCTAGTGCATCTAATCGCACAACATGGACTTGGAGTGGGTGGGTTAAGCGTGGCTCTCTTGGGTCTGTTCAACAACTATTCATGGCGGGTGCGGCGGGAACTGACTACACCGCTTTGTTTTTTAACTCAACAGACACTTTGTGTTTTCACAATGTAGCGTCTAGCGCAAACGCTGGAAGAAAATTTTCTTCGGCTGTATACCGTGACCCAGCGGCTTGGTATCACATTGTTGCTGTATGGGATACAACCAACGCAACGGCTGGCAACAGAATGCTCCTGTATGTAAACGGTGTTCAGTTAACAGCTTTTTCCCCAGATGAAAACCCGTCATCAAGTCAAGTTGGTCAAGTAAACAACAATGCAGTTCATACCATAAGCAAAAACAGCACTGCGGCATCGCAGTATGTTGATGGCTACATGACCGAAGTCAACTTCATCGACGGCCTAGCCCTGACCCCAGCGTACTTTGGGTTTAACGACTCCAACACAGGCGCGTGGACACCGAAGCAATACACAGGTGCGTATGGCACGAACGGGTTTTATTTGCAGTTTAATAAAGAAGGTATAGACATTGACTTTCTTGTTGTTGCTGGTGGCGGTGGTGGTGGGGTTGTTGGCGGTGGCGGAGGTGGCGGAGGT
>Ga0181343_1000795_pt1 | contig 13129 bp, 22 predicted proteins | sample Su13VDMLBSD_FD_130110 | JGI IMG/M metagenome (GOLD analysis project Ga0181343, IMG submission 130110) | Freshwater viral communities from Lake Michigan, USA - Su13.VD.MLB.S.D | ecosystem: Environmental > Aquatic > Freshwater > Lake | place: USA: Michigan | collected 2013-07-15 | reverse complement strand
CTCTAGGTGTTTGTCAAGTCGTTTGCAGAATTTTTTCTGAGAATCTTCTCAGGTCCACCCCGATGGTCCTAGCGGATTGTGATTCCGCTACGGATAGCGGCCCGCTTCAGGGCCATGACAGGGGGCTGGCCGATAGCAATATTGAGGCGAGTATCGCGTAGAATCTTCTTTCGGACCTCTGGCCGGTTAATCGTGCGGCGCAGGATGGTGAGTCGGAGTTCCTCAAAGGTCATCTCGTTCATGGCGTAAATATAGCACGTTTGACTTCGCTTGTCAAGTCATTTCACAACATTTTTCTGAGAAATTTCTCAGCACTGGACTTGACAAATGTCCGTGGACATGATAGAGTCCTAGAGGACCACCCCGAGTCCAAGGACCGTTCGGTGTTCTCGCCGTCACGAACACAGAACAAAGAAATCTCGGAAAATCTCGGTTTGGGCTTGACATTTCCGGTTAAACGTGCTATACTTTCAGTATGGAAGATGAGATGTACCTAGATGACGAGCCGTACATGGATGAGATGTACGAGTTCGATTCCGCTATGGCCTCGGCCGGTTTCGGGACCGACGAGGACTACGGTTACTACGGGGAGGACGACGGCTGGTTCGACTGATCGGTGCGACCGAGGATCCCCGGCTGGTAAGGGGTTGCCAGCCGGGGACCGCTCGCCCGTCCATTGGACTAGGACCACCCCGATGTCCCAAAGGACATGGACTCGCTGACCGAACGTGTGTTCGGTCAGCGCTTGTCCTAGTTTGCGGCTACAAGGAACGCGTGCTCCACCCCGTGGTCCGGGGTGTAGACCGTGTGCCAGCCGAACGTGCTAATCGGAAGGTAACTAACCTGTCCGTCGTGCCGCAGCGCCAGCTTTTGCTCGTAGTGCCGCTGAACAACGCTCAGGCAAGGCGGGAGGAACTGGTTTACGCGCTCACGGGTGGTAACCGTGCCGTAACCGGCAAGGCTGATATCCACGGTGCCGTCAGGCCAGAGTGCCACGATAGGGTTACCGTGAAGGGAAACGACGATGACGTCGCTATCCGAATCGCGGCTAGCCGTAGTGTTGTGGCCGATGTTGCGGCTGTTCCGATTGCCGAGGGCATTCAGTAGGCCGGTGTAGGTGGTTGCGGTGAGTTGTGCCATGTAGATAACTATACTACATCCGGCATCGTTTGTCAAGCCCAAACAACAAAAAGAAAAAGAAAAAAATCCCCGTTTCGACTTGACATTCCTTTCCGGGTATGCTATATTTACATCATCAAAGAGAGAGCAAAGCAACTGCGCCGGTTGGCTCTCATGCCCGCAAGGGAAAGTAGGCGCAGCCGGAACCCTACGGATGGTAGGGGCGAGCGGGACACCGAGGCCCGCAGGAACGGCGGTAGGTCTAAGGGGTTGGGCCTACCGCCCTTCCGCGTCAGGACATCGGGGTGGGTCCAAGGACTCGGGGTGGCGAAGAACCACATGATACCATTGGTAACATGATTTGTCAATGGGAAAAATGTTCCAGTCCAGCTAAATATGTTTACTATGACAGGGACGGAGAATGGGTCCTGTGCAAGAAACACGTTGATCGTGCAAAGACTATTGACGATATAGAGAGCGGACTAAAGATGGGTGTCCTCGCTGGATTTATTGGAAGTTTGTTCTAGGACCAGTGGACTCTTGGACATTTGGACTGTCGGACTTTTGGACTGCTGGACTCTAGAAGAGTATTCTAGAAAAGTTCAGATTACTTCTGTTCCTTCATGAATATTTACATTGCAAATACTGCAATCAATTCGCCAAGGAACATCAGCGTAAAGTTCACCTTCACTAAACTCTACAACAAATACGTGCGTAGGAGTATAGTCGTTTCTTGCCCCAATTAGCAAATCGGGCGAAGTGGGATGCTGGCACCAACCGTCCAGCATAAGGGTATTATAGTGAATTGTACGACATTCTTCCGAACAGCAAACATCTTGTGAAACTGTTTCGTATTCGAAAACGTTTCCATCTAGATCAATAATTGCTGACAGCTCGTAAGCGAAGTGCGGCATATGTGGAAATTATACAGTATCAATCTTCATATGTCAAGTCTATTTTGTATAAAATAACTTTCTAGTCCTTTGGGCTTCACCGAGTCCACCCCGATGTCCTCGTCGGCGTGTCCTTTACTTAGGGACGATTGTGGAATATAATTCTAAATAAATTTCTGTGTTTGACTTGACATTGTTTGCTAATAGTGTTATAGTAATCCCGTTGCAGGAAATCTGTAACGTACCACTATATGACCTTGTTGTCAAACATATTTATATATCGTATTGTGTATAAATATGCTTGACAAACCAAAAATTTTGTGTTATTGTTTGTGTAAACCGTTGACCGGCACGAAGTGGCGACGGCTGGGCGGCGGCGGCGGGCCGGACGGCGGGGGCCACGCTTTCTGTCCGGACGTCCGGACACTTCTTCTTTCTTCTTCTCTGGACCCGTCCCCCGTCCTTTTGGTTTTTCGGTCCGAGGTCCGGGCATTACTGAGAGTTTTCTCAGGTCCATTCCTGAGAGTTTTCTCAGGCTGAGAATTTTCTCAGGAAACGCCGACGACCCCACCCCGAGGTCCGGGGTGAGGTCATGCCCAGTTGTTGCGGCGGCAAGCATTCTTGCTCGCCGCCTTCTTGCGGTCCGTGAACTTGTGGGCGCGCTGGTGGATTCGCCAGAGTCGCTCCTCGGCGCGCCCCGTGTCGGTGCCCTTCTTCTTCTTGCTGGAAGCCATGAGGGTACTATAGCAGACCGTGGGACAAAAGTCAAGTCGAAACGACATCTTTTTCTTTTTCTTTTTGCTTGACATTTTGCAGCGGACCTGCTAGACTGTCCGTGTCCTACGGACCACCCCGAGGTCCAACGGGACTGGACATCATAGCATGTCCAAGGACAGTTGTCAAGCGTCCACGGCAAAAAATAAAAATAAAAAATATGCTGTTCTGACTTGACAAGTACCCCGCAACGTGCTATAGTACCTTCATGAACAACGACACCGCCACCTTTACCATGAGCCGCGAGCACTTTAAGGCGCTAATCAAGGTTATCACCCGCGCTGAACTACTCGCCATCAGGATTGAGGCTAACGCCCCTCATATCGCGGAATACAATCGCCGCCTAATTCTTGAGGGTGTCGCTGAGTTCCGCGAGGCGCTTGCCGCTAGCCGGGAAATCTGATAGAGTGACGCCCCGGCCACTAGGCCGGGACGTCACGGTCCCTAGGGACCACCCCGAGGTCCGGGGACTGCGGACTATAGCACAGTCCTCTGGACTTGTCAAGTTGTCCCGAGGACAGTCCCAAAATAGTTGCTTGTGCAAGCAAGGATCGTCGGGACCACGGACCGTGCCCGACCCGTCCGGGTCGGGGCTTATCGGTCAGGCCGTGAAGTACGCCCGGATAGCCTCGGCATCGTGCCCAGCCTCCCGAAGCACCTTCATAGCGTCGGCCTCCATCATGCGAACCGCAGTCCGGTTCATCCGAAACGCAACCTCGGCATCCTGCACGCTACCGCCGCTGAAGCGGAAGGCCAGCAGCAGCGCCTGCGCCGGGTTCAGTAGGCCGGTGATGGTGGTGGTGTTCATGTGCTTGTTCATGAGTAGAACTATAGCATGGTCGGCGGACAAAAGCAAGTCAATCGGCCATCTTTTTTCTTTTTCTTTTTTGGCCTTTTCGCTTGACATTGGGAGCTGAGTCTGCTATACTACCCCAGTCCAGCGGACGGCCACCCCGAGGTCCGAGGACCGCGCAGTATAGCAGACCGGCATCATTTTGTCAAGTCATTTTGCCGAAAAAGAAAAACTAAAAAATCCCCGTTTCGACTTGACAAGCGCGCCCCGGTATGCTATCTTTACGGCATGGAAGCAACCCCGACCCCCCGCAAGACTCAGAAGCGTGCAGGCGGCGAGCGCCGCGGCAACAGCAAGGATCGCGCCGCCCGTCGCCGGAACCTGATCCGGCATTGGGGCAACGGTTCTACCGTGGAGTGCGCCATCTGCGGCATGGAGCTTTTCGACCATCCCCGCGAGGCGTTCGCTAACGGTGTCGGCCCCGCCGACCACGTTGAGGCCGACAAGATCGTGCCCCATGAGGATGGCCCCGGCTACCGCATGAGCAACGTGTACCCGTCATGCCGGGGCTGTAATTCGGCCCGGAGCGACCGCCCGTTGGCCGACTTCATCGGCCCGGAGGCGGCGGCGGCGATCATCGCTCACGCCGCAGCCTACCGGCGAGCGGCCCGCACCGCTTGACAGATAGCGCCCCGGCCTAGTGGCCGGGGCGCTAGCGCGTGGAAGGATCGGACCCTAGCACACTAGAGTAGCGTTGTCAAGTCGTCCCAAAATATTTCTGCGGACGACTTGACAAGCGTCCTTGGACTTGCTACACTACCCTGTCCAAATCGTTGCTTGCACACGCAACATCTGCGGACCGTCCTAGCATGTCCGAAGCGTCCTGTCAAGTCGGACCACCCCGAGGTCCGAGGACCGGGTAGTATAGCACGTCCGGTTCGGAATGTCAAGCCCAAACGACGAAAAAGAAAAAGAAAAAAGATGCCCAATTGACTTGACATTGGTCCCCCGGTCTGCTATAGTTACCTTCATGAACAGCAACCCCACCACCACCACCACCATCACCGACCTGACCGGCGAGGTCACCGCCGACGAGCAGGCCGCCATCCTTGATGCTATCGCTAAGGGTTTCGCTTGCGGGTTCCGCGGCGGGCTGGAGGATGGCGCTTACTCGCCCGGTTTCTTCCAGCCGGTTACCCGTATCGGTTGGCTCGGGATGCTTGCCCCGGCTACCCTTGAGGTCGGTACGGTGCTACTTGTCAGCATCGGTGCCACCCGCAAGTACCGGACCCACTTCACCGCTGAGGGTTGGGTCATTGACGGGCGGGTCATCCTGAACGGGCACGTCATGCTCAACGGCCAGCCGGTTACGAACACGCTAGTCTCGGCCTAGCACACTGCGCCCCGGCTGTCAAGCCGGGGCGCAAGTCCGCGGTCCGATACATCCGAACATATGTTCGATTAGGACTGGGACAGTATAGTCGGTCCGGGGACCGTTGTCAAGCGTCCAGCGTGTGACAAAAGACACACCGTCCTGACTTGCTTTTGTCCGCTGGGTATGGTACGATGAGCGGGGATGTCCGAATCGGGACCCGGACGTCCAAGCGGACCACCCCGAGTCCGATGGGACTGGGTAGTATAGCAGGCTGCTGCTCACTTGTCAAGTCATTCGACCAAAAAAGAAAAAGAAAAAAGATGCCGTTTCGACTTGACTTTTAGGGTAGGCCGTGCTATAGTACCTTCATGTTCACCGACATCACCACCACCACCGCCCGCCGATTCGCTTTCCTTGATATGACCGGCATCACGGTCACCGAGGATCGCACCATCCCTAACTGGGCCGCTACCGCCACCCGCGAGGATGGCACGACCTTCCCGGTCATGGGTTGCTCCTCCGACCTTAGCACCATCGTTCACCGTTCGGTTGCTACGGTTCGGGCGCACGGCGCGATCGGCGTGCCCGTCACCGTTGCCATCTTCTCGCATAACGACGTTCGGTAAAAGCTCTGGCCCGACCATCACGGTCGGGCCGGGGTCCGGCGTCCGAGCAATCCGTTGTGTCCGCAAGGACCGGCAGTTTAGCATATCCAGCTGGACTTGTCAAGTGTCCTAGGACAAAAATAAAATGTCCGTGGACGCTTGACTTTTGTCCCCGGACCTGTTATGATAGGGACGGGAGCAGAGTCCCGCCCATCCACCACAATGGGCTTGACTCTGCTCCGAACTTGTGCTAGGGTTGGGCCTTCTCGATTTTGGCGATGGTCTTAGCGTCGGCGCAAGCGGTAAGGGTTGGGCCAGACTCGGCGCTAATGAACTTGCCATCCACAAACCACCGGCTACCGGCCCGGTCGGTAATGTGTTCGACCTTGACGCCTGCGGTGGAAAGGTTTTCCACGACCACGTTGTCGAACTTGGCGCAAGTAACGTTGTCGCTAGTTGCGGGCTGGTCGCCGGAACCGATGAGTACCCGCATGAGGGTAACCACTAGGGCGAAGGTGATAGCGAACGTGGTGAAGTTGCTCGCCGGGTTGGAGTTGGTGAAGATAACCTTGGGGCTGTTGTTCATGAAGGTAACTATACTACACTCTGCGTCGTTTGTCAAGTCAATTGGGAGATTTTATTTTTTCTTTCGGACGCTTGACAAGTCCTTTGGACTGTGCTATTGTCCGCGGACCACCCCGAGGTCCAAGGACCGTCCATTATAGCAGGGACTGTCCTTTTTGTCAAGCAAAAAATAAAATAAAAAATCCCCGTTTTGACTTGACAAACCATCATTACCATGCTATAGTTACCACTATGAACAACGACACGGAAACCTTCACCGACCTGCTCGCCGCAGCGATCAACGCCGCCAATAGCCTGCTGGACTCGGTTGAGAATCTGGATCAGGAAATGGCCGTCATTCAGGCGCTTTCGGCGCTTGAGTCTCTCCGAGACTGATAAGACCCCGGCGAAAGCCGGGGCACAGTCCCCGGTCCGAGCAATCCGTCCTGTGGGACTGGATATCATATCATGTCCTGCGGGACTTGTCAAGTAGTTGCGGACACAAATATTTCGGGACTGTCCTGCAATGTCCTTGACAAGAAGGACTGTCCGTGGTATACTGCTCGTCCTTGGACTCGGGGTGGGGACCCGTCCTAGTCCTGCGGACCCGCAAAAAGAAATCTGAAAAAATCCGGGTTTCGACTTGACTTTTGGGTGAAAGTGTGTTATCTTTACATCATGAACAACACCACCACCACCGACAGCATCAACATGACCGACGCCGAACTTGAGGCCATGCGCCGTGACCCGCGATGGGTGCTTTCCGGCCCCGGTGCTTGCGAGGCTATCACTAACCTCGCGATTGAGGTGCTGGGCCGCGAGCGTGCTATGTCGGCGCTGTACGGCGTGGGCTACCTCATGAACACGGGCTGGCGACCGTCGTCGGCGCACGTTCAGGCGCTCGTCATGGCCGCTCGTAAGTCGGGGGTGAAAGGGTAGCACAAGCGGGGGCGCTTGTCAAGCCGACCGCTACGGCGGTCGGTTTGGCAGTCCGTCGGGACAAGGACGGGTCCGAGGACAGGGGACCACCCCGAGTCCTTGCGGACAGGGTTTGTGCTGTCCTTTGTTGTGGGACATTGTAGCATGTCCGAGGACGTTTGTCAAGCGTCCTGACAAAAAAGAAAAAGAAAAAAACCTTTGTTTGGGCTTGACTTTTACTCTCGGATAGGGTATAGTTACACCATGACACAGCGACTCACCACCGAATTCACTAACGACACCGCCCGAGACTTGGGTATCCGGTTTGCTTGGGCCGGGGGTGCAGCCCTCACGGTTCGCGTCGTGGATGCCATCACCGGGGCCGACGTGGATGTTTTCACGATGGCAGGCCCGGACCCTGTTTCGATGGTTGAGGTCGCAACGGCTTGCGCCGAGTGGCTGGATGCTGCGGTTGAGGGGATGGAGGACGAGTAAAAGCTGCGGGGTTCCCCGGCCTGCGGGCCGGGGAGTATACCCCGTCCGGGGACAAAAGTCAAGCGGACCGTCCAAAAAATAAAAAATAAAATGTCCCAAAATCGCTTGACAAATGTTTGCGGACATGGTATGATGAGGCGGGGAAGTTTCGGGACGGGACCCGGACGTCCGAGCAATCCATTATGTCCTGAGGACAGTGGACCGTCCTGTCGTCCTTGACAAGACGGTCCTTGTGTGTTAGCCTGCGAGCATCATGATGAGTCCGGCAACCGCAATTACTGCGTAGGCTACCATAGCGTACTTGATGCTACGCTGGTGGTCCTCATGGATTCTACGCATGTCCTCGTCGTACTTATCCCAAATTGCTTGTAGTTGGTCGCTGCTGTTCATAAAGAGAACTATACCATAGTTCGTCCTGCTTGTCAAGTCAATGTCCAAATTATTTTGGACTTGTTGGACATACGGACTGGAGGACTGCGGGTTTGGACTGTTGGACTTCTGGACTTTTGGACTGTTGGACTTTTTGTCTTGTTCTTATGTTGTATAGTACCACGAAAATCTTTGTTTGTCAAGTATAAAAAATAATATTTCTCAGCTTGACAAACTGTCCTTGTGGTGATATAGTGTCGTGTCCTAGTCCTATGGACCGACCACCCCGAGTCCTAACCTCAAGATTTGGTAAAGATTTGCGTTTGGGTTTGCTTTTGTCACAACAATGTGGTATAGTGTAGTTATCAAGTGGGAGAGGTAATGTTCTCAAAACTTCTAGGACCAACCGGAAACACAAACAACGTCGAAAGTCTCACAATTTATGGAGAATATGACACGTTTGACTTGACAGTAGAACTATTTGTTGATAGCATAGAACAAACAGTTCTACTTGACAAGCGGGACGGGGACTGGTATTGTAGGAAAGATTACGACAAGATTCCGTCAGGTGCCATTGAGGACGAGACTATTGTAGCATCACTAAACAATCTTGTCAAGTGCTTTCTTGACTTGACAAAAGATCTTTAGTGTGTTATAGTACCGGGACTCGGGGTGGACTGGGTGTCCATTGTGTATGGACGGTCCTTGATCGAACATATGTTCGGGACGGGACCCGGACGTCCTGCGGCGTCCTATTGTAGTTGGCAAAAACTTTTTTGTCAAGTGCTTGCTTTTCTTTTTTGTTTGTGTTATGCTGCGGCGGTCGGGCCGGGGCGCGGCGGGCGGCGGCGCGGCGGGCGGCGGCGGGCTGCTCGTCCGGACTTCCGGACACTTCTTCTTTCTTTCTCGCGGACCGTCCGTTGCGTTTTGTGTCCAACCTGAGAGTCCTCTCAGGTCCATTGCTGAGAAAACTCTCAGGAACCTGAGAAAATTCTCAGGAAACGAACCTCAAGAAAACCTCAAGGGAAGCTCAAGGAAACCTCAAGTCCGGCGTCCGGGTTATCCACAGGTTATCCACAGCCTGTGGATAACAATCCACAACCTGTGGAAAAGCTGTGGAAAACCTTTCCTCAAGACAACCTCAAGCCCCGACCCTAGTGGGCCGGGGCTTTCCTGAGAGGTTTCTCAGAAACCGTTCCAGTAACGGTCAAGCATGGCGTCCGGGTCATCCTCGTTCCATCGGGCGGCGTCGGCATCCTCAACAGCGTCAAGCATGGCGTGGTCGTCGTGGCAGATGGGGCAACCGGGGTCGCATAGACCGGCGAAGCACTGAGCCTCAAGGCCAGCAAACCGGCCATCCTCAAGTGCCACAAGGAACGCGTCCATGTCGGGGTCCGAATCATCCATGTAGTCGCTGGCGGGGTTGGTGTCGTTGTTCATGAGGTAACTATAGCCTACCGGGGAGGAAAAGTCAAGTCAAAACGGGGTTTTTTTCTTTTTTCTTTTTTGCCAAAATGACTTGACAAGACGACGGGTCCATGCTATACTGCGCGGTCCGTGGGACCCGGACATTGTAGCACGGTCCCGCGGACCTGTCAAGCAAAAACGGTGTGACAAAAGTCACACACAAAAGACTTGACAAACCGCGCCGAGCATGGTACACTAGTGGCAGCAGACCGTCCGAGGTCCAATCGTTCCTTGTGCAAGCAACTGTCCAACGGACTCGGACATCATAGCAGGTCCGTGGGACAAAAGCAAGTCGGGACCCTGTGACAAAAGTCACACGTCCAAAATTTGACATGGCGTCCAAAATGTGTTAGAGTCCAAGTCCGTGGGACCGGGAAGTCTAGCACGTCCAAACCGGAATGTCAAGTCAATGGTCCAAAAAATTTTGTGGCCGAAAACTTGACAAGAGGGGAACGACCGGCTAGGGTCCGGTCGTTCCCCTCGCAACTACCGGCGACGGTAGGCCGCGGCGTGTGCCAGTAGTGCGTCGGCATCCACGCCGACCGTGGCGCACCACTCTGCGAAGGTCCGGTCCATCCGGGCGAGGTTGCAACGGCGGCAGGCCGGAACGATGTTCGGCATGACGTACCGCCCGCCTTCCTCGCGGGTGAGAATCTTGTCAGCCTCAACGTGGTCCGGCTCGGCCTTGCCGCTACCGTCGCCGCCGTTGTCGCGGAGCGTCATGCCGCAGTAGACGCAGGCGCAGGTCGTACCGTCGCCCCAATGCCGCAGTAGGTTGCGGCGTCGGGCGGCGCGATCCTTGCTGCTCCCGCGGGAGTCGCCGCCTGCCCGGTGCTTGCTGGTCGGAATCTTGTCGCTCTTCATGGATGTAACCATACCACCCCGACCCCTCTTTGTCAAGTCAAAACGGGGTTTTTTTCTTTTTTCTTTTTTGTGGTTTGGGCTTGACATTCGGCGGGGTCCGTGCTAGGGTCCGAGCCATCCTGTCAGAGTCGAACAAGTGTTCGGGGCGCGGGAGTATAGCATGGTGCGGCGCGCTTGTCAAGTCAAACCACTATGACAAAAGTCACACGGTCCGATTTGACAAACGTCCAACGGACTGCTATACTGCCGTCCGCTGGGACCGGACAGTCTAGCATGGTCCAACGGACTTGTCAAGCGTCCAACGTGTGACATTTTTCACACGCGGACAACTTGACAAACGTCCGCGGACATGGTATGCTGGGCTGGGCAGACGGTCCGGGGTCCGGGCGTTCCTTGCGTCCGAAACGACAAAAGCCCCGACCCTCGCGGGTCGGGGCTGTCGGCCTAGGGTCAGAAACCCCAAGCCGACGCGATGTCGTCGCCCCGGTCCTCCTCGTCCTCCATCCAAAGGTCGTCGTCATCCCACACGGCGTCCTCATCCACGAACGGGTCGTCGGTGAAGTCCAGCGCCTCGGAAGGGTCGAACAGGTCGGTGTTGGTGTCAGTGGTGTTTTCCATGAGGTAACCATATCACCTAGGGGACCCCGTGTCAAGTCAAAAGAGGGTTTTTTCTTTTTTTCTTTTTTGGCCGATTCGCTTGACATGGCGCGCCGACCATGCTAGGGTCCGGTCAATCGAACAAGTGTTCGGACGGGGACAGTATAGCGGGTCCGGGGGACGGATGCAAGTCGGGACGGTGTGACATTTTTCACACGTCCAAAATTTGACATGGGTCCATTTTTGTGTTAGGCTGCGGGACGGTCCCGAGATAGTTGTTTGCACACACAACTACTTTGGGACTGTCCTTGCGTCCTCAAGGACTGGACAGTATAGCATGGTCCCGAGGACTTGTCAAGCGTCCGGGCCAAAAAAGAAAAATAAAAAAAGTCCCAAAATGGCTTGACAAGTGGTCCCCCGCGTGCTATGGTTACATTATCAACCCCGACGAACAAGGGAAACGAAAATGCCGGTTTGGATTGACTACATCAGCGACTGCGACGACAATCGGGATTTCTGCCCGACGTGCGGCATCGAAGAGTGCGAGGACCACTTCTGCGAGGTCTGCGACAACTGGGCCGACCACGACACCGCTAACCACGACTGACCGCTAGGCCCGACCCTCCGGGGTCGGGCCACGGTCCGAGGTCCGACCCATCCGAACATATGTTCGATTGTGGACTGGACAGTATAACGGGTCCAGCGGACAAAAGCAAGCCGGGACCATGTGACATTTTTCACACCGGACCGACTTGACAAACGTCCGTGGACGTGGTACGCTGGGCGGGGATGTCCGATTTTGGTCCGAGCGTTCCACGTTGGTCCGTTGGACTGGACAGTATAACAGGTCCGAGGACCGTTGTCAAGCCTGTCCTCGAAAAAATAAAAAATAAAAAACCCGGTTTTGACTTGACATTGTTGGGGAAGTGTGCTATATTTACCTCATGGAAAACGCACCGACCCTAATTCCCACTGAAGTTGAGCCGGACGGCTTCATCCTGTTCGACGTCGTTGGCTTTGTCAATAAGAAAGGCGGGCAGGCTACCATCGCCGTCACCGTGAACGAACTTGACACCCGCGACGAATTTGTTGCGGAGTGCATCGCTTGCGGGTGGTTCTTCCCGGCTTGACATTGTGGCCCGACTATGGTAGTCGGGCCACATGGCCGCGGTCCGGGCAATCCGAACTGTCCAAGCGGACTGGACATTGTAACAGGTCCGGGGACGGTTGTCAAGTCGGGACGATGTGACAAAAGTCACACGTTGGACAATTTGACAAGAGTCCAATTTTGTGTTATGATGCTGTCCTTGGGACGGGTTAGTTTAGCATGTCCGGGGACAAAAGTCAAGCGTCCACAAAAAATAAAAATGTCCCGAAATCACTTGACACGGACCAGTTTGCGTGATACAATGTGCAGAGAGTCCCAGTTTGGGTCCGGGCCATCCTTGACTGTCCTACGGACCGGCGAGTATAGCACGTCCGCTGCGGATTGTCAAGCAAAAAGAAAAATAAAGAAAACCCGGTTTTGACTTGACAAACGTCCTCCGGGGTGCTATAGTTACACCATGAACAACGACACCACCACCGACACCACCGACATCCTTGAGGTTCTCTCCGAGATCACCGCTCTCGGCATGACCGCACTGAACGCCGCAAAGACCGAGGACGAGGAAGTGCAGATTGCTATGATGGTCAGCATCGCCTGCGACCTCATGGTCAAGAACGCACTCTGAGCGACAAAGGCCCGACCCGAAAGGGTCGGGCCACAGTCCGCGGTCCGGGCAATCCAACAGCGTCCGTTGGGACTGGACAGTCTAACATGTCCGGGGACCGTTGTCAAGGAAAGTCCTTGTGACATATGTCACTGTCCAATTGTTTGCTTTTGTCCGTTGGACATGTTATGCTATACGGTCCTGAGGACGTTGCAGCATAACACAACAGGGAATAAAAGTCAAATTACTTGACAAAAATTTTGTTCTGTGCTAGGGTCCGAGCGTTCCACGTTATGTCCGTGGGACTGGGACCGTCCAGCTGGACGGGGACAGCATACCATGTCCTGCGTCACTTGTCAAGTCGGTCCGCTACTTTTTTGCGGCGATGGCCCGCCACTCTGCGGCCTCTGCCAGCAGCATGTCCTTCCGGTCCTGCGACCCGGTGATGGTCCGGGCGAGTGACTCGCAAGCCTCGGCGTGTCGGATTGCTCGCTCTGCGGTGATTTCCATGACGGTACTATAGCACGGTTCGGGGACAAAAGCAAGTCTTTGGGGACATTTTATTTTTTTATTTTTGACTTGAT
>Ga0181343_1000794_pt1 | contig 13144 bp, 8 predicted proteins | sample Su13VDMLBSD_FD_130110 | JGI IMG/M metagenome (GOLD analysis project Ga0181343, IMG submission 130110) | Freshwater viral communities from Lake Michigan, USA - Su13.VD.MLB.S.D | ecosystem: Environmental > Aquatic > Freshwater > Lake | place: USA: Michigan | collected 2013-07-15 | reverse complement strand
CGTGATCATGTTCGCGTCGCCGCCCGCAGGGATCAGCGACTTCACTTCGGCAATCGCGTTCTCGGGCACGCCCACCGTCGCCGTGGTCACGCCCGCCACGGGCGGCATCGTCACGGTCGGAACCGCAGCCTGCACCGGCAGCGGCTCAGACTCATGCTCAACAGGAGGCTCAGGTTGCTTGTGCTTCTTCATGGGACGCTCTGCCTCTCCCGACGAAACGTTGTAGCTCACGACTCCTGCATCACCGAAATCGTAAATGCAGTCCTCTCGGCCAGCGGCAAGGAACCCAAGAAACGTCGCGTCGGGCGGGACGTTGCAAACTGGCTTGCCGCCGTCGCTCACTTGCTGCTCTCAATGACGCTCAACCTCACGTCAATCGCGTGCGTGTCCTTGTCGAGCCGGTCAAGGCGCGAGTCCATCCGCGTCGCCAACGCATCAATCCGCGTCTCAAGACGGTCGGCCACGCTCTCAAGGCTTTTCGCTAGCGCGTCCATCTTGTCCTCAACGCGAGAGTGACGCTCCTGCATCACCTCAGCCACGGCAGCACGGCCAGCGCCAGACTTCAGCGCCGCCAACGCCACCGCCTCCACCCAGTCACGCGCCTTCAGCACCGCCACGACGATGGAGCCTGCGCTGGTGATGAGGCCAGCCCATGCGACAACAGACTCATCCATCACGCGATCCTTTCATCCTCGGGATCGTAGTCTTCGTAGGTGACCTTGGTGCCCTTCTTGAACATTGCTAGCACGTCGCCGCGCTTGTCCTTGGTCTTCGGATGAACGTGACCGATGTGGAGCCAAGTGTGCTCATAGATGATCTGATCAAGTTCAATCGTGGAGCCGACGATCTTATCCATCGCCTCCTTCCACGTACACTTGATCGGCACCACGTCAGCGGCGTGACCAAAGCAGTGCGAGCTTGTCTTGCTGCCGCCCACCGCCTTGTTCACCGCCTCGGAGCGATAGCCGCTGTTCACACGCAGCGGACCCACGAGCGCTCGGATCGGCTCAAGCGCGTCCTTGCAGAGATCCTCAAGCGCAAACTCAACAGCCTGCGACGGATCGTTGGCAAGCCCCTTGGCGCGAGCGGTGTTGCTGTTCACCAGTTCCGACAACTTGAAGTTGGGCGAGAGGTGGCGATCAGGCACCTTGCCTGTGCCCTTGCACTTCTCGCAATCCTTCTTCTTTGCCCAACAGCGCGGGCAGTCCATCAGCATCTCAGGCATGATGCACTCCGCTAGTCGTGTCCGGACACCAGCACCGTCAGTACACCACCGGAACCAGCCGATCGCGTATAAACAATTCGCATCCACTGGTACGAAAGATCAGTCACCGACGTAATCAGCGTCGTGTTGCCAGACACCGACAGGGTGGGCGACGCCAACGCCTTGGTGATCGTCGGCGTGTAACTCATCATCGACCCGCCGCCGGACGAGGTTTCGTTGGACACCTCAAACGTCACGCTGCCGCTTGCGGAACCATCGCCAGTTACATTTGAGATCGCGCTAAACTTCGCCATCTCACCAACCGGGAACCAATCGCTCGCAAGGCTGTTATCGGTCGCGCCGGTCAGCTTTGCCGTAAAGTTACGCAGGGCCATGGCTACTTTCCCCTCTTGAGCGCCGACGCGAACATCTGCCCAAACGGACGGATCTTGCCGTCGTCAAGCGTTGCGCCGCCAGACTTCTTGCGCGGGTACATTTCCTTCATGTTGCCATGAAGGCCATCGCCAACCTCGCCGCCCATCGCCTTCATCGGAACGAACGTCACGCTGCCGCAGTGGGCGCATGACATCTCGCCACCGCGAGCGCGATACGCCGTCACGTCCTGAATCTCGCCGCCCATCGCCTTGTGCGGAACTTCCTTGGCGTCGCCGTAGCCACAGCGCGGGCACCCCTCGCCGGCATCCAGCGCCACCGGAGCGGAGTCGAGCGGGTAATCGCAAGCCGGGCAACGCACGCCAGCCTTGGCCTCAACCTGACCGCCGAACGCCTTGCGCTTCACAAACTGAGGAATCTTCTTGCCCTTGGACGCAGCGTCGTACTCCTCCGCGACCTCGGGAGCGAGCTTGCCCTGCGAGACAAGGTGATGAAACAGACGTTGCTGTGCGCGAGACTTGTAAGGCATTTCATGCTCCTCAGCGGTTCCGTACCGCTTGTTGTGGTGCGCCGTCACTGAGGGCAAGCGCACCGTATCCAAAACTCTTACCGTTGTCCACCCATGCGTGCCGCTGCACCCTTGGGCTGTGCATCACTCCAAGCCTTACGCTCGGGATTAAGCGCCTTGGCCTGAAAGGACTTGAGTTGTTGCTGCTGCGTCTGCTGCTGCGGAGCCTGCGCGTTGTAGACCGATTGCGCCGTCACACCAAGAGCAGGCGCGCCATCAATATCCAACCCCATCAGTTTGCTCAACTTGGCCCGCTCGGTCGCAGGAATGTTGGGCTCTTTCTTGAGCTTCTCAATAACTCGCGTACGGAGGTCATCCATCAGCGAACCGTAGACGCTGTTCACCATGTCAATCTCGGCCTGCGTTGCAGTGCCAAGCGCCATGTTCCGCATCACGCTCGTAGGCTTGGCAACGGCATCGTATGTGCGATTGAACTTCCGCATCTGCGCGTCAGTCGGCTGCCACGTCGCTCGTTGATACGGCGGCAGATTGGGAGGCGGCTGCGGAATCGCCTTGGCAACAGAAAGCAGCGCGTTGGTCTGCACCATTCTTGCGTGATCCGCAATGTTGGGAGCCTGCTCGTTCACCTCTCGCACGCCGCGATCAATGTGCTGCCCAAACTCATTCGTGTCGTCAACAATCTTGCGCAGGTTCTTGACGCGCTCTTCGTACTGCTCACGCTCCTGCTTGGGCGTTTTGGGCATGAACGCCGGCTCCAGCGCAGCAAGAGCCTTTCGATCTCGCGTGCTGATGTAGTCAACGATAGCCTTGGCCTTGGCGTCAGTAGCCTTGGCCGCACGCTCAAGCTTCTCAAGCACCTTGTAGGTCATCACAGGGTTCTTTGCGGCCACGATCATTGGCGCAAGAACCGGATGATTGAACATCTCGTAAGCCAGCACAGCCCCACTTAGGTCGTTCAGTCGAGCGCCCTTTTGAAGCATTTTGACTTGCTCAACCACCTCTGCCTTTCGCTGATTGACAACCTTGTCAAACTCAGCGCGACGTGCGTTGGCCTCAGCCTCGGCTGCTTTTTCACGCTCGCGAAAGACATCTTTGCGCGCCTTGGCTTCTGCCTCGGCAACCTCGTTGTTCGCCTTCAAACGCTCAAGCTCAACCTGCGCCTTGGCTTTGCGCTCGCCTTCCATTTGCTCCACGCGAGTCTCAAGGTCTTTGCGGGCTTGGAGGCGTGCCTTTTCGGCAGCGTCAATCTCTGCGCTCACACGATCAAACTCAGCCTTGCGGGCAGCGTTCTCGGACTTCAACTGTTCGTTAAACTCCTCCACCTCAGCCTTGAGCCGTTTCGCTTCCTGCTTGGCAAACTGAAAATCAATCTTACGGATCGCGGTGTTCTCAACCTCGGTGTAGGACTTAGCAAGACGCCCAAGAGCGCCGCCAAACTCTTCAAGGCTGGTTTCTCCGCTATATCCCTTTGCAGACTCAGTAGCCTCTCGCCCAAAGTTTTCAACATTAGAACGCCACTCAAGAACTGCGTCCAACTTGTCCGCGTTTGAAACGCTGGTTGGGTCACTAACAAACTTTGCAATCTTATCTGAAGCAAACTGACGCCTGCTCGCGTCAAGACCAACATCTTCCTTACGCCCCAAAAGACGTTTCACATTCTTGTTAGATAACGTAAGGCGCGTCCTTGCGTCGTTGACCTTGGCTTGACGAACAGCGTTTGGCCCCCAGATAGCCTCCTTTTCGGTGGCCGCCATCAACCCAAGACCAGCCTTGTGAGCAGCCCTGCGCGCCTTGGCCTCCAGTTGACTGACAAACTCCGCCTCTTCAGCGTCGGGGGCAAGATCAAACAATTGACGCTTTACAGAGTTAATAGAGTCAAAGGTCTTGGTTACTGGCACATCTTTCCGAGACACCCGCTCAAGCTTGTTTGCCAAATAAGACATACTCTTGAGGGTTTGAGTCGGAACAGCATCCGGAAACTGATTAAGCGTGCCAGAAATAACGCCTCGGATGTAGTTGGAGAGCCGCATGGCTTCATCGTAAACAAGGTCATCAATTGCGGCTTTGGCTTGGCTAAATGCCTTCTGATCAACAGGCGTTGGCGCTCGGCCACCAAGACTCTTCTTCATTTCAGAGACAACGCGGTCCTGTTGCCACCTGTGCCAGTTTTCAAACAAACGGACTTGTTCTTCCGGTCGGATTGTCTTGTTGAACTCGTACATCAACTTCTGCGAGCCCTCGTCCACTTCACGAAGATCACGCAGGAAGTCTTGCGCCGCACGCTCCGTTTCCACCGGAGTCAACTGCGGTGCCTTGTATTTCATCATGGTCGCTGGGACGGGCTTCTCGGGACGCGCCATCGGCTCAAGCGGAGCCATCTCGCCAAGACCGGGAGCCTTGGTGGCGCGGACCATGCCAAGCCCTTCGACGCCAACCATAGCGGGCTGCTGAGGCACAAACGGCAAAGGCTCCACTCCCGGCTCAAACGGCGCGGGCTCGGGCGGCAGCGGCTTGCGTGCGGCCAAGTCCTGCTCAATCAACTCGCCCACGTTGGCAACTTCGCCACGGGCGCGACGCAGCGCCTCAACCGACTGCACGTCAGCGCCGGTAATTATGGACGCCAAGCGCGGGTAGTAACGATTGAACGTGCTGTCCAGCGCTCGCACAGCCTTGCCGGTCACGTCGATAGCACCACCCAGCGCGGTCGGGACGCCACCCAGCACAAGACCAAACTTGAAGCCCTCAATCGCGCCGGCCTCCATGTTGGCAAGCGCACGCTCGGCGGTGATCTTGTGATCGCCAAGAATGGCCTCTTGGCTAGTCTGCGCAAGGCCAAGCAGCGCCATGTCCGCAGCAGAGCCAGCGCCGGCAGCGACGCTCTTGGCAACCAAATCCTTGACGATCTGCGGTGCCTTGCTCAGTGCGGGCGTCTTTTCAATCAGCGCAGTCACGCTGCGTTCAGCGGCTTGCGACACCGGACGACCGGCGGCCTCGCTAATCAGCCTAAGGCCCGACGCTTCGTCAGTTAGCTTGAGCGCACGCTCAACGCCTTGAGCAATCTTCTCACCACCCGGAACCTTTGCAAGCAGGGCTCGGCGTGCAGCAGCAGCGTCAACAGCAGTAGCAAGTTTAGTTGCAGCCTCTTGTGAAGCTTTAACAAATGCTTCCGGGTTCTGAATGCCAAGCTCAGAACCAATGGTCTTGGCAATCCTAGCGTTGGCGCTGGCCTTTGCGGCCTCCTCCTCAAGCCTCAAGGCAATACTGCCCTTAGCGGCACCACTCAATGCCGTGCGAGCCAGCGCGGCAGGGCCAACAACTGCACCCGCCAAGCCAAGCAACTGTCCAGTCAGTCCCGCTTCTTCTTGTGCGGCTTGGATTTGCTCACGAGTCTGCAATCCACTAGCAAGCAACGCCCCTGTAGGCGTAAACGGCTCTACATACCCACCAGCACGACCAAGCAACTCTGCTCGCTCGCGTGCGGTCTGCTCAATCTCTGTTGGCGGCGCGACCGGCTTGCCTTTGATGGCAGCCATCGTTTCGCGGACCATTTGTTGTTCAGCCGCCTGCTTGGCAAATGACTCTTCGCCAAGACCAAGAGCCGTACGAGCAAGGCTTGGTGCCGCAGCAACAAGCTCAGCCGCGCCAAGAGCCGCCGACTTGAGCGTAGACGCAACAGGAGAGCGCTTGGCCTCAACGCGAGCGTTGAATTCGGCAATCTGTTGCTCAGACGCAGGAACAAATCCGTCCGCCTTAGCGGCAGCGGCATTTTCAGTGGGGATGATAACTGTGCGACCAGACTCGGGGCTTACAAGGTACTCGCCATTTGATTCAGCCACGGCATCCCCTATTCATTGGCAACGTCTTCCGCGGACTTGGCGCCATATTTCTTTTCTTTTGTCGGCGCAATCAGTTTGTTAAGGTTTGGATCGCCCTCGACCGCCGCATCCTTCAACTGATTGATCTTTTCGTCTTCCATCGCTGACCGTAACGCCTTCAAAGATGCCTTGGACTGATCAAAAAGCCAAGACTGAAAATTAGTAGGGCTTTGCAGCACCTCGGAGAGCACAACGTCCTTGTCTGCCACCGACAGCGCTCGGCTGAAGTTCTCAGACTTAGGGAAGGCGACTGCAAACTTGGCGGCGATTGATCGAATCTGCGAGGCTCGCTCAGTGGGAAGCAAGGCGTCATATGCCTTCATTTTGTCAATCTTTTTGATCAACTCATCAAGCGTGTCCTTGGACGACCGGAAGTTCTCAAACAACTTTTGCTGAGACTTGGCCTCCTCCTCGCTCCTAGCAAGGAGGTTTACGCCATCAACCCGAAAAGTCTGGGCGACCCGCTTGGCAAGACCTTTGGTGCCCTCAGCCTTAAATGCGGCTTGAAGCTGGTCATATTGCGAGGCAGATTCAAGGCCGGCAGGGACTTCCTCGCCCTTCTTTTTGGCGTCAACACCAGCCATCGCTGCATCAAAAGTCTTTTTGATCTTGAGACGCTCAACATCAAGCTCGTTTTGAGAAATTTCACCACGCTGCTGTCTATCAAGAAGCTTATCAAGCTGATCAAAGTACAGCTTAAGGTTTTCTCGCTCCTCGCGTGCCTCTTTGGTTTTTTGCTCGGGCTTGACAACCGCCGCCTGCTCCACCGCAAGCTCACCCTGCTTGGTGGCCTTGAAAGTCTCAGCCACCTTCTTCTGGATGTCGGCCTCGTCCACCGCCGCCTTTTGAGCGAACTGAAAGGCTGCTTTGCGCGCCTCTTCTCGCGCCTTGGGGTTAGTGGTGGACTGCGCAGCAAGGTTTAGACGAGTTGCAAACTCCTTATCCTTCTGAGCGCGGTACATCTTTTCCGCGTCCTCAACGGACAAGCCAGCAATTTCCATCTGCTTGAGAATAGAGTTGCGCTGCTCACGCTGCTTAAGAAGATCCCTCGCAAGCGCATCTTCGTAAATCGTGAGGGCAAAGTTGGGCATTCCGGTCATGCCGCTGGCAAACGCCCCAAGCGCAACCGAAAGCGCGCTGCCGATAGACCGCGCAACATCGCCGCCGGTCATCTCTCGTGGAGCATCAAACTCTGACAGTGCGCGCTCCTTGCCAGCATAAAGACCCTTTGCCCGCATGACGGCCTGACGCGCCTGTTCTTGAGCTTCAGCATTGATGTCGGCAATCTTGAGCGCTTGAGCATTTGCAGCAGCAACGCGATCAGCCTCCTGCTTTTCGAATGCCGCCATGTAGGCATCAACGCGCTGTTGACGCACCTCTTCAGCGGTGGGCTTAGGAGGCTCGGGCGCAGCAACGGGCGCGGGTTGAGCCGCTTGAACCACAACAACGGGAGCAGCGGGCGCGGCGGCAGGGGCAACAACCGGAGCTACAGGCGCAGCCACAACCGGAGCGGCAACAGGCGCAACCGGCGCAGGCTCAGGCAACTCAAGATCGGGAACGGACGCACCAACAACCGGAGCCACGGGAGCCGGCTCAAGCGCAGGAACGCCAAACAATCCCTCGTCAGCGGAAACGGGAATGTCGCTGCCAGCCGGCACATACGCCTGCGCCTTCATCAGATCGGCAATCGCTACTTCCTCATCGGTCGGCGGCTGCACGGGCTCGTCAGGCGTACCCTCGGTGTACTTTCGCAGCCGACCCATCAGGCTTGGAGACAACCCCTTCTTAGCGATCTTGATCGGGTTGCCAAGCGGCTTGACCACCTTGAAGTGGGTCGGACCCTCAAACACTTGGCGCAGACGCAGCGAAGGCTTCTTCATCGGCTAACCCTCTTCCTCGGCCTCAAGATCAGCCAAGGCCTCCATAGCATTCAGCCGCGCCTCAAGCTCGTTCAATCGCGCCAGCGCCTGCGCAAACGCCTTGGGCGAGGGACGCTTCTGCTTCTTGATCGCGTCCACAAACTTCTTGGCCTTCTCAGGCGCATCTTCAGCCTGAGCAACCGTGCGGGGCAGGACGATCTCGCCGGGGCTCAGGAGCGCGGGCACCGTGTCGTTGCTCCGCGTGTCGCCCTTGAACTTAGCCTTGCCGGGGATCTCGCGAGCAGTCATCTCGCGACCACGGGCTGCCATAGCCTTAAAAAGACCTTGAGCACCAGCAGCGCCAGCACCAGCAAGCGCACCAGACCGCTTCTGTTCAATCTCTTGCTGTTCCTTCCCGTACCCCAAAACCATGCCCTTGGAACGTTGATCAAGTTCAGCCTGCGTGATCGCCTGCTGCGTACCAAGGCTTCCAGCGGTGCCGTAAAGGCCCGCCGCAAGTTGCCCACCCAAGAGTTCCTGCTGGCGACGCTGACCAAGAAGATTGCCAAGCGCTGCCTGAGCCGCCTGCTGCTCTTGCAAACGAAGTTGCGCCGACTGCGAGGCCGCGCCTGCTTGCGCGCCAGCCTGACGAGTCAGAAGAAGGCGCTGTGCTTGAGCAGGGGACAATCCACGAGCGGTTGCCAATTGCGACGCCGCAGCCGCCTGCGAAGACTCCAACGCTCGCTGGTATTGCATCTGAGCAAGCGAGGGTCCACGTCCTTCAGCCTGTGCCCGCAACGCCTCTGCAAGGGCCGCTTGCTCGGCGCCCACGCCACGCGAACCTTCAAGCGCACCAAACGTTTCGCGCTCTGCGCCAGCAAACGCAGTTCCGGTTTGCGGACCAGTAATTTGCGTCCGAAGACCGCCGTAGCGACGCCGGAACTCTTCGCTGGTAGGGTCCATGTACTCGGGTGGTCCCCGTATAGCGTCGATCACGGATGGCAAAGCGCCGCCAAGCAAAGACGCTCCACCCAAGATTCCTAGCGTAATTGGATCAGCCATTATTAATTCCTCCTAGCTTACAATCTGCGACGCAGGAACCTTGTTCAGACCCTGCTTTGCCCCAACCTCAAACGCCAGCGACGACAGACTCAACCCCTCGCCGCTGCCCGTCACTGAGGGCAAATCTTCAATGATGAACTTTACCGCTTGGCACTTCTGCCGCGCAAGGTCAATGCGCCATTGGTACAACTGGAACTGCCCGCCGTAACTGCCAGCGCCGTAAGGGCTCGCGCCACCAAACGTCGTCGGCGTCGTCGGATTGACCAACACTTCCTGCACTACGGTGTCGTCAAAGTCGTAGCAAACGCTGATCTTCAACTGGTGCGGGCTCTTCCATGCGCCAAGCAACTCTGCTCGACGCACGCGCTGAAACCCCTGCACCTGCGCAAACGAGAACCACGAGGTTGCAAGTTTGAGATGGATGGGCTGCCCATCGTCAGTGTAGACGCCGCTCGTCTCTTGAAGCACCTTGCCGTCAGCGCGGAGCAGGATCATGTTGCTCTGCCAGATCAACGAGTCCACCGCGTTCTGGTTGGTAAACACGCCCCACTGCTGAACAAAGTAGTCGTAGACAAGCGTGGTGCCCGACTCAAGCGTGAATCGCACTTGGTTGGTGTTGGCAACCAGCGTTGCCGACGTAATCGGATCGTTGTTGTACGCCTCAACAGCAGCGCCGATGTACTGTACAGCAAGCGAGCGGTCGATCAAGTAGATGCCCTTGCGGCTCTTGAACAAGATGCCAAACGGTGAGCCCACGATAGACCTAGGGTCAATGCAACCTACGTCCGTGGTGATCAGGATGGCGTCTGACAGGTCGTTGTTCACTCCGGTGTTCTCGGGGCCTTGTCCCACAATAAAAAACATCTGATCGTACTTGAACACCAACAGCTTGTCGTCAATCGTCGCCAACGCCGTGATAGGTCCGCCACGAGGATCAACCGTTTTCACAAACGAGTCGTTAAAGGCAACGGGCGTCGATGGCCCAATAAACTTGGAGTAGTAGACGTTCAACGGGTTGGTTGAGTCCACCACCCACAGTCGATTGCGGTGCAACTGAATCAAGCCGGTCGGCGGTGCCGGATCGTTTTCCACCACGGCATCCGAAGATTGATCCAAAAACTGAGTGTAAAGCTGAGGTCGGCGCTCTAGGTCGGTATTTGACAGATTGTCAGAAAAAGCCTCGCCTGCGCTTGTTTCGTCGTTGTAGATGATTTGGTTGTCTGTGCCAGTGGCAGGCTTGAGATCGCTACACCGATAAAAAATTGAACCGTCCTGAAGGGTTCGATAAACGATGATTTGGACGCCGGCCTTTTGCGTTAAATGCAACGTCTCCAACTGCAACGAGACAGCAAAGTTGCCAAGCGAGTACGTGATGACCTTGGGGTCAGCAGGTCGGCTCTGGTGAATGTTGCCTTGGTTGTCGGTCCACTCGTAACAAGCGGTGTAATAATACTGCCCCGGCGAAAGATTTCCGCTTCCGCCAGCGACAACAGACGTGATGATGGGGTACTCAAAAAAACCGTGCTCAACAACACTCTGCCCATCGTACATCTGCAAGTCTCCACCAGACAGGTGAAGATTCTGCGCCAACTCTTCGTGATTGACCGCGTACTCCTGAGCATCCATGTCAACTAACACGGAGGACACGTTCACCTGTGTTTCCGTAACGGAGCCCTGCACAAGCACTTGATCCATAAACGCAAAACGGAACGTTGAACTGTCTACCATTGCAGTGCCGGCCAGCAACGGAGACGACAAAGTGCCGGCATAAGACGCAATAGCCGCCTGAGCGTTAGCCGCAAGGTTTGGGAACGCTCGGACTACGATGTTTCCATCACTGTCAATCACGTACAGCGCAGACTGCAAAACCGTATCGCCGTAAACGTCGTCCTGCTGGCCGGGGTAAAACGCCACAATCGGAACATACCCGCGCCCGTTGAACGAGAAAGCCTTGGCGACCGGGCATCCAGCGTACCACACAATGCGTTCAACGCTGCCGGCGACATAGGATGCATCAACATTAACCCGCTCTACGCTTTCAGGCCGCGTAAGGCATCCGCCCCAAAACACGGTAAAGGCAGCAGAGTTATTGACAGGCGAAGTTCCTGTAATGGCTCTGGCGTTGAAGTACGAAAGACCAGATGCAAGAACGCCAGACGCGAGCGATGAAAAGGTTGAGTCAATAACATCAAACCTGATTGAAGCGGTGTATGGCGACGAGTCGTTGTCGGTTGCAAATGCAACGTTAAGGGTTTGCGTGTTTGGCGTCGCCGTATTGCCGGGGAACAACGCGATTGACCGGCACCGATATCCAAGCAGATATGACGATGGAGCGCCAACAGGGTAGGGCGTCACTGGCGACGAGTAGTCGTACATCCGCACGGTTGTGTTGTTGTTATCGTTGTTGAACGCAACGCCAATCAGATACGTGCCAGATGACGGACTAAAAACGCAAGCGTCGTAATTTGGGCTTGAGTAGTTGACGGTATCGTCAGTAGCGGGCACCGAGGAAGTCAGATAGGAAAAAGACGGAGCCACCAACGGATTGGTTACGGGCACGGTTGCAACACAAAGCCGATTGCTGCTTGCCTCAATAAAATAAACAGCAAACACGGTGTCGGTGACCAACACCCTTGGCTTAATGCCGTCTGTTGTTAGCGTGCTGCTGGGAAGCAACGTTTGCTGCGTCTGGCCGTCAATCAAACAGTATTTAATAAGATTAGGCGCAGACGAATCCTCATAGGCATACAACTGCGTGCCGCCAGAAGACGTTGCACCATCAGGCATGGTTTGTTCGTATCCATCCTTAATAACCGGAAACTGAGTCACGTAAGAATGAATGTATGCGCCCTTGTCAGCCCAGTTTTCTGCGCCTTGCTTGTAGCTGTAAAGGCGCTCACCCTCCGCCTCAAGAAGCTCGTTTCCAAACTCAGCCAATCCAATCCCTGCGCTAATCTGCGTGCCCGGCGTGTTAGCAATATTCTGCGAGAATGCGCTGTTGCCATGTCGCTTCTGAAGCGAGCGCAGTCGAGTAAAAATGCCGTTCTCAAGCTCAAGCAGCTTGCCAGCCTCAACCTGCTTCTCGTCTGTCTTGGTGTCCACGCCCTGCGCGAGCGGGACAACAATCTTTTGCCGCTCCAGCATCTTGGCTCCTAAAGCTCGTAGGCGTAAATTTGGATCAACCTTGCAGTCAGCGTTGCCGCGACATATGACCCGCCGGTTTCAATACTGCCGCGAAGTTTGATCGTGTAAGTTCCGGCTGCGGCCGGCCAAAGGTTAGACACCGAAGACGCAGGGATTCGGAAGTACTCGCCGTTGCCAAGCGTTGTCTCCAAGCTTTGACGGCCTCGCGTGGTTGTAGTTGTCCCAGTAATGCTGAAAACAACTTGACCACCCACCACGCCAGCCGCACCGGCAAGCAACTCAAGACAAGAACCAACGCCACTGCTGTTGATGCCAAGCATGACAGGGCGACCCGTAGTGGTAATCGCAATTGCGTCGCTCAGGTCAGTTGTGGTGCCGGTAGATACAGAGTACGAAGAGTTTCCTGTCTGGATCTGCTCGCCAACCGCCGCTTGCATATTACGAGTGATACCGTTGGCAGCACTGAGATACGAAAGCACCGATCCGCCACCAGACTGCGTGGCAACCATAAAAGAACCAAACGTAATTGGAGACACCGCCGCAGCCGGGAGCGCGGATGGCAACTGAACAGAAACGTTACCGCCACCAAACAACGTAGATCCAACCGAGCCAAACTTAATTGCTGAAGCAACAAGTGTTGCAAAGTTTGCAGAATCGTCACGGAAAGTATAAGTGTTTGCGCTTGGATCAAAAACAACGGAACACGACGGAATCATGCCCGTAATGCCGCCAACAGAGCCGACATTGATTGCGCCACCAGTTGTCAATTGCACTTCGGCGTTGCCGCCACTGCGCCAGTAAAGATCACCGCTCTTGGCGTAAATTGCGCGCAGCGTTGCAACAGACGCTTGATCCAGCAACCCCAAGTTCTTCACGTTGGTGAGCGCGTTAGTCGCCAACGACAGATCGGCGTTGATATCAAGGCCCGCCACAGGCACAAGCGCGCCGTTGCCGCTCGTGTGGTTGTGCGAGTCAATCAGCGACAGGTCAGCGTTGATCTCGCTCGCCCACGTCGGTCCCGGCGTCTGCGACACCACCGGAAGAGTCAGGTTCATGTTGGGTGTCGTCATCGTCGTCT
>Ga0181343_1000793_pt1 | contig 13156 bp, 8 predicted proteins | sample Su13VDMLBSD_FD_130110 | JGI IMG/M metagenome (GOLD analysis project Ga0181343, IMG submission 130110) | Freshwater viral communities from Lake Michigan, USA - Su13.VD.MLB.S.D | ecosystem: Environmental > Aquatic > Freshwater > Lake | place: USA: Michigan | collected 2013-07-15 | reverse complement strand
TTAGAAATTACATTTCTTGGTTCGTAAACAGTAATAACTTTGTTTGTATTATACCTAGAAACATCATTATTATATTGTGAACCAACTAAATTACTTGAAGCCCAAGTCGCATCTGTAAAAGGGTATATGTCAACTACAGTTGGCTGATTAGATATTCTATCAATTACATTTTTAATATTTGTAGAAATATTTGATTCATTCAGTTGTGGAATAGCACCTAATTCATCCAAACGAAGAATTGATGTTGGTGCTTCTAAAAAACCTTTAATGTATGGAGTTACAAAAAAATCTCTCACATATTCTTGATAAAATCTTCCTGTACCGTTGTTTGAAATACTTCTAAGAAACCCAGGATAAAATCTTGCATTTAATTCATAGTTTTTTAACTTGAAAGCCAAATATGGATTACTTGTATCTACGCTAGAGATAATATTTTTACTCTCGAATTCTGAGACACCATCAAGTAATTTATCAAACTGTGGATTATCCGACCTAAACAATCCTGTATAATGTGCGGTAACAAACTGTCTTTCCCATATTTCGTAGAAAAATTTAACTTCTTCTCTGTTTGCATATGCTAAAGAAAATTCAGGAAATTCTAACGCATTAATGTTCAATATATTTGTATACTTTGAAGAGTCCAACGGCTCTTGGGCTGCCGGTGGATTAAATTTTTGGGTCAACCCCTTCATATATTCTTCAACAAATTGAACCTCGGGCCACTTTGTATAGTTCCACGCTTTAGTATCATCAACAACACTGGGGTCTGCAACATACTTAAGTTGGAATCTATTTTTATCGTCGTTTGTTTCCACGAAAAATTGTGGCCAAGGATATACAGGTATTTGTGAATTTTTAAGTGTTTGGTTATTTTGAATAGTTCTTTCTGAAGCCGGTACGTATCCTTTTCCATCAGAGCTTTGTGCTGATGATGGATTTTTGAGTACTGCATTTTTTCTATCAGGATCAAACCTAACATTCCAAGAATTTGTATGAACTTCGTCCAATAATCGTATGAACCCTTCTGCCGAAGCCATAATTACAGCCATAACATTTCTTATCGAGGGTCTGAAACCAATTCCTAAAGTTTTGCTTTGAATTTTGTTAGCCAAATCTGTTGTTATTGCAGATTCGTAAATACCTAATTTTCGATTAACCTCTGTCTCGATATTTCTAACCTGAGTTGTAAATTCCTCTAAAGATACAAAAGTGTTTGACGTTGTTAACTTTGTTTTATTGTTAACAGGATTAGTCTCTGCTTTTGGTGAAACAAATATAGAAATTTGCTTTTCTATTGCTGCTAGTTCACTCGTAAGTCCAGTAGTTCTGTTATATCTTCTTTCTAATGTTTTTTGTTTGTTAAAAGTGATAGAGCTTACACCAGTCTTAATTATTGTATTTTCAGTTATATTAAAAATCACTTGGGATTTACTTCTTGTTCCTAAAGTTTCGTTAGAATTTAATGCAATCTTATAATCAGTAATTAACTGTCTTAGTTGTGTGAGAGCCAATTCTAATTCTTGAGGATTTTGTCGTACTGACTCCTTGAATGCGTAATATACTTGGTCATCGTTAGTTACAAATGGTCCGGGATCGCACCAAGTTGTAAACCAAGAATTATTACCAAGATAAATCCTATCATAAAATTGTTTTAACTTTTCCCTATAATCTCTAATATTTGTAAGTGGCTTCACATCCGCTTTGACGTAACTGTCCAAAACTTGTTTTTCAAATGTTTCTAGTTTGTTCATCAATTGTTGTAAAGTGAGTTCAGGAAAATCTGGTGGAATTAATCTCTTTGCCTTATATTCACTATAAACATCCCTTATTTTCTGATAACCTTTTTCAGTTACAACTTGTGTTAATTTGACATCAGTTCCCGCTAAAGAACTAGCAGTTTTTTCCCCTTGTACTGTTGAGGATTGGACCACTGATTTATCGGCACTTTGATTGTTTGTTGTTTGTCCAACGGTAAAATTTGAAGAATACATATGGGGTGCAGCAATCAAATGTCCCATAGCTATTTCATTCAAGATATTAAATTTATATCCTTGTAGTTCTAAAGACACCTGATAATTACCGTTATATGAATTAAATCTTGCATTAAACTTAACCAAGTTCAACTGATATCTTACCGCTTGTCCATAATATCCTTTTAGGGTTAAGTAAAATGGTGGGTATGGCAAGTTGAAAAATGCTGCGTATGGTGAGTCTTGTCCTAATTGGAATAAAGCTCTGCCCTGCACGTCTTCAAGTTCTATTGTAACCGTAGGTATGAAAGAAGTATTAATTCTAATATTAATACTTGTCATTCCTAATAACCCGTTATCTATTGCACCAACATTACCACCTGTCAATGTAGCAGATTCTACAATAGGTCTATTTGATCCAGGCCTTTGTGTATAGGTATTCTGTGTTTGATTTTGTCCTAATCCTTCAGTAGTGTTCTTACCTGTCAATTCATCATAATAACCTGTAGTAAAATACTGATCATTATTACCTTTCATAAAGTTTATGGAAGCGATTGAAATGGTAGTTATTGCTTGGTCAGGAGAAGCTCCAACCGCAAGTTTTGTTCTAGGTAATAATTCTGCCTCAAGGTTAGCATACATCACCAAGTTCTCAGGGTCTACTAATCTTTCTTTAACATTACCATCACCATCGATAGTACGATTTGGATCTACAACAATTATATTGTCATAGTCAAACTCAACCAATATGTCTCCAGATTTATCTGGTGATATGTTACCTGCCATAATAATAGAAATGATTTTCTAACGCTGCGTTGTAATCTTGTATAGATGGTATAAGAGGAAAGGGAATTGTCAATATTGCTCCATCATAAATGTTATTTTCAAGTCCTCCGAATTCAGGATTACCCTGTAAAATCAACCATCCGAAGTACGGTGTGTTGTAAAATTCTTGGGAAACAACGTCTAATCTACTTTTTCCTACCTTATAGATATAAGATTTATCGGATGATTTTCTAGGTAAACTCACATAAGGAACTACCGTTTGATCACCATTTATAAGAAAGTCACTATATCGATTATAATATTGATTTACCATTAATTAAATTTTACCATAGAAATTAATAATCCACCTTCTTTAATATTCCATTGTTTATTGGAAGAAGTAGGGTTTGTTGTATTACCTAATGATGTAATTAGTTTTTTACGATCTTGTATTTTACTATCTTCAAAACCAGGTTCATTAGAATATTCTGTAATTCTATCTTTATTTTTATCATAAGGAGTGAAATTCAAATAATTAAATAACTTACTTTTTTCTTTCTCCATAGATGTGATGAACTCGTTTGCAAGGCTATTTTCTTTGACAAAAATTGGTTTAGTTTCTCCCTTCCAATAAGCATCGAACTGTTTTTCTATTTCAAGATTTTTATCACCAAACAATTTAGGGTTATTCAAAACACTTCCAATTAAACCATTCTTGAAACTTTCATATTTTTTATCATCAACAACTTCTTGTGAAAGAATTACATATTGTCTCTGTATATTTTTAATACTCCATTTAGGACTGTTTCCAATTGGTTTGAAAACTTCTGGTGTCAATTGACTTAATGAGTTATATGTAAATGTATTGTTGTAAACTTTTCCATCTGAAGAAGTGAAACTATTTGGTTTTGTTATGGTTTCGTCAAACCCTTCTAAAGATGTTTTAATCTTTTTACCATCTTCAACTAACCCCTGTATTACACCTGAATTTGTTGTATAGAACTCTCTTATGAAATTATTTTTTTGTGCATATCCGTCGGTTCCTGTTTCAGAACCTGATGATGTGTTTCCGTAAGTTGCCACGTTAAGTCTGGCTAAAATTTGTATATAATTTTGTTGTTGAATTGTAACCTCTTGAATAACTTTAGTTATTGGGTTCATAAATCCACTTTCCTTATCTTTTAGATAATTCTTATAGTTTGTTCTCACCGCCCTAATTATTTTGTCCGAAAAATCTAAACTAGGTTGTTTCAAAAAAACCATAAATTGATCAGTGTCTGAGTCTACATCTGAGATAAGTTCTTTGAATACAGAATTTATATTTTTTTGGAATGTGCTTGGTTTTCCAAAAATATTTATAAGTTTGTCATCCTCGACTAAATATCCTTGGGTATACAATCTATCTAAAGACCATATTTGTCTAATACCTTCATTATATTGAGAGAGTACTTCTTTGTTTTTATTGACAATATTTTGGAAATAAGTTTGAGTTTCATCTGAAACCTTACCCATAAAACTCTTATAATTAATAGTTCCAGTCGTCCCACTCTCTGTGTTAACTTCAGTCACTTGAGTACCAATAAAACTTGAGTTTGTTTGACCATCATTATTCTGTACTTGATTGACAGTTGGTGGCGGTACATTTCCAAATAATTGTTTGAAGTCCAAATCTATTTGAGATAAACTTTCAGTGTCTGTTGCATCTGCCCTATCATCATAAATTTCTGTGTTGGCATAGTAATTAAACGATAAAGCGTTTTGAATTTTATCAACAGCCTCTTTTATACCACTACCACCTACGAACTTAAAACTCAAACTAACGTTAGCTATCATAGGTTGAACACCAATTCCTTCAGGATTAATATCTAAGTTTTCATAACTTATTTGTAAGGAATCAGGAATTATTTTTGTATTATAAAAATCACCTATTCTTAACACTAAAACAGGTGGTGATCCAAACGCAGTATTTACTGCATCATTGTAATTTAATACAGTATTTCCCTGAGCGTCTTTTTTGATAACAGGAATGGTGTCACCGGGTCTTAAGCATTGATTCAGGAAAGTTAATCTTGAGTTCAATCCCTCAGGTGTCATAGAGTGAAACGCAGGATTAAAAAATTTAAGTTTATCTTTTAAGTTATCATAAACCATCGGCGTAGTTTCTTTGATTGTATCAAAATAATCACACTCTGAAAGGAACATCCTTAACACCTTTTTTGATATATTCTTTGACCATACAGTTGTTTGAACCTCAAATGGTTGTTGGGTTGTTTTCTCTTGGTATTTTCCCAAGAATCTCTGACTTGGTGTAACAGGATTTTCAGCAATTGGAACTACTGGTTGAATTTTAATTTCTTTGATTGCCACTCTCCTACAAGCCATCGCCCTTAAAGTGTATATGTCTTTGTTCGGTGCTTTAGAGTTATCACCATCACTACAATCATAAGTTGATGTGGTCAAATTACCTTTACTAACCATATTAACTTGAGTTGCCAGTTCCCCCCTTATTGAATCTGCTTCGTTAAAGATTAAATTATTTCCCGCTAATTGTTTCAACGTCACTTGTGCCCCATTAGTGGGTTTGTAATTTTCAATATATGTTTTAACAGAATCATATCTTCTTTTAGCTAAAGAGTTGTTATATGATATTGAATTGGGTGCGGAAGCTGAAGCAACCAAACTAAAAGTTGCTGTTTGTATTGTTTTTGCCACAAATAGATTATATAACTCATTCAATTGAGTATTAATTGTGTTGAAATTATATTCCAATACTGAATCAAAGAACTGAGATACTTGTTGTTTATTTGTTGGTGCATTTGCTTTATATCTATCTTGAGTTGTCTTAGAGTCGTATTCTGAGTACACAACTTGGTAATTTGTTGTTGACGCCGATGGAATATCGTTGTCAAAGTAAAACGCCTTATTCTTCAATTCGTTTTGAATTGAAACTCCTATATCGGGAGATCCTTGATTAGTATTTTGTCCTGCAGCACCATCATTTCCTGTTACAAGAGTTTCCTGTACAAAAATTAATTCTTCATTTGTAACTTGTTTATAATCTATCGCTTTTTGAATTTCAACCAAATCGCTTACACTTACTGTTGCATATTTTTTCGCTAATTCGTATATATCATATGTTCTACATCCCGCCAAAAAAGAATCAATTATACTATCAACTCTTACTCTATTAGTTTCATTACCCAATATCTTGTCAACAATAACATTCAAAACCGATGGATGATCTACAATCATTTTCCATTGTAATGATCCTGTTCTACTTGTATTACTATATGTCCACACAGGTTCTGGTCTACCGATAAAGTTAGAATCTCTCCAAGAAGCACTACTCGATTCTGTGAATGTTAATCCATACGGTGGAAACCACATAACTCTTCCTCCGTTCGGCCCTCTTTCACATATAGGTAAATCCGCAACCGTAAATCCAGGTTTATTTGATGTTCTCCAAGCTAAGTTTTCTATTGAGAACATATATTTTTTTGCAAACCCATCATTCTCAGAACCAATCAAGTTGGTTGAATCTTGTCCTCCTTCTTGACTATTGGGGGCAATATTAAGGTTATACGTACTATCTAACACAGACCAAGATATTCTTCTATTCTGTGTTGTGATACCCTCTTTCTTTTGTAAATCATTATATTGAAGATAGGGAGTATCTTTAGCAAAAACTCTACAATATTCAGTTCCAACCTCCTGACCAGGAGCACCTTCGTATTTAATAACTCTAGATCCTTTAGTCAATTCTTTATATCCATCGTTGAATACTTTACTTACTTGATCTATGGCGTTTCCTACGTGTTGTAATCTTCTTCCACCCTGTGGTTGGCTATCAATGATTCTTTGGGTATCATCTAAAATTGATCCCGATCTAAACTCAATATTTGTTGACTCTGTTGAGTTATAAGATGAAGGTCTGAAGTCTTCATCTTGATTGGTTATTTCTCCACCAATACCAACTTTTTTACCAGCATTTCCTTTATACTTTGGTGATACCCACGTAAATCCGCCTTCTATTCCACCACCATTTGAGTATGTTGGTCCGTTGGCACCTAATCTAACTTCCCTTGACGGACCTTCGTATAATTGTGCCAATTCTTGTGGGCCATAGACAGGTGCTTGAACCTCATTTCCGAAAGGATCTACAGGTATATCTCCACCAGGTGAGAAAACTCTTGATGGTTCAGATGATGTCGATCCTATGTAGTAATTACTATTATTTGCAACCCCACCAACAATAGCACCACCAAGTCTATCTAAGAATGTTCTATCATAGTCTGGTTTGTATTTGTTATAATTTAAGTTACCAAATAATCTTTGTTTTTGTCCAGCACCAGTATTATTCAAAAATAATTGAGATCCTGATCTCGGACTACCTAATAATTTAGAAAAGAAATTACCAACTTGACTCCTTCTAAACGCATTTCTTAATTGTTGTATTGTTGTTGGCTGACCAGAATTGATACTTGGATCAAAATAAGACCCAGGTATTGGTGAAACTGGTATGTATGAACCTGCAAGTCTAAGAGCAAAATCTGTTGCTGCTAAAATAGGGTTTGCTGGTACTGTAATCTGATAGTTGGGTTCAATAAGTGGTACAATACCTGTAACCATATTCAATACATCTGTACCACTATTAGCATTTAAGAAGTTAATTCTTGCAATAGTGTTCAGTCTGATTTGGGTGGCAATTCTATTTTGAAAATCTTTTCTTAATTGTTTTGCACCTATACGTGATAAAAAAGAATCTTGAGATAGTAATCCATTACTTCCTGTTGGATCGGGATTCAAAAGGATTGAAACGGGTGAATATGTAGAAGGAACAAAAGTTGTTGGGTATGGTTGATTATTATAAAGGTCGATTGTTTCGGCAGCAACTACGTTATTACTCTCAAAAAAAGGAGCACTATCAAGTGGAAGTTGTGTTCCGTTGGAGTATGGGTTTATTGATTTCCACTTTTGTGATTCAGGTAAGGCTTGGTCAATAATATTAGCATCCTGAAACCCATATTCTCCTTCGTTAGACTTTGTATTTAATAGTCCATTAGGGTCTGGAACTTGTCTATACCCTCCGTCAGCACCATATTGGTTGTTTTTATATAAATCGTTGGCAAATGATGGTTCATCAATTAATACATCAGGTGAATCAATTACACTAGAATCCGTTTGTCTATAAACATAATTTAATGGTGGGTTTGGTCTATTTGGTGATTTACCATACGCAGCCAAGTTTCTTGACATCAGTTTTTTTCTAAACCCTTCAGACGACGCAAAATCAAGCGGACTGTTTGCCATTATTTCTTTTTATAATAAATAGGGAAGTAGATATTTTTTTTTAATCAATTAACTCCATTTCCCTTAATCTATCTAACACCGTTTTTGTTATCGTTTCGGAGAATTTGGAAGTGTCCATTAGTTTTTCAATAAATTCTTTGTTTACACCTGGAGGTACATCCAACTTGAACGTTATCGGTGTTCCTGAACCTCCAATTGTAATGTTTTGATTTTTTTGTATTGTCTCGGTTAAACTTTTATTTCCTTCTGACATTTTTCCTGACTCAATACCTGTGGGTTTTGCTCCTGTTGTGGCTGTTTTTGTTCCACCCATAGCTTTATCTAACTTAGCAATGTTTTGTTCCATAGGTTTCAGTACATAATCCAATAAACCTTTCTCGAAAATCGTACCAGGTTGAACTTTATTAGCAATATCTGATAAAGTTTTTTGTTGGAATTCGTTCAAGTCTGGTAGATATCCTCCTACTTCGGTTGCAAGTTTTTCTAGTTCTTTTTTTAATTCATCACTTTTGGGGTCTCCTCTCATTAGTTGACCAACCACTGAACCCATTCTTTCCATCAGAGTATCAACCTTATCTGTAAATTTCTTTTGGTCAAAATTTTCAGATACAGTACCCGTTGCAGTTGTCGTAACTCTTCTTAGTCCTTCCAATTCTTTTCTAATTATTTCTGCAGATGTAACCCCATAAACAAACTTATCCCTAATGGCTTGTACATCTTTTTGTAATAATCTTCCCGTATCTACCTGATCTCTTGTAAGATCCTCTAAAGATTTAGGTGGTTTTTTCTGTTCTTCAATTAACCTATTAAGTTCACTTTGGGTAATTTCACCCAACTTTCTTGTTTCTTTATCGTTTATAGTAACTTCGTAATCACCACCCTCGCCCATCTTTGCAATATTTGCTAGATACATTTTATCTTCTGGATTCTTGAATTCTATTGTTGGACTCAGAGATGAAAGTTTCCTGTCTAAATCCGCAGCATTTACTGCCAATTTAGACATTTCTTTCGCACTCAACTGTGTTTCTTTTTCTATCTCCTTCAACATTAAAATTCCTTGTGGACTTATTTTGAAAGTTTTTGTTTTTTCATCAAAGTAAGAAAATTGTTTTGCAACATCGATTATAGAATTTTGTAGTCCTTGCGGGTCATTAATTGATTTATTCATTAGTTGAAAAGGATCGACAAGGTCCCCTGCAGATACTCCAAGTCTTTGAAAAGCCGAGGCTAATTCGATTGCCCTTTCAGGATTCATTGCCCCATCCGCAAGAGATAGAGTTTGACTCATATCGTATCTTAGGAGTGATGCTTGAGTTGCCATTTTTGTTAAACCGAGAACACCTTCAGAAAAATTATATTTGTTCATTTGATCCATATAACCCATAACAGTTCTCATAACTTGACCTGCGTTTGCTCCAACCCCACGAACATAATTTATAGATTGTTCTAGTTGTTTACCTACTTGGGAAAATTGTACCCCTACATCTTGAAAATCCCCCACAATAGACTCAATACCTCCCCCTATTAACTTTTCTGCTGCGTAAAGTTTTGTAACATCTTCAACAGATGCAATAACATTTCTCCTTGTTGCTTTTGAAATATTTTCCATCACTGTAAACGCATCGGTAATATCACCACCCAATCTAACCAATGCAGGACCTGACTGTGCTAAAGCATAGTTCATTTCAGTGATTCTCTCCCTACCTTGTGTAAACTGCTTATTAAGGTCGGTAGCCATAGTAGTCATATTTTGGAATGCAGATCTGAATGCCTGATCCATATCTAATAAACTTTCGGTATACTTTTTGAGGTTCGACGAAGCATCATCCAGTAAATCCATACGTAATACTTTTATTTATAAATAGAAGAAGGGATGAATTTTCATCCCTTCTTATTATCTTCAACCCATTTATCTAATAGGAACTTTCTAACAAAGATTGGCATTTTATTGAAATCATCCCAACCTATTTTCATTAATGTAGTTAAATAATAAAATTCGTTTAATTGTCCTTGTCTATAATCAGAAGAAAGGGCGAAAGAACTCTGCCCCAAAACCAACATTTACTGTTAGTCTTTCTCCTGATGGGGCTGTTATAATTTTTTGTAGATCAAGTCTTGGTTCATTTTCTTCCATAAATTTCTTTATGAATTTTGAATCGGCTATTGGTAGTTTTTCAATTTCCGTAACAATATAACCTTTATCTTGATTACCGTTTAATTCAACTACTTGTTTTTGAAGTTTTAATGTTGCTCTTGGTGCAACCCTACCTTGTGGATACGAATCAATAATTCTTGAGATTTCACTTATCTCGCCATAGGTTAAAGGTTTTATTTTCGCACTCATACCACTTTTAGGGAGAGTAACACTGAAAGTACCATCTGAATTTGGTTCTTGACCATTGATTATTGGTAATTCATCCAATCGTGTTGAAACTTTGAATGGTTTTTGTGTTGTTGGGTCTGTAACTGTAAGGTTCAAATCGGGACCAAACGCGGTGTTCCTCAAAAAAATAAGAATAGACTCAACGTCACCTTCTAACATTTCTTCCGGCTTCAAATCCGGTTCATATAGTTTAGCTCTTACCAAATTCAAGGCAGTTTCATTTCCCCCTGCCATAATTATATTCTCGTCAGCAGCGGTTAAATAACCAACTTTAACACTTTTCTTTTTATTTTTATAAAATACTCCTTGTGATGGTAATGGTACCACATCGTGTGGTAGTGTCATATTCATCTGACCATATTCCCTTGCTTGTTCTTCCATATAAAAAAATTAACCCTAAAGTTTATTATCCTTTAGGGTTAAATATAAAAACTATTGATTTTTTATAAAGACTATTAGTAAACAAGTACGCAACGATCCATACGAAGTGTAGTTGAAATAGTTGCCAATCCGTCTGTATTGTATGCCAATGAATTAAAGTTTACATCAGACAAGAATGTACCATAGAGAATCCATTTTTCCACAACAACACCTGTTGGGTCCAACATCTCCAAGTCAACGTCTTTTTTATAACCCGCAGCATAACCCATACGACCTGTAACAGACTCCGCACAAAGACGAACCCATTCCATTAAGGCTTGTGATGCCGAAGGTCCGATTGGGTCTCTAAACACACAAGGTATTGTCTGCCAATTGAATCTACCAGCCACGTAAGTTGATGTATTCAAGAAAGGTATTTCTACTGGGTTAATTGTTATATGTGGACGGGCCGCAGACTCTACGAACCATTCATTGATACCCAACGACGACGGAAACCTCAAAATAAATCTATTCTGACGTTTAGGTTCGTAGGGAAGGGGCATTTTCATTAGTAAATCAGCCATATTATTAATTTTTTACACTTCGTTTATATGTTATAAATATACGTCTTCGAAAAATATTTCTATTGACTTTTTATTATTTATTTTTCATTATTGATCTAGTTCCAGTTTCTTTCCAGTTGCTGTAGAATATGTCTTAACTAGTTTTTCTGGTTTATCTGCAAAATGCTTCTTCATAACCATAACATTCTTTATATCATCATCTGAAAATCCTATTGTTGGCTTCTGGGGTATAAATTTATTGCCTAGGTCTTTTTTTAAGTAGGCCTTTTTATTTAGTAAAGCAGCCATACCTTTTATATAACTTACAAAATCATCCATCGCCATTACTTTAGCTATTTCAGGATTTGTTGCTCCTTTTTCATCACCATAACTCACAGGGTGATATTTGTTGAGTTCTAAATATGTTTTGATTAATTCATTGTCACTCATTTCCTCCTCACCTACGAACGACCTATATTTTTTTAGATTTTTTAATAGTTGTTCTTTATCTATACCATTGAAACCAGAAACTATGTAATTGTAAACCGCTTGTTTTAATGTGTTAGGGTTGTGTCCTCTTGCGGTTATTATAGAAAAAATCGACCCATTATTGATAGCTTCCTTGAAATCCTCGAACGCAGGACCAACCTCTGCTTTCATTGCATCAATGATAAATTGTTTGTCCCCTTCGGTTCGGAAATTTCTAAAAGGATTTTCACCATAACCAACTATTTTTTCTCCTTCATAGTCAAACGGTTCTTTTCCGATAACTTCTCTATATTTTGCAAAGTCTTCGGTTCCCATACCTACTTCTTCACCATCTTCATTTTTTAGAATAATTTTTGTTGGCATCTTAACAATGTTATCATCCCAATCAAAAGCATAATACTTCATATTTGGGGTTGTTTCATCCTTAAATCCTTCTTTAACTATTTTTAGCATAACTATAAATATATTGATTTTTATTCTACTGTTTTTAGTGAAAGATTGAAATTATCTTGAACCCATTTTTTAGCAAATTCTTTCCACATATCACCAAAATATCCGTTCAAAGTATCTGTATGATCATTTTCGAATGAAAGTATAGGACACACTTGTTTCATTACGTGTGCATCTTCACTAAAGTACTCACATTTATAATATCTAAAAACAACATCCACATCATAATTACCACTTTTTTTGTAAAAAGCTATTGCATCCTCAGTCTCAACTTCATTACCCTCCTCATCTTCTCCATAACCAACATAGTAATAGTCCATATCATTAGGATTAAAATTTTTATCAAAATACTTTTGCATCAAATCATTCATCCTATTTTCGGAAATTATATATTTCATATTCATAAATACAAATATAAATAAAAAAACCCCTCGCTAAGGAGGGGTTTGAATTTTGTCCGATTGAACTTATATGTTTTCGAACGAAGCTCCTGTTGGAGTGATAAAGAATTCTATTTCAATAAACTCGAGAGCCTTCGTTGGTTTCAAGTAGATTCTACCATTCAAAGTATTTCTATCCAAATCTTCAGGTGAAGAAGAAACGGTTACTCTGAAATCGTACAAACCTCTATCTCTTCTAATTGAATCCAAAATTGGGTTTACACTATCTAAGAATTGTTGTCTTACGATTTGATCGTTTTGTTCGAACAACAATCTTACTGCCACTGCTGAAATCAACTTACGAGCTTGGAGAAGGAGTCTTCTTACATTAAGTCTGTTAAGTGCTGTGTCTGCAACTTGAAGTGTTTTATTACCCCAAATTACAGTTCCAACATCAGAGAAAGTAGCGATAGGATTGATTCTTCC
>Ga0181343_1000792_pt1 | contig 13161 bp, 16 predicted proteins | sample Su13VDMLBSD_FD_130110 | JGI IMG/M metagenome (GOLD analysis project Ga0181343, IMG submission 130110) | Freshwater viral communities from Lake Michigan, USA - Su13.VD.MLB.S.D | ecosystem: Environmental > Aquatic > Freshwater > Lake | place: USA: Michigan | collected 2013-07-15 | reverse complement strand
TCTCGTTCCAATTCAGTTTTACGTCTAATAGGTCGCTGTTTTAACTTTTTAATTATATTATCATAATCTGGATGATTTGATATCGTATCTCCTCCATTACCGCCTTTTGCTATATTGTATATAGGTTTTAACTTATCGATCCAAAATATTTCTCGATCATTCAATTGAACTTTATTATTACAAGATTCGATAATTTCTTTCTTAAAATTTTCTCGACCATGTTTTTCTATAGCTCGATTCAATAATATACCACTACCTAAATACATTGGATCATTTTTTGAATCTTGACCGATGTAAAAATTTCCATTTAACAAATTTGTAGTTTTATAGATAATCATAACAACTACTTTATTATAAATATCTAACCCGTAACCTAAACAGCGTATAAATCTTCTAAATTTCTACCAGTACCATTATTATCTAATCCATATCCGGCAATGAATTCTTCACCAATCACAAATCCACAAAAATCTGTTAAATTAACTCCACCACCTCTTCTTGTTAATGTAACAACTTTAACTTGAGCTGGTAAGTGTGAATTAACCATAAACAATGCTTCTAATATGGTTGTGCCAGTATCGCAAATATCATCTACGATATATACATTACGTCCTTTAAGGTCTATTTCTAATCCTTTGATAATTTGAATTCCTCCGGAATTATCTTGACCTTCATACGATTTCATTCTAACGAAATCAGATTGCACGTCTAATGGCATATTTCTTAATAAGTCCGCATAAAACATGTATGCGCCATTTAAAATACAAATCATTACAGGTGGCAATGAATTTCCAGTATTTATATGATCGTTTGCAATGTCTAATGCTAACTGTTTTACTCTTAATTGGATATCTTTTTTGTGGATAATAAGTTCCATATTCCGTATAAATTTATAATAATAATAACTAAGCTTAATACCAAATGGCTGAAATTATCAATGAAAAAATCATATGTAATCCACCCAATATCGCCAACGATCCATGCATACATCGCATAACGTGTTAATTGACGTGCATTTAAAATATAACCTGCTAATACTAATGCTGTACTAAGCCATCCTAATGTTTCTATCATTGTGCAGCATTTACAAGTCCAATTTCAGACTCGCGAAGCAACATGTAATCTTCATCATCTAAAACGATACTTTTATTTTCACCTAAATTAGATTTGTATATATATACAACATCGCCAGGTTTAACTGTCATTGGAATTCTATCTCCTGTTTGCGTAAATAATCCATCTCCAACCGCAACAATAGTTCCGGATTTGAAGTTCATGTCTCTATCTACTAAAATAATTCCACTTTTTGTTTTTTCGGTAGTTTTCTCTACTTTGATCAAAACTTGATCACCTAACGGTTTCCATTCCATAACTTTTCCTTTTTAACGATTATATAAATTAATAACTGATTGTTTAGTAACATTGGTTCCTACTAATTTACCCAATGCGGTACCTGATTGGTCAATTAAAATGACACATGGTATATTTTTTACATTATACTTTGATGCAGTTGCTGAATTGGTATCAACATCAATAAATGTAATAGGAACTTGATTAGCAATTTCTTGCATTTGCGGTTTTACGTATGTGCATGGTCCGCACCATTCTGCTGTAAAATATAATAGTTTTTTCATCGTATTTCCCAATTTATTTTAACGTCTACAAACGTTGTTGTTATAGTCCAATTCATTATACACCTCTTTTAGTATCATATGCAATTATATGATCTCTTCCTGTCATGTTATATCCATGCTCCGCACACATTTCAAATACTACGGGATACATTTTAATTAATTCTTCTCTAGAATCTCCAGCTGGCATAATGTATGTTTTTTCTTTTGGAATGTCCATAAATTGTCTAAATTCTTCAATCTCTTTTAAGTTCTCTTCAGTACCGTCCCATACTGGCTTATAATGATAATCTGTATGATATGATATCATTTCATTGATTGCTGCGTAATTCAATCTAAATTTGTTATGTTGGGATACCATTTTCGAATCCGTGATAGAACCCTGCGGCGTAGCAACGCCAACAACGGGTACACTATTGCTAAACTTAGGGCTAATAGATAATAACCCAATAGGATAATCAGTAGCAATAAAATGCGAGCCTTCAGTTTCAATAGTGATAAGAATGTCTCTTTCATGTGCAAAATGCGTCAATTCATTTACCAATGCCGGGTGCATTGTTGGAGAACCTCCAGTTAACATCATTTCTTTGACGTGTGGATTTTCGTCATATATGGCAATGATGTCATTGAAAGTAAATGTTCCTTTCTCCGGGTGAATACTAGTATACCAGCTATCGCACCAGCCACCTTCGCCGAAATAACATCGATGAGTGCAACCTGTAGTTCTAACTGCAATAGTAGGTCTGCCGAATCGACTTCCTTCTGATTGTACGCATCTATACAATTCTACTATTGGTAATGTTTTGTTGTAATCTGTAATTCTTTTAGAATGGGAGGTCATAGTCATCTTCTAATTTAGTTGGTACATCTAATTTTTTAATTACGGCGTTAAATTGAGCTTCTAGTGCTTCGAATCGTTGTTGCAATTTAATTAATTCGGAACGTCTCACTAATGGAGTTCTGTCTACTTCCGGATTAGTATTATTAGCAAAATATGAATCTAGAAATGATATTGGATATAGTTGTACTTGAGTATATTCTGGACGTTGTGCTTCTTTAGGTAGCATTCTCCATTTAATATCAATACCTCGTTTAACAGCTTCTGCCGTTACTTCTCTACCAATATTTGTACCACCAGATCCTTTACCTAAATATTCATAAAGTGATACGTATGGATCTTCACTCTTCATAACTTGCTGAGTTTCTTTCGTGTTCATATACTTCTACTTTTATAGCCTTAACTCTACCTTCGGTTTCTTCTTTTAAGAATGCATTTATTACATAATATAAATGTTCTGCAAATTTTTCACAACCTGTTGCCGGTAAAATTCTTAATTGAATTATGCCATCAGCATCCATTTGTTGAAATGTCTTTAAATATGGATCGTCGATTGCTACAATTGTAGTATGATCCAATAAGAATGCAAAATAATCTTTTGGAGACATACCTGCAATTTTAGCTTTTGCTCGTTTCATACCTCCGAAGTCAAAGACCCAATTGCGATGATCTAAATCGCCTTCAAACCATACTCGGAATGAAACTGCATAACCATGTAAAAATTTGCAATGAGTATCTTCTGCTCTCCATTGACGGAAACACGCAGAATACCCATCAAATAATTTTGTTGAACTATATTTTGCCATATTAATCTTTTATCCTTCTTTACTGTCAAATTTATAATCATCTGGAGTTGAGGTTTGCATAGAACATTTAACTACATTATATGTGGTAAATGGCCTAGTAACTATTTTTATGATATCATTTCTTTTTAATAATTCTAACTCCGGTACTTCTAATGATAACATAATACGACATCGATTAAGCATCGTAGGCGGTATCTTTGCGACTAAAGATGGGGTAACTTCTAATGTAACGATATAACGATTATCTAACATTTCTGATATAAGCATCCAATCCGGAGTCGATTCAATGTAACTAATACAAAAGTAAATGTGCGGGTAATCAACCCAATTAATTGGAACATGGGTCCTTACAAATACCGTATCGACATCCGCTAATGGACCTTCTACTTCTTTACCATAAAAATATTGTTCTCCAAACATATGTTTTTTATATATTATATGAAATAAATCATTAATTCCAAACCAAATAGCTACGAATAAATCGTTCTGAAACATTGCGATGTAATGACTCTTGAAATGCTTGTTGATAATCAACTGAATCGTATGCGTGAGTCCATACCCAATCGACATCTAAAACTCCTTGTTGTATGAATTCAGCAGTTCTTTTCATTATAACCGGGAATGCTTTAGAACGAGGAGATGGAAATGAAAATTGTAAATTTTTCCATAATGGTTTCCAAAATGTCGTTTGAATTGGTTGATCAAAGGATGCTGCTAAATATATATGTGCATTGTCGGTGGCAACATCTGCAACCCGATCGAAATTTTCATGTTTTCCACTTAATTCTAAAATGATATCATATGTATCACAAGTATCAAATGTTACAAATTTAGCTCCGATACGATTCCATTGTTCTGTATTATGAGAACCAATTACGTGAATTGATAAATTTGGTAATTCATGTTTAAGATATTGTGCAGCTAAATTTGCTACAAATCCAGATCCGACAATAAGAATACTATTAACGTCTCTATCATGATTTAAAAGAATTTGATGTGCAATATTTACCGAACAAGCTACTGGTTCTACAATATACTTAGGACTTAATTCTGCAACTCGAGTTGTATTTGATTCTGTTGCATAAAAATATGGAGAATATGCTAAATCATCTCGAGATGCAACATAATCTCCAACTTTAAATGCAGTTATTTCAGAACCAATTGCAATAACTTCGCCTACTGATTCGTGTCCGAAGCATCCATATGGAATTTTAATTTTTCCGGTATATTGATCGATATCGCTTCTGCAAATTCCTGTATATTTAGTTTTAATTAGAATTTGATCAGGACGCATTTCGCCTAAATCAAAATCATATTGATCAATTTGCGTATTTCCGTAACTGTGAAATATTTGTGTCTTCATATTGAAACTTTAGTATTCGATATAGCAGATTCCGTTGTTTCGAATCTGTCGATTATATAATGTATTTCTTCATCATATCGTTGATGCTGTTGATATGTTTCTTCTGTAGCAAACATGTATTCTTGTAACATAGCTTCATATGCGTCTTCTGGACATAAACCTACTCCGAAAGTTAAATTAGGTCCATTTTTCATTTTAAATCGCCATTCGATGACATCGGTATCGATATCAAGTTTCCAACTAGCAAAACATTCTATAGGAGTATCATTTACTTTGCTACTAAAATATGCACAATCATCAACATCATATATTCCTGATGCATTATAATTGCCATATGTAGAATCATTTTTAAGTTCAAACATATCATATTGTTGATAACATTGTGCTAAAAAATCAGTTTCGGCAATTCTGCATCCTAAACTGCGTTGTGCTACACTTAATAAATGCGGCATTAAATCGCGAGATACACCTCCGAATGCTTTTGCTTTATCAGTAAACCAACTACCGGCTCCTGGAATTCTATTTTTATTCAACCAAAATAATTGTATCTTTTCAATTTCTTTGTCGTGTAAATCTTTATAAAGAGTTCTAAATTGATTGTTTTTTACCATCCATAACCTGGATTTTGGATATTGTTGTTGAAATCCTAACCATTCGCCTAAACAACGGAATCCAGGTTTTTCAACAACGATATTAATTGCATGTTTATATCCCAATTGCCGTGCTACGACTTGATGAGTATGATTAGGAGTGCAAATGATACCCATATCAATACAAATATCATGCGGAATATCATCTACACTTAAGTAATCTGCAGAAACATTTGGATTTTGATCAACGGTAATTACACGCCATCCAATACGAGTACATGCATCTACATATAATTTACCAATACCTAAACCAACAATACAAACTGTCTTATGCATTGTAACCTTTTGTAAATTCGTAAAATTCATTTCTTGTAGCAGCATCATTCATAAATGCTCCGGATAATTTTGCGGTTTTCATTGATGCACCTCGGTGTTTAACGCCTCTACAAGATACGCAATTATGAGTTGCTTCAATCATAACTGCTACTCCTTTATTATCGGTAATAAGTTCGTCGATTGCGTGTTGTATTGCTACTGTTAATTGTTCTTGAATTGCACCTCTTCTACCAAAGTGTTCTACAACTCTATTCAATTTACTTAAACCTACTACATTACCATTTTCTGCTGGAATATATGCAATATGCACTAATCCTTCGATTGTCTGGTGGTGATGTGAACACATTGATGTTAATGGAATACCGCCTTCAAACACAATACCATCATAACCATCACTTGGAAATGAAGTAATATTAGACATTGGCTCATAACGACCTTTCCATAAGTCATTTACATATGCCTTTGCTACTCGGCGAGGTGTATTGTCTGAATTTGGATCTTCTTCCCACGCTACTCCTAATGCACGAAGAAATTCTCCATAATAAAATGCAGCATCATCAATGATTGCTTGTTTTTCTTCTTTAGTTAATTCAGCATCTGGCCCGAACATTGCTTGTTTAGTTGCTAATTGCGTCGAAATGCCATTAGCGAATCCAGTTTTAACTAACTCTAAATTTTTTCTTTGTTCTTTTGTCATAACTTATTTCTTATTAATAATATAATGAAACTTATTCAGATTTCAAAGTTTTTGTTACATATTTGGATTACCTGGCGTATCTATACCAGTCCAATCATACTTTGTTTTTGGAGTAACCCATTTTCCATATCCCGGAGTTGATTTTTTTTCGTTTGCAATCAAATATTTGTCTGCAATTGTTTTCGGTAACATAATTAAACCATCATCTAAAATTCTAGTTGCAGTTGGTAAATAATCTGATATTTTATTTATTTCATTGGATACCTTGTCTTGCAATCCTAATTCTTTCCATGATTTATAAATTATACTATCGATAATGTATTTTGTAATTTTATCTCTGTAATCTCGTCCTAACGTAAATTGATCATTCCATGAATTTTGTTCAGAATCTTTATATAAAGATCGTGTTTTATCTGAATTAAAACTATATTCAGAATCATATGTAACATAATAATCTGGAAATAAATTAGATAGTTTCCACGTTTTATCAAAAATAAGTGGATGTCGATATAAATATTGTTTGTATGTAGTTAATTCTATCGGATCATCCTTTAAAGGATATGTTTGCGGATTATTTGAAAATTTATAACTTTTAAATGAACCAATTGGATTTTTAGCTGCAGAATCCGTTACAAATATTTCTGCAGGCTTAGCATCATATTTGATCTGTGTAGGATCTCCTTCTTTTGTTTGCGTAAACGGAATATTATTTTTTGGTGTTCCTTGATATACAGCATATGGTATATTTAGTTGAGTCAATAATTTTATTGATTTCGACAAATCTGGATTTCCTCGTTGTACAAATAAATCAATACGTTTTAAATATGGCATAAAATAAAAATTTCGGCCATTAACTACAATTTGTTCTTCGCCTAATTTTTCAAATTCATCATGATTACTAACACCACCTCCACTGTAACTAAACGGACGTATTTGAAATTTGGTACTTAATTTATTACCATCAAACATGAATCTAGCAATCGGCTTAGTTTTCATGTCTTGAAATTCACTAGTATCCATGTCAGCCCAACGAGTTGCTGATACTTGTTGTTCGTCATTTGGAATCATGTATTGACTTTTAAGAATTTTGGATATATTTGATAAAGGAGTAAAATGGTATATATCTCCAACTTGTTTAGCTTCTAAAAGATTTTTTAATCGTATCATATTAATAAATATACAGTAATTGTTATCCTTTCTTTTAACCATCGCAACTTAAACAATCCGGATCAGTTGCACGCATTGCAATATCTCCCCTTAATACTGATTCTGTTCGCATATAATAAAGTGTCTTGATTCCTTGTTTCCACGCTTCCATATGAACTTGGTTGATCCATTTTGGAGATGCTTGTGCTGGAAATGCTAAATTCAATGATACTGATTGGTCAATATATTGCTGACGAATACCTGCTTGTTTAACTAGTTCTAATTGATTGATTTCTTTGAATGTTTTAAATACATCTTTTACCCAATCAACTTCTTTGTTATCAAATGCAGATTGTGGAATTTCTTCTCGAGATAACAATTTACCTCCAACAAATGCCCAATTATCTAATTCATTGATATCTTGCACAGAACCACCATCGGCTAAAATCTTATCCCAAGTTTCTTTGGTATTGATTCCAATTTTACGGAATGTTTTTTCTAATTCTCGATTCTTACGAATAAAAGTTCCTTTAAGAGTTTGTTCAGTGAATATGTTTGCTGCCCATGGTTCAACTCCTGCTGAAACATTGCCTGATAATTTGCTATTTGATACTGTTGGGGCAATGGCACGTAAATGCGTATTACGCATTCCAGTTCCAACACACCAAAGTGGTTCGCCATATTCATTTGCCATATCACGCGAAGCTCGTTCGCTTTCAATTTTTATTTGACTGAATATTTTACGTGTTTCGAATTGAGCTGGTAAACCTTCAAATGCCATTCCTTTTTGTTGCAAATATGTATGCCACCCTAAAACACCTAAACCTAATGCACGACCCTTTTCCGCACTTCTAACAGAGTTTTCAAATCCACGCATATTTTTAGCCTTTTGGATAAATTCTTCAAGTACGCCATCTAAAAACCAGGTTGCTGTGTAAATTAAATCGGTATCTTTCCATTCATCATACTTTGCTAGGTTAAGTGATGACAAACAACAAACAAAAGAATGCGATTCATCGGTATGCAACGTAATTTCTGAACAAATATTAGTCATATAAACTTTAAGACTATTTTTCTTGTATGCATCTGGGTTTTGTTTGTTGATATTGCCTTTATACATAATATATGGTTCGCCAGTCGCCTTACGCTTCTGTAAAACTTTTCCCCATCTGCGACGTGCTTCTGGATCGCCTTCTTCTACCTTACGCATAAATTTGTCTGAAATTACAACACATTGGTGCAAATTAAGACATTGACGATTAACATCACCTTTTGGTTCTCTAATTTCCAACCAATCATCGAAATCTGCATGATCTATGTTCAAATTAACTGAAGATGCACCTCGTCTAACTGATCCTTGATTAGTTGCGAGAATTGTTGAATCATAAATCTTAGTAAATGGAACTACCCCATCAGATGTACCATTTTGTGAAATTTTAGATCCCGCTGGACGAATCATATTGATTCCGATACCAACTCCACCTCCGTGTTTTGCAAGAAGCATCATTTCCAAATTCTTAGCACCAATATCGGCAATACTATCTGCTACATCGATTCCAAAACATGAAATCGGCAAACCTCTATCTGTTCCCGTGTTTGATAATACCGGTGTCGCTAAATTCAGCCAACCTCTCCAAATATAATCAAAAAACTTTGATGCTAATTGTGGTTTTTCTAATCTTTGTGCTACTCGGGTAGCTACACGCCAATATGCATCTTTAGGAGTTTCTCCTGCCAATAAATAACCTTTAGAAATCGTTTTAACGTAGATTTCAGTATTACCCCATTCTGGGTAATCTACGCCTAATTCCCAACCTAATTCTTCTCCGAAATTTTTCATTTTTGTTTCTTTTTTATTACCATAAATCTGACCAATCTTCACCTTCATTTGCTTTGCTATAATCCGTTGGACGTACTGCAAAGAAATCAGTATGGGTATGGCCTCCCGTTAGATGGTAGAACCAATCTAATTGTTCTGCTGATTTTACATCATATGAAAATATAGATTCATAACCTAATTCTTGTAATTTTTCATTGCCACGTTTTTTAATGAAATTTTTCAAATCCTTTTTCTTAAGATTTTCTAAATCACCCATTTCAAACATTTTATCGATGAATTGCTCTTCCATTTGAACCATAAGTGCCGCGGCCATTTCGACAGAATTACGAACTTCTTCTTTAAGTTCTGGAAATTCTTCACACATGTGACGGAATAATTGACAACCCATTCTTGAATGAAGAGATTCATCACGTACCGACCATTTCATTTGCTGGCCAATTCCTTTTAACATGTTTCGCATTTGAAATGAATATAAAACTGCGAATGAAGAATACAATGATACTCCTTCTGCAAATGCTGAAAAGATTGCTAATGATCTTGCTACTTCTTTTCTTGCTTCAGGATTTGTAGCTAAGTCTTCGTGCGTATAATCTGCTGATACTGCAGTTAAGAATTCAAATTTCTCTGCAATTGCTGGTTCATGTAAAAATGCAGCAAAATCTTCTAATCCTAATGTTTCATTGAGATATGAATATGCTGTTGCGTGTATAGTTTCTTGAGATCCAAATGCCATTGCCATTTGTTTGATTTCGTGTTTTGGAAACCATTTAGTTACCATACCAGTCCAATAATCAGATACCGCACATTCGGTTTGGGCAAATCCTAATAAAATGTTTCCAACTAAATTCTTTTCAGCAGGTGTTAAATGTTCATTCCAATCTTTAATATCACCTTGCATCGGAATTTCCGTATGTAGCCAAAATGCTTGCATTTGTAACAACCAACCTTCGTTGTAATATACGGGATACTCAAATGGTTTAAATGGAATACGATTCTCAAAAAGTTTAGGCATTGTTTCCTTAATTTTATAAATAACTTAATTTTTTTTAGATAAAAAAAGGCAGGAATATTACATCCTAGCCTAATTTTATATAAATATGTTTTATCCTAAAGTTCCGCCCAAGTCTTTGAACTTTTGAGCTAAATTTTTCTTCATCATATTCTCTCCAGTTTTCATAGTTTGGGTAGTCTGTTTACCTTGTGCCGTTTGTGGTTCAAAGAATTGAAATTGGCCGTTATTTGTATTAATCTTACTAGGTAACGTAATACCATCTGGTCCGAAACGATTCTTAATAACATGGCCTCTTCCCGTACCTGACATCTTATCTTCTACTTTTCTAGATAATGACATTAAAAAATCGGCAACCATTACTTTTCCATATGATGATGCAATTTTATCTGCTTCGATGACATCTTCTTCTAATGCCGATCTTCCTGCTTGTGACGCGGTCCATACTGGAATATCATATTCCCCAGCCATACCGCGTAACTCCTCGTACAACTCTTCTAATGCCTCGTGTTTGTCCTTTTTGGCATTAATTTTCAACAAATCGCCATAATCCACAATTACAAGTGCTGGAGTTTTGCCTAACATGATTGTTTTTTCTAAATGTGCCTTTAAACCCATTACACCAACTGATTTAGTTGGAAAATATTTTACAATCAAATCTCCACGCAATGAAGCCATTTTTTCTTCTACCGTATCTTGATGGTGTTTTAATGTCTGTGCATTGATTCCCGTTAATACTGAATCATATCTTTGTCCTACATAATTTTCATTAAGTTCCAATGTATAATGTATAACCGTATGTCCGGCTTTTATAGCATTAGCTCCTATATTAATAAGCATCCAAGATTTACCAATACCTGCAGGAGCCATTACTACACCTAATTCACCTGGAGCTAATCCTCCGTCCATTAAATCGTCAATAACATCCCAACCGGTTGTAATTGTATGTCTAGAAGCTTCTGCGTATCTGGCTTGAATATTAACTTTGTAATCTAAACCAATATTAGTATCAGCACCAGCTTTCATAGCACCATCAATTTTACTTTTTATTTCATCGTAATTACCCATTTTAAGTAACCCAACCGAATCCATAATAGCTCGTTTGATTTCTTGATTTTTACAAAATTTAAGAATTTCATCTTTAACAAAACTTAAATCATCAGATTCCATGTAACGGAATACTTCTTTAAGTTGTTCTAGAATAGCAGTCTTCAATATTGATTCTGGTCCGTCATCACTTAATTCAGTTAACTTAACTTTAAGTACGTCTTTTGACGGTGGAGCTTTATACTGATTAAAATGTTCTAATATAATTTCCAATAACCAAATATTTGATTCAGATTCAAAATATGATGGTTGAATAATATCTGCAATTTGTTGTAAAAATATTCTATCCGTAAACATTGATGCTAAGACTTTTATTTGAAAGCCATAACCATATTCACTTAATTTATCTGTCATGTAATTATTATAATGAAAACATTATTAAAATCAAATTATTTTTGTGTTTGTTTTGCAAATGCGTTTAATGATAACCAAGTATTATTCAACCAGTCTGGTAAATTTTTCATAATAGACCACATCTTATCTTCATAAAATAATCGTTGAAATTCTGCACGATTAAGAGATGGAATTGGTTGTTCCATTATTCCTCGTATTTTACTCGACGTTGCTGCCGGTATATCCAAAAGTTTTATATTCATTAATTGATAATTTTGTTCAATTATATGAGAATTGTCTAATATCTTTTGCCATGTTTTAGATTCCGATAAATTAGCTTTACTTTTAGTAAATAAATCATCAACGGTGAACTCATCTCGTTTTGCTAATTCTGGAACATGTTTTAAAATAGTTTTCGGTCCAATTCCATTAACTCCTGGAATATTATCCGATGAATCTCCTGTGAATGAACGATATATTACCATGTTATTTGGATGTACGCCAAATTCTTCTAATACAGCTTGTTGATCATACATTTTCTTCTTAATAGGAGACCAAACTTGTATGCGACTGTCTACCAATTGATAAAAATCTCTATCAGTAGATACAATTGTAATTTTTTTACAAGTATCTTGATACATTTGTGCAATATATGCAATCGTATCGTCTGCCTCAATTCCATCCATTGAAATAAAGGTTACTGGTAAATTATCTAAATACGATATCAATCTACTAAATTGATGTCGCATTGATTCTTGTTCTTGTTCTAATGTAGATTCGTGATGATCGTGTCTACGTAATTTAGTTTTATTAACTCGATTGCCTTTATATTCACTATAAATACGTTTTCTTTTTGCAGATCCTCCGCGACCATCGAATACAATAACACATCTACTAGGTTTAAAATCCCTAACTGTTTTGCCTACTGAATATAAAAATCCAGTTATTCCGCCGATATGGTCACCATCCTCGTTATACGCAGGAGTGGCTCCGAAGCTACGAATAAAGGTATTGAGTCCGTCAAATACCATGATGTGATCATTTACTTGTGACGGACTCGATTGCCTTTCTTGTTGTAACTCTTTAAATAATTTTTGATACTTATTCATTATCCTTCTTCGTCGTAAACTTCATCAGTGATAATTACATCATCAATACCGCCGTCAATACCAGCTTGGTATTTGAATATGTAAGCCTCGCAAATTCTTTGATATAACCGTTCTTTTACTTCTGGAATAGAAATTACCTTTTCCATAAAGTTTTTTGATTGAAATTTGATTTCGCCAAATGATTCGCCAGTTTCAATATCTACATCGTCTAATGTATAATGTGCTCCAGCTTGTTTAACTAAATCAAATTTCTTCATCGTTTCTAACCAACCACCGTAATTGTCAATTCCACTATCATAATAGATTTCGTAATTAACTTTGCGATGTGGCGGCCCCATACGATTCTTAACAACTTG
>Ga0181343_1000790_pt1 | contig 13182 bp, 10 predicted proteins | sample Su13VDMLBSD_FD_130110 | JGI IMG/M metagenome (GOLD analysis project Ga0181343, IMG submission 130110) | Freshwater viral communities from Lake Michigan, USA - Su13.VD.MLB.S.D | ecosystem: Environmental > Aquatic > Freshwater > Lake | place: USA: Michigan | collected 2013-07-15 | reverse complement strand
TAATTTTAGCGCAATGAGGCGAAGAACATACGAGCGGGCGGCGAGGTAGAAGCAGACCGAGGCGCCGCCAACCACGCGCTTGCCGGGTGACTTGCGGCACCTGCTTATCATCGCTGCCGCCGCTCGCTATTAGCCTCGGGGGAGAAGATGCACGGCTGCATAGCGGAGACGATGCGCGTGAGGGTTGAAAACGCGGGCGACGGGAAACACAAGCTGGTGGTGCGCGTTGAGGGCGGGCCGTCGATTCGGTTTGGGGCTTATGGGTACAGCGACTACACGACGTCGGGCGACACCGAGAAGAAAGCCGCGTACATCAAAAGGCACGCTGTGCGAGAGAACTGGCGCGACCCAAGCACGCGCGGGTTCTGGGCGAGGTGGCTTCTGTGGAACCGACCGACCCTCGAGCAGTCAAAAGCTGATGTGACGCGTAGATTTCAGATCGAGTTCTTGTAGACGGAGGAAAAGAGACCGCCCCGATTCTTTTGCGAAATATTTTTAAGTTAGAAGAAGATGTCCGGTTCACATAAGCGCAAAAGAGATGGACACTCACATTGTCAATCCAGCGACAGGACGACGGGTGTTGCGCAACGGCGCTATTGGGCAACGCCTCGTGCGAGAGCAGGAGACCGCCGCCCGCGCGGAGAACGAAGCTGTCGCCCGCGCGGCGATCGAGGCCAAGTTGCGCGCCGAGTACGAGGCACGCTACCTGGCCGAGCTCGCAGCGCTTGAAGAGCGCGTGCGCGCAGAGCTCGAGGAACGCCGACTCGAGGAGGAGCGCCTGAAGGCTGCACGTCTGGCGCTTGAGGAGGAGCGCCGCGCGGCCAACTACGAGGTCGAGAGCGAGCGCACCACCGAGAAGCAGATGAAGTACAACCAGCACGGCACCGAAGTCAACGGCGTGTTCCGCTTCACTATGTACGAGGCGCCGCCAGGAGAGAAGCTGCAGACCCTGAAGGGGTTTGCGAAGGCGCTCAGCGAACAGCTAGCCTCCCGCCAGCACCCTCTCGACGCAGCGGTGCGCTTCGTCAACCAGTCAGGCGAACCCCGCTGGGTGACAATCCAGCGAGGAACACCGGAGATGATCGAGGCGCGCATCAATGCGATGTACAGCGGAGACGCCGGCGACCGCCCAGCTGGCAGCGACCAGATAAGCGAGGGCATGACGGTGGACACCTCTCTGTTTCGAATCAACGAGGTCCTCGTGCCCGAGATGGGCAAGCGCAAGATACCAGGCACGCAGCACCGCGTGCCTCACCCCCACTTCCACTTGGTCGACTTCGCGGCTAACCGCGTCGACAACAACTGCCTTCTGATAACGCTCAGGACGGTGGCGAAACACATGGCTGAGGCAGGCTCGCCCGAACCAGCCTGGGAGGGGGTCCATTGCAAACGCCTGCGAAAACAGCTCAATCTCCCAAGCGAGGGGAACATCCCAGCGACGCAAGAGATTATCGAGCAGCTGGCGGCGTTCTTCCGGCTCCGCGTCGAGGTGATCACCGGGATGAGCGTGCCGAGCGACGAGAAGCGGAAGTTCGACGACAACGACTGCCGCGTGGGGTACGAGAACATGTGCACGACGATAGCGACACCGACAGTCCTGGTGAGCGGCGGCTTGATCGAGTGGCCCCTGTGCCAGCTCTACATGACCGAGGACCACTGCATGTGGATCAAGTCAATCAACGACAATATCCGCACGTGCCCGATCACCGGCGACATAGTGCCCACCGACGAGGCCGGAAAGGACACCCGCTCGCTCGATGAGATCCGGGATCGTGTGAACAGCCAGAAACGCGACTGGTTCACGAAGGCGCTGCCGTTCGACGAGAAGAAGGAGACGACGAAGAAGAAGCGCCTGGTCGTGATCGTCTACGACTACGAGACGTGCTACACGGACAACGGCGTGCTCGAGCCATACGCGCTCGGTTACGCCGTGCTCGACCCCAAGGACCGCGAGGGAGCCTGCAAGGAGTGCGGGAAGACTGGCTGCGCATGCTGCGGCGAGCTGCCGACCCAGCAGATAATCCGCACCAAGGGCCGCGACGCCGAGTGGGTGTCCCGCCCTCTCCTCAACCTGCTGGCCACCGCGCCGTCAGACGTCCGCTACCTGCTGGTGAGTTTCAACGGCGCGCACTTCGACCACTTCCTGCTGGCCCGCGCCGCGGTCGGCTACAGCGACTCGCGCGCGCTGACGAGCGTGTTCGCCACCGCCAGCGCGGGCATCCGCGGCATGACCCTGTTCGGCCGCCACCAGACGCTCGATCTGGCGAAACTGCTGCCCGGCATGTCGCTGAAGAACGCCTGCAAGGGGTTCGACACCATCCCCTCGAAGATGGACGGCTTCTCGCACATCGAGGTGCAGGAGAGGTATGCTAGCGGCGAGTTCGAGACGTGGCTCGGCGAAAACCGCGTAAAGCTGTCGGAGTACCTGAACCGCGACGTTCGCTCGACGGCCAGCCTGTACTTGCGCGTGCAGACGGTGCTGCCGAGCATGACCGGCCTCGACGACTTCTCCAGCCCGAAGGCACAGACAATCGGCTCGCACGCCTGGGCCAAGATGGTCGCGTGCTGCCAGCTGCCCCGCGCCGTCCCGACGCACGAGATGGACATCAAGATCCGCGAACACATCGTCGGCGGCCGCGTGCAGGTCTACAGCGAGGTCGCAGGCGCGGAGCCCGCCAAGGTCATTAGCGGCGCCCCGCTGACGATGCTGGACGTGGTGAGCCTGTACCCAACGGTGATGGCCGCGCTCGACCGGCACGTGGAGGTGTTCGGCGAGGACACGACATGGGGCATGTACCCCACAGACGCCGAACCGATCGAGGTGACGGAGTACATCCCAGGCCGCATCGGCGTTTACACGGCGGTCATCCACGAGCAGCCCGCCGGCATGCCCAACATCGTCGCCTCGCGCGAGGAGACGCTCAACTGGGACAAGCGCGGCGAGTTCGAGGCCAAGGTCTCGCAGATGGAGCTCGAGCTGCTGGCGAAGCACGGCGGACGATTCACCGTAAAGTCGGGGATGGTGTGGCCGGCTGAAGACTGCGAGCGCGGGATCTTCCGCAACTTCATCGTGCCCCTGGCCAAGCTGAAGGACCGCCAGGACACGCTCATGGCCGCGCCAGGGAAGTGTCTGCCCAAGGAGGACGGCAGCGGCGAGACCGAGCACTACAACCCAGCGCTGCGTTCGATGCTGAAGCTGCTCATGAACTCGGCCTCGGGCAAGTGCTGCCAGGCCAACTACGACGACATCGGCGTGCTGGCCAAGGGATCGCACGAGCAGCTGCTGGCTATGCAGCGCATGAACCAGGACGAACCCATCTCGGTCGTGCCGCTGAGCGCGACGCAGGTGATGATCTTCGGCAAGCGCAAGACGGACTCGATCTACAGCGCGAAGACGGCCAAGCCATCGATCCTCGCCGTGCTGATCTACTCGTACGCCCGGGCCTTCCTCTGGCGCACGATGTGCCGCAACGGGATCCTCTACAGCGACACCGACAGCGGCGTGTTCACCCCGGAGAACCACGCGCGCATCCGGGCCGAGTTCCCGCAGCTCAACCCCGAAGGCCGCGCCAAGTACCTGGGTGACCTCGACGACGAGCTCCCGGCGCACGACGAGGCGACGATGTACCGCATCGCCCCAAAGGACTACGCGATCTTCATGCGCAACAAGCAGGGTGAGCTGATAACCAGCAAGGTGCGCGCGAAGGGCGTGCGCCTGACCGACCGCCTGATCAACGATGGCGCGCTGGAGACCCTACGCGGCATAAAAAAGAGCGTGCACGAGAGCTCGCAGGCGTACCACGAGAGCAGCGTCTCCCTCAGCCGCCCTCTCACAGACCCTGCCGCCTCCGAGGAGTTCTACGCGCGTCGTGCCAGAGGGGAGAAGGTCTACGTGTTCACATCGCAGCTGACGCGCGTGCTGCGCTCGAACAGCGCCGCAAAGTCGTTCACGCTCCAGCAGCGCTTCATGATCAAGGAGCTGTAAACGCTCGGCGCCTTATTTTTGTCCGCCGCAAGTATCGGCGCTAACATAACAAGCGAGATGGGGTCAATCAACAAACAAAATGCGATGTATGAGCACCTGCTGGAGTTGCTAGCAACAGATGCGTCGGAAGCGAGAAAATGGCTAACTGACGTACGCGCAGAAATGACAGGACCAACATCCAAGCTCAAAGACAATCCCCTACCAACACGTTTTGTTGAACTTGCCCCATATTTTGGTGAAAAAACATCCAGCACCAAATTAGCAGAACCTGTGTCAAAAACAACCTACAATGACTGGGTCAAGGCTCTCGATGCAGTTGAGGGGCTCGTGAATGCAAAAGGTGTGTACAAAGCAACTGCAGAGTGGGCTGCTTCGCAAGCAGCCGCATCTTCCGGAGTTGGTTCGTCAGTAGCGAGCTCTGCGCCGCCAGGTACACCAGCACCAGCGCCAGCACCAGCACCAGCACCAGGTTCACCAACACTTGCATCAACGATGACGGCTGCCATTGCGTCCACAGCATCACCACCAGGTACACCTGCACCAGCGCCAGCACCAGGTACACCTGCACCACTTGTTGCAACGATTGCTGCAGGCGTTGCGTCCACAGCATCACCACCAGGTACACCAGCACCAGCGCCTGCACCAGCGCCTGCACCAGCGCCCGCGCCAGCAGTGCCGGCAGCCGCACTCGCACCAGTTATCGCAGCAGCGGTCGCCGCGGCCCCACCACCGCCCGCACTAATGACCCCGTTCCAGAGAGCCCTGGCTGCGGCCCTGGCGGCACCCCACCGCCCTCTGACAACATACGGAGCCCCCGCAGCGCCAGTGCCGGGTATCGTCCGCGAGCAAGTCGGAGTGAGCGCTGACCCGGGGCAGACGGACAAGAAGTTCGCGGCGTTTAGGGCGAGTCTAGGCGCGCCACAGATCGACATTTTGAAGGCGGTCCGGGCCAGAGCACGTGCGGCCGCTGAGGCGGAGCTCACGAAGGCACGAAGCACGCGTCAAGAGCGGTCGGCCCGGGATGAGGCGGAGCGGCTGAGAGAGCTGTTTAAGCGCTACGAGTGAGGCCGGAAGGGGGCATTATTTTGCGTCTGGCTAAAGCTGTGCAGCGATATACCAGGAGCAAAATGCGGAAGCCAGTGATTGTGCGCGACAGCCGTATCGGAACGGGGGACCCAGGAGTGCGTTCAGTCGTGCTTGACGGGCCCAGCAACTGCAGCTACCAGAGCATCAACTCGACGCAGACGATGCCAATCAACAACCCCACCCAGCTCTCGTACACGATCACGCCACCAAGCCCCAACACCGGTATTGGCCGCTACGTGACGCAGCACGTCGAGGGCACGTTCACGGTCACGTTCACAAACGACGCGGCCGCTCTCGCGTTCGGAACCTTCCTGCCGACCCTGCGACGCTGGCCGATTGCAAGCATCACGTCTAACTGCACCGTGCAGGTGAACAACAGCACTATCAGCTACGGATCCATCAATCAGTGGGTGCGTGCGTTCGCCCAGGTGCAAATCCCAAGCGAGCTCGGCACTGGTGTACTTTCGGGGACCGCGGCGGCGCCAATTATGTTCAACAACTCGAACGCAGAGTATCATCGGCTGAGCAACCGGCTAGGAAACGGCGTTGGTACGGGTGACAGCGGGGATGCGACGTGGTTGCCCCGGAGCGCTCAGATCACATCGGTCACAAAAAATGTCACCGCTTACGTCGACGCCGGTAATAACACTACCGTCTACACGATCATGTTCTCGATCGACGAGCCGCTGTTCGTGCCGCCCTTCACAGCCTGCAGCGCAGATCGTGAGGCGCTGTTTGGCGTGAACAACATCATTATCAACAGCCAGTTGGAGAATGTGGCGAAGATGTTCCACCTGATGGCCGCGACCAGCAATCAAGTCATCCCACAGACAGAGACAGAGCCAACAATACCTCTGGCTAACTGGGCGGCCGCGACCACGCAGCTGACGATCTCGAGAGCCAGTGTGAACGTCGAGTACCTCACGATCAACGATAGCAGCCTAATCGCCGTCCCGAAGCGCTCGATTCTAAACGCCGCCAGCCTGCAATATTACACGACCCCACTGAATGTGGCGGTGGCCGCGGGCACGAGCTACCCGAGCAACTTCGTTACAACCGTCCAATCGACAAATTCTGTCACTCTGTCGGTGATCCCCCGGATGGCTATCATCTGGGCGACTTTGGGGCAGACTCTTACAAACGGACCTTTGTCGTTCACCGAGCCTGACCCGCTCCTCCCAATCCGAGGCTGCCAAATTCAGGCCTTTAACAAGACATCGATCCTTGGTGGAGCGTCCGCCGAGCAGCTGTATGAAATCTCTCATCGAAACGGTCTACGCGCTGCTATGTGGCAGTTCCTCGGTGCAGGCAGCCAGACGCCATATTTCGCGACAGCGGCTGCTGTGGGAAATGACAACAGGATTCGCCGGCTTGGTTTCGCGAACGCGTGCCCGGTTGTTGTCGATTTCGCGCGTGATCTCGGTCTCGAGCCAGGCACTGCTCCCGGCCTCAACCAGCAGACCCAATTCCAGGTCACATGCACCATTGCAAACAACCTTAACGGAGCCGATCTCGTGACAGTAAATCCTGCCGGCGGTGCCGTGACCATCACTACAATCAACGATGGCCTCGCCCTGGCCAACATCGAGCTGAACATTCTGTTTGTGACCGACGGAGTGCTCGTCTGCGAGGGCGGCGCGTCATCGTTCACCCTGGGCGGCCTCACGCAGGACGCGGTGAAGCAGGCCCGCACCGCAGACGCCATAATGTCTGAGGATATCACGAAGCGTGTGCAGACAGAGTCGCTGTCCGGTGGCTCGTTCTCCAGCTTCATGAGCTCGGTCGGCGACGCCCTGGCCCCAGTCGGAAAGGTTCTCGGCGCGATCGCACCCATCGCTCTGCCGATCGGGAAGATGTTGCTCGGGGCCGGCGAGAGCGGCGGCGCCCAGATGCAGCGTAGCACCCTGCGGTCCCGTCTGCAGGCGTCGCAGGCCTACTAATCTCACTTCAGCGTGCGGCAACCATTAGGCGGCGCATCAGCCACGCGGCAGTTTTTTTGTCTCGGTTTGTGCGCGCGCCTATACATCATCATGGCAGCAAGAGTCGACAGCAAAGACGAGCGGCTAGTTCAGTCAGATGCCAAGGTGACGCGTGCTCAAAAGCGCGCGCAGTCTGTGTCGTACCTCACGATACCAGCTGAAAGTCTCGACGGCTCGTCGCTGAGCTACCACTTTCGCACACCAAACCGAGAAACTGGAGTTGGCCGCTACCTCGTGCAGCACGTCGAGGGGACAATAACCATGGACGTTCAGTATGACCCAGACAGCGCCGACAACTGGTTTTATGAGAAATATGAGGGTGCAGTTGTGCCGACACTAAGAACGTGGCCACTCGCCGGAGTGACCCAGCAGTGCAGTGTGACAATCAACAATGACACGCAGAACTATGGGGGGCTGTCCCAGTGGGTGAGAGCGGCAGAAAAAATACGCCTGACAACGGCCGACGGAAATCGTTCCTTGTCCGGCACTGCATCATCGCCTGAGGTGTTTAACGATCCATGCGCGGAGCAGGGTAGGTTCCAAAACAACATAACGACCGGAGAAGGGGTTTTGCAGAGAGGCGCTGGTGTCGAGCAGGCAGCAGCAGTAAAAATCGTTGGATACACGTGTGAGCTCATTACGCCCCCGCCCGTGAGTTTTGCTAGAATTACGGTGGCTTTCTCGATCGACGAGCCCCTTGTTGTTCCGCCGTTCGTGGTTGACCGCGTCGACCCCCCAGCACTGTATGGGGTTGACTATGTCCGCGTGTCGTCCTCGATCGCGAACATCGAGCAAATCTTCCACCTGTTGCCGTGGGGCATAAACGGAGCGGTCAACATGACGCAACAAGGAGCGTATGCACTAAATCTGTCTGCGGCGTCCTTGAGGGTCAGTTTCGTCAAGCCGCACGACATTTGCGCCAAGGTGCAGCGTGTGCTGATCTCAACTCCTACCCTTTACTCAACAAGCTTGAACTGTTCGGTCGCAGCGCCACTGGTTGATGCGAACAATCAGCAGACAAACCCGAGACTCTGGAGCACGGTGCAAGTCAGCAGCGGGCCGCTACAGCTAACAAGAGTGCCAAAGTACGCGGTTGTATGGGCTTCGCCTCCGAAGTCGTGGCTGCCGAACAACGACGGCAACTCGCAGCCGTCCGGCCCTTTCGGCTATCTATTCGCAAGCGACATTATTCTGCCGATCAGGGGTTGTTCTGTCGACGTGCTGGATCGAACGCGAGTTCTCAGTGGCGCCGCGGCCGAGCAGCTCTACGAAATCTCGCTAAAAAATGGGCTCGAGGCCTCCCAGTGGAGCTTCCTCGGTTCGCCGTCGTTAAACGCCGCAAGTCGTTCAAACAAATCAGGTGTGTCGTGGCAGACGAAGGCATTCGGTTACGCGAACTCAGCGCCGATCGTGCTCGACTTCGCCGAGGACTTGGACCTGCCGGCGAACGTGAGCCCCGGGGACTTGTGCGCGCTAAATTTTAACATCACATGCACGGTCGCGAACAACCTCGGCGGCTCGAACTTCCTGCTCCCCGCGGCTTTCACCCAAACTGTGACGCTCCCAGACCCGGTTGCTCCAGGTGACGTGATCCCAGTTCTACCCGCAATCGCCTGGCCAACCTATCTTGGGTGGGATGTCGACTCCCCAGCCAGCGCCCTGAGTAGCGTGACGCTAAACACGTTGTTCATCTACGAGCGCGTGCTCGTGACAGCCGGCGGCTCAACGCACGTCGAGGGCTAACCCTCAACGCACGACGAGGGTTAGCGTCTCTCGGCCTTGACCCGCGTGACGTCGACCGCTTTTCTCTCGCGGGACGGGGACACGCTCACAGCAGGCGCCCCATGGCGTAGATAGCGCCACGCGTCGTGCGCAGCAAGTGCCGACGGAGGCAGGGACGCGCAACACGATTTTTTACGTTCGGCTCTCGCCCTGAAACAGCACAGCGCGTTCCCCATTGGTGGTATGATGTCAGTTATTTTCGGCGCGGGAGAGTAAGTGCTGAGCTATATCACCACACAATGTCTGGCCGAGGGAGCAAGCGCCACAACGCAAAAAGCGTCCACGCAGTTATGGGCTACACGGTCCCAACATCGGTAATCAAGCAGCTCGGCGCCAATGCCGCCCGCCTCGATCAGACCGTCGCAGAAATCATGCGCCAGCTGCCAGTCGACGTCTCGGGGGCCAAGGCTGTGATCGCCCACGGGCTCGTCGCAGAGTCCCAGCCGTCCGGTGGGGCCGATTTCGCACAAGTCGTCGGGCACATCAGCCGCGGTCTCCGAACAGCCGCAGCGGTCGCCCCGCACCTCGCCAGCGCGTACTCATCAGGGCGCAAGGCCTATGACGGCGGGGCAATCTCTGGCGGGTTCTCCCTCTCGGAGTTCCTGCGCAGCGGGCTCGGGCACGCAAAAACAGTCGGCCGAACTGCCTTGAGGACAGCCCGCCGAGTCGCCCGCTTCGGGCACGAGCAAGGGCCCGCCGCCGAGAGCATCATCGGAGAGGCCGGCTTCCCCAACGCCGCCCTAGGTATCAACGCGGCCCACCGGATCGCGACGCGCGCGCACAACGCACTCGAGCGTATCCCCGTAAGCATGTTCGGCGCCGGCAACGGTGGCTACCTCTACAACGGGGGGATGGATCTCGGCGGGCTCTCCCTTGGTGGGCTCTCGCTCGGCGGGGAGTACTAGGCCCGCTCAGCCAGCAGCGGTTGCGTCATTAACACAACAAGCACGTCCGGACTCACGCGGCGTCGCTCGCAAGCATCAAGCACTTCGGTGGCGAACTTTTCAACTGAGAGCGCGGCGTTGGCCAAGCGCAACAGAGACCATCGCCCACAAGTGCAGATCTCGGGCGCACGCCGCTGTAGCGGGTACTCGTTGTAGAACACGCGCGAATAGCCGGCTGAGTCGATCGCCCTCAAGAGCCACGGCGCGTCTTGGCGCAGGCTCCGCTTTAAGGAGGGCTCCATTTTTTCGCCCCACCCGTCCGGCTCGACGTCCCCGTACGGGTCGAACACTTGGATCGAGCGCGCCTGGCCGTCCGCGCCGACGTCCTGCTCGAACACCGACACGTAGTGCCCGTAGTTGCCGCTCGTCATCCACAGCACGATCGCTCCTCGGAGCGGCCACTGGCGGAGCAGCTCGCGCAAGTCCGTGCCGTCGGCCGAAAAAGCGTCGCTGTAGCGGTAGACCCCGGCCTGCCCCTGAAGGCACTTCGCGAGCTCGATGAACGACAGGCTGTGGGCGAGCGCCGACGCCAGCTGAACGTTAGCGCCTCCGGGCTGGTGCGGGGTGGTGGGCTGGTGGCGCCCAGGAGTTGTTGGCCGACTCGTCTGAGTCATCATCCTCTTCATCGTCACTTCCGTACCTCGAGCGAACCTGCTGGCGTGACCGTATACGTGGCGGAGAAACATGCTGGTGTTGCTGGTGTTGCTGGTGTTGCTGGTGTTGCTGGTGTGTGTCAGACGCCGCCCCTTCGCGCCTCGCGTGCTTGACCACCCGCAAATCCTCAGCCAGCCGGTCGTCGTCGATCGCGAACACTCTGCGGGGTGTGACGGCGAACCTTGGGTGCCGGTCGGTCGCGAAGTACAGCCACCGGCCAAACTCCGTCGCGCGCTTTTTAATCTCAGAGCGCAGCCCGTCGGGCATGCCAACGTGTTTCGCGAGGAAGTAGTCAGTGTTCGACCCGCCGCCGCCACCTGTTGGAATCCACACAGCGTTCGCCTCCTGGATCGGCACGCGCGACACACGGCCGGCTGCTGCCCGATGCGCGACGTAGACCGCGTGCACGTTTCGTTTGCGCGCCCTCTCCAGCACCATCTGCGTGAACGCCTCAAGGGCCTTCTGTTCGCGCCGATCTGACAGCGCCTCGACGTCGTCGAACAGCACCATGACCGGCGCGCCGTCGGGGTCCTCCAAATCGTCCAGCGTGGCTGGGGTGCCTGCGTCGTGCGCTTCGGCGAGATGTGTCGGCGACACGTGCGCGAACTTGAACCCGCAGTTAGAGAACGCTGGGTCGCGCGAGGGGTCGTCGGGACACACGATAACAACGCGCGGCTGCTCTCGGTTCGGGCGCGCGTTCGCTGGGTCGTTGCAGAAGGTGCGGATGAACTCGGCGCAGAAGTGTGACTTGCCTGTGCCTGATGGGCCGACGACGTACGCCACTGTTCTCTGCCCCTGGTCGCGGTTCACCAATGGCACGAACGTCGTGCCGTCCGGGGCCAAGTACCCCTCGCACAACACGTCGTTCTTGTGACGCTGGCACGTCTCGTCCTGCATGAACACCTGGCGCCCTTCCCATGGTCCGCCGATCGCCATCGCGATTGCTCTCTCGCCCATGCGTGGTTTTTCGCCGCGGCCGCCAACTCGCAACATCCTCAGTTTGGTGTATATCTGGCGTGTTTTTTCTCGGGCGAGAAAAAGTGCCGTCCAATAGAGCAATGTTCGGCGACAACGTTTCGGTCAGCTCAGGGCGCTCTCTCTTTGGACACGGTGTGGCTTTGACTCGCACCGGCATCACTGCCCCTGTCAATGTGACCGCTGCCACCCCCGCCCCCGCCAAACGGGCTCGTGCGCCGCGCGCGAAAAAAGGCGGCGCGATCGCTCCCGGGCTCTACGTTAGCGACTCGATCGACTACGCCACCGAGCCTCTCACCCGACCCGCTGACCCCTTTGAGTCAACCCGCCCCAACCCTCTCACTAGTGCTCCATCCGCCGGTTTGGACATTGGCAAGCTGGGCGCGCTGGTCAACAGCGTGATGTACCTCGAGCTCAACTTAAACGGCTCAAACGGGAACGGCTTGGCTCCTATCAACCGGCAGGTCGTGCGCACCTCCCCGATTCTCGACAACGCCGATGACTACTGCGTGGCCGTCGCGCGCCTCGTTCTCCCTCAGCTGCGCACTCCCCTGTGGATTCCTGACCTCAATTCCAACTCCTTATCCAACCCGCCAGTTGCTGCTCCAGTGCGTGGCGGACTTAATTACTCGCTCACCCTGTCCTGGTTCCCGGCTGTTGCTCCTCCAGTTTCGACCACCCAGCAGCTGATTTTCCCAGATCTACCCGGCATCGACATTAATGTAACAGCGAACTGGAATTTCATCTATTCACCGAGAGTTATCATACAGATACTCAACCAAGCACTTGCTGCTTGCTTTACCTCTCTAAGCGCAGCTGCAGCTCTCGCTGGAACACCACTTCCACCTAGTAGTGTCACACCGTACATCTCATTCACCCCATCAACCGGGTTGATGACAATGAATATGTATCCGTTTGAGAATTGGCAGAATCAGACACCAGCGGCCCTATTTAACCTCCTTCAGCTGCATTTCAGCGCAAATATGCTCCCATACTTGGCTGGCTGGCCGATTATTGTGAAGAACTCTGATCCAGCACAAAGCGCCACTTTCAGCTACGAAGACATTCTGTTCTATGCTCGCAACGACGGCAATGACTGGCAGCAATTCGATGTCGCGACGAATGCGTGGTCTTCTCCACCCGGCGTGCCAACTAACGCCACTCCCCCGGGCTCCGGGTTACCCGTCCCACCCGCGCCAGGCCACGCACTGCTGGAAATCTCACAGGAGTGCTCCGGCTGGCAAGGGTTCACCGGTTTATCGTCTGTTCAGCTCAGATCGACGTTGCCAGTCGAAAACCCGCAAATGACTGACCAGCCTCAGATTAATGGTCTGCCAGCCGGTGTCGGCAACACCACGCAAGTTGTGCTAACAGACTTCAATCCCGACTATGCTAAGCTCGGCGACACCCAGCAGCCACTAGTCTATGAGCCACAGGGTCTTGTCCCCGGTGCAAGGTTCATTCCGCTCACTGGCGGCGCTCTGTCCCAGTTTAATCTGACCGTCCACTGGATTGACAGCCAAGGCAATGAGCACCCAATGTACACGCTCGGTTCAGGCCAGACGGCGTCCGTGCTCTTGATGTTCGTCAAGAAGCGCTTCCTAGCCGGGTTCTAAGGCACCTGCCTGGCTGCGCTCTTTTGTATCGTCTCCTCGCGGCGGCAGCGATGATAAGCAGGTGCCGCAAGTCACCCGGCAAGCGCGTGGTTGGCGGCGCCTCGGTCTGCTTCTACCTCGCCGCCCGCTCGTATGTTCTTCGCCTCATTGCGCTAAAATTA
>Ga0181343_1000787_pt1 | contig 13212 bp, 12 predicted proteins | sample Su13VDMLBSD_FD_130110 | JGI IMG/M metagenome (GOLD analysis project Ga0181343, IMG submission 130110) | Freshwater viral communities from Lake Michigan, USA - Su13.VD.MLB.S.D | ecosystem: Environmental > Aquatic > Freshwater > Lake | place: USA: Michigan | collected 2013-07-15 | reverse complement strand
ATAATGTAAAAATACTTCTTTAAATGGGTTGTTTTTGTCGAATCTAGATGGAACAATTCGAATCTGATACTTGCCTTCTTGTTTTGGTTTCCAAAGGTATTTTGAATAGTCTACCTTTTCTTTTTTCTGCCCCGATGTCTGTAAGGCACTGAGTTTGTTTTTGATTGATTTTAAATCCATATTATTTTGGTTTTATAAATTACTATTTAAATATACTACAATTTTTTTAGTAGGCCAAATTTTAGCTATCAAAGCTCTTAGAATGCCTTTTAGTATGTAGTGTGATGTTTAGTAGTGTTCGTACCGGTACTTTATGATAGATATTATAATTCTACAATCTTATATATTTTTGTATTAAGTTGTTTTACCTCACCATGTTGAGTAAGTAAGATACAATTGCGGTAGTTTTGCCAATTGATTTTATATGTTGGATCACTTATTCCACCGTTTAATTTTCTAATCAAATCATTCAATGCATTAATAGTATACAATGTATTTGATTCTTTTTTACGGTGAACTAATATTGTATTTGAGGGAATACTCCCAACGTTTCCTTGTTCAACATTATATGTAATAACATATTCGTCTGTGCTTTTAACAAACAAGACAAACATTTTATGGTACATAATATCATATGTAGAAGCTAGATAATCAATTAAATCATCTAGATTAGATTGTTGTGTGAATGTGGCGAATAGTCGATTATTCATAAAATTATCTTCAGTAATAAAGTCATACTGATTATAAATATCAACTAGGGGTTCAAACGCGATGCTATCCATAACTATTGTTTTAGGGACATGGAGCCATATGTATAGCCTTCTGTCATTTTGGTTTTTAGGTTAAATTTCTTAAATATTTCATTTATTTCTTCTAATATGTCTTCGTCTTTTTTATAATCTAAAAGTATTGAATCATAAGTATATAATACTACTTTTGTAGATTTATTTCTTAAAAAACGAATTACATTCCACAATATAAGAACATTTGTTGATGTTTCCAAGTTTTGTAGAGTATAATTGAAAAGTTTTTGGGGATTTAAATCTTTTATATTTTTAGTAAACTTATGACCAGAAATAGAACACTCAACAAATCCATTAGTTTGAAATGTATCCCATAATTTATCAATATACTTTTGTATTAACTGGAAGAATTCGATATGTTGATATTCTTTATATATCCCTCCATATAATTGTTTAAACATTAGTGTTTTTGCTTCTTCAATTTCTATATTTGCTTCTCGAGCAAAATATTGATACGGAGTTTCATCTTCAAAATCGTAACCAACTAATTGACCTGCCAAAGTAGGATGATATGCACTAATATCTATTTCGACAAAATAGTCATTTTCAGGAATAAATGTATCTCTACATCCATCTTCTTTATTTAATGCGGCAAAATTAATCCCATTAAACCTATTTGAGGGACGACCTGTTGTATTATATAAATTATATTGAGTATAAATTGTATTTTCATGAAGAGAAAATTCTTCATTATTTAATTCAAAGTGCTTATTGAACATTTCAGGATCTATTTTAATTCCGTTTTGTTCAATAGCATAAAATACACTTGTTAATTTATTATGAAATTTAGTATTAGGTGAAACAACACAATGTTCCTTAATTTTCTCAAAAATAAGTTCACATTTCTCATAATGTTTAGTTAGTGGAATAACAGTGTTAATATCTAATTTATCTCCATGACGTTGATAGAAAAATTCATGTGTTTGAATTGTTGGAGTTTGATATTCTGGAGTATCAAAAGATATATCTATTACATTAAAGACTGGAAAGTGATATATGAATGATTTTCTGTCTCTGACATATATTTCATTGAAAGAGGAAAGTAAAGTGTTTATAGAAACTCTATCTATAGAAAGCGCCTCACTATGATCTAAACATACTATATATCCTTTATCGTTATTTAATGGTTTAATATATAATAAAGATACTTGGTTTAGGACAGGATGGAGATGATCATTATAATATATTGGCTCAATAAATACATTATCATATCCTATATAAAATAAATCACCTAATTGTTCTTTGGTTTCAACTATATAAAACATAACCTTTAAAAAATTTCAATTTAATATATAAAAATTTTTTTGAAATCCCAATTTTAAAAAAGAGAAAACACCCTAGGTAGCGACTCCGTGGGGTGTTTTCATAGCCGAAGCTATAGACGGTCCTAAGTCCGTATGTCTTTATTTATAATATTTAGTAAAATCGTTTTTTAAATACTCAGAAAACATAGGTAATTTAAGTTGAGATATAGTTAATTCAACTATATTCTTATTTGTGGTAAAGACTTGAGTTTTATCTCCAGATATTTTCCAAGGTATATTAAATGGAAAATATAGTTGATATAATATAGTTGAGTCTTTTTTAGTTAATTTATCATAAGTATCTTTACTAATTTCAAGATATATGATTTCGTTTGTTTTTTTACAAAAATATCTTCTAAATTCTCCAATTTGATAATCTTTTTGAGTAGGAATTGTATGGGAGTAAAGTGGTAAGAGTGCTGGAGGAGGTGGGGAAACTATCCCAATGTATTCTGAGGATATTCCATCTGTATTGTAGTAGGAAAAATTATTACTAGTATCTGAAGGAGTAATACTGATTTGAGAGGGATTAGATATTATAATAATTTCTTCCGATGGGGTATCTTGAGGGGTTTTTCCAGTATAATATTTTCCACTAGATGTTTTCCAATAATATCCAGTATATGGTTGGTTAGTATTTACGTATGCAAATTCACTACCGTTAGTGTATAAATTAGGAGTTATTTGAGATAATGGATAATACATTATGTAAAGAATTGTTTTACAAGTGTGGTTCTATTAGTATCAGGTTTAATTTTTTTCAAATCTGCTAACAGATTAGAAATATAAAGTTCTGTATTGTTTTCATTTGGGGGAGCATAAGTATACACAAATTGGGCAATTGTAGGTAGAGTTCCGCTTTTATATTTAGGTCCTCCTTTTTTCTGTTCGATTAATGTTGTATTTCCTGGTGTGACAGGCATATTTCCATTACCCCAACGTTTAATTTTATCCTCTACTAATGCCTTTGCTCCTAATTCAGCTGTAGTAAAATGGGCGAATCTATTAAAAGATGATTTATTGCTGGGGTTATAAAAGATATTATTTTCTAAAGTAACACCGGGATCAATTTTTCTTAAATTATTACTATAATCTAAATTTCCAGGATTATTATTTCTATAAGAGCGACTTCCTTTTCCTCCATTACTTGTACTTAACCATCCTTCTTTTGTTCCTATAGAATATGCAAACGCATATTCTTTAGTACCTTCAGGATATCCAGCATTAATAATAATTTGTCTTAATGATGGGTTTCCTTTAGTTGCTCTTGTATTACCAGTTGAAGTAGGAGAAATTTGAGTGGATGATGAAGGTGTAGTAGAATTTTGATTTTTATTAGATTTTTTATTATAGGTTTCTTTTCCTTTAGAAATAACAATTGATTCTAATTGAGTATTCCATTTATTATTTTCAATTGTATGTGTAATACTCTTAATTAAAAATTCAGCATTATCTGGATAGTTAGCAGGAAGAAATCTTGTATCTATAAAAAATTTACTATAGATTTTCATTCCTGAAAGTCCATCCATTGTTAATGAGAGATTAAATGGAATAAATCCAGTTGATGGAGCAAAAAGATTAGGGGCTGGTAGTCCTTTTTCAGCATATGCTTTATTAAGAGCAGCTTGAAAGCTTTGTCGTTGGTAAGTTAATATATTAGTAAGAGCATCTTTATATGTTTCGGCTTCATCACTAGTAAATTGTCCAACATGTAAACGTTCTAGATATCTTTGGTATTCTGAAAGAGTTTTTGCAAATTTACCTAATAATGCTTTATATTGAATATCGGCGGCAAGTTGTTCTCGAGCTGCTTTTCTAGATTCTTCAACTTCTGGGGCTTCAAATCCCCAATTTGATATTATATCTGCAACTGTAGAAGGATTAGGATCTCCTTGGGTTAGAGTTTCTTTGAAGCGATCTTTTAATCCTGCATTAAATTTAGAAAATGCGGTTGAATTTTCTCCTACAACTTCACTATTAGCAGTAGCTCCTACTGTTATCATAGTTGATAATTCAGGAGTTATTTCTGTGGTGAAGGAAAAATCTTTTATAAATGAGGCGCTATTTGTTTTATTATTATATCCATATAAATCAAAATCAGCATATTGATTAGAAACATCATATCCTTTATTTTTTAATATTTTGATTACTTCATCAAGATATGGAAGTGGATTAGCATCTCTAATTATTAACGTATTTGTAGTTTCATTAATGGTAGCTTCTAATTTTGATATACCTCCTAAAGCACCATTTATGTTAGTTAACATAGTATTTAAAAAATCAATTAATACTACTTTATTAGTAGATGCTTCTTTTAATTCATCTAATTTAGTTAAAATCCAAGACATACTAACATATATATTCATAATTTGACCATATGTAGTATCTAGATTTGGAAATAAAGAGCTATCAAAAAGTTCTCCTTTATACCGAGCAACATTACATTGTATAAAATCAATTCCTTTAGCATTTCTATTAACTACACATATCGATGGATCTATACTAGTTTGGAGATTAGATTCAATATACATTAAATTTGATTCAATATTGTAATCGAATTTTAATATTGGAGTTGAAACCTCTCCTATTTTAGACTGATACATTATTTTTTCTTCAATAAATTGAAGAAGAGCACCTAATCTAACATACCAGATTTCTTGAGTTGAGGTATCACTGTTTGTAAAGACTAACGAAAACGAATCTTTTGCCATATGTTTATGCCGGTAATTGTATATCCCCAACATTAAAGTCTGTATTTTGAGGGATATTGTTTAATAATGAGGGTTGATTTTTCTTTAAATCGTAAAAATATTGACCTATACTACTTTGATTAGCATATAAATCTATAATTTTACTTGGGGTTGGATTTTCAGAAGTAGACTCATTAACCTTTATAGGTGATTTTATTCCATCTGTTAAAACATTTATTTTAAAAGATTCAACAATATCTCCAATACTAATTAGATTAACGGTTATATCATAACTTCCATTAGGTAAGAATGACCATTGAAAATTTGAAACTTTACCAAACATAGCATCATAATTTCCATTAGATGAAATTCGTTTTTCTTGAATTAAATCTAAAAAATCACTATAAGTTAAAACAGGATTTATAAATGGACCAGGTTTTTTTCCACTAAGGAACTTATTTGCTAAACTATTGTTTATTTCAGCACTTTTTTGAAGAACTCCATTATTATCATAATACATTGAATGCCCCCATTCAAGCAGTACACTAAAACCTAATCTTAAATATAAAGCATCTATAATATCAAATTGAACTTTATTAAATGCTTTAATTTTTACAGTTGCTCTACGAATTGATCCTCTATTTTCGTGTTTTATTTCAGCAAATGTAATACCCATCATTGGGCGCAGACCAAATTCAGTTCCTCCAATTCCGTATGCTCTTCCATTCCCAAGAACACTTCTAGTTGTATCTACTCCTTCTCTTTGATTAATTCCGTTTCCTGAAAAATCTGTAGTACCATTAAATAAAACAAATTTTTTAGCTAAGTCAGGTCCTGAAATTCCTGAGATGTTTTTTAAGGATTCATCTTGAAGAACTTTTTGGTTAATAACATCTACTGATGAAACTAATTTAACCCAAGAAGTATTAGCATTTAAAAATACTATTTCTTCAGGAGTTCTAGTTTGAGCATATCCAGATCCGTATATTTTTTGTCGTTGTTTTACCTGTTTTATAATTGCTTCAGGAAAACCTTCACCTACTATATTCATAACTTATAAATTATTTAAAATTCTAAAACTATTAATTACTTCAATATAATTTGCAGGAATGCGAATTTGATTACCTTCAGGTATAACTAATGAATTTTGGGAGAAATCAGCAGGTAATGAAGTACCTGCTACTGCTGTATTGGCGATAGAAATAATCCACCATAAAGATTGATCTCCGTAGTATTGTTGAGCTAACGCATCAAATCTATCTCCTTGTACTGTATAAACATATATATCCTGATCTGATAATGGTATTTCAGGATATTTAGTTGTTTGATATACTGGTTTTTTATCGATGATTGTAGTGGGTATAGATTGATAACGATTCATTTTTTAAGCTTTATAATTAGTACTACCTAATTTAAATCCGTTAGCTAAAGCTATAAATCTTTCTGTAGTGCCTGAATTTGGTTCTCTGACTAGTCTAGGTACAAATTCATGGATTGGTATGAAATTGAATCCTGTTACTTTAATTAGATGAGGTAATTCTTTAACTGAAGAATCTGATTTTCCAATATCATCAATTCCTATTTCCCAGGTTGCATTTTCATCATTCATTTCATATGAGAAACCAGTTATAATACCTAATTGTTGATATAAGTAACCTCCTACTGTAAGCCTAGCTATATTTCCACCCATATAACCTGCATTGTAATTTGGGGCGCAAATTGAAGCTAAGTAGTTAAGTTTTTTATACATAGGGATCAATTCAATTTTTGATTGAGCTGCTACTGTCCATGATAATGAAATTTGTCTATCAAATGCCTTATAAGTATAAAATTTTTCACCTCTTCCTATATATTGAGTTGAATCCCAATCAGCTGTATATTTATCTGAGATTTGGTCTAGGAATGCTCTAAAATGGATATGGCGAGTTAAGTTTTGATTAGTATCTATTACACTTATAGCAAATTTAACTAGATCATTTTTTTCACCTTGAAAGTCAGTTATTCCATCTAATCCAGAAGATTTATAAATTATAGATTCATTTATTTTATCATATGATTCTTTAGATGCTGCTCCGTTATAGCTTCCAGAAACATATGATGTTAAATTTTTTTCTTTTCTGTTACCTGGATCTCCTAAATTGACTCTTTCTTCTATACTTTGTGATACATAATTTGGAGCATTGGCTAGATTACCTATATTTTGGGTTTTTATTTTTTGGTCTGGGGTAAGATTATTTCTTAATAAAGATCTAAAATCACCAGGTGTAGTAGTACCAGTTCGACCAATATATGAAGGTATATTTGAAGGTGAACCAATAGGTTCAATACTATTTAAATCTTTTTGAGTATATGTAAAAACTCCTTGGTTTGTGGTTAAATTAGGATTAATAGATGATGAAAAAGTACTATCTTTGATTTGTAATTGTCCTACATCTCTAACTACATCTCCATTTTCTGTAAATCCTGTATTTGTAGAAGAATTAAGATTTAAATATTGGTTACTTAATCCTAATAATTTATTACCATTTATTGGAATTTTTAAATTTTCTGATTTTTTAAAAACTGAATATGATTTGGTAAAAAATCCTGAGTTTTTTAGTTTATTGTTTGATTTTCCTGTTCTTTGATCTGCAAATCTAATATTTGTTTTTCCAATACCTAAATCAGAACCTGGTCCTCCAGGATATGAAATTATATCATTTCCTACATTTAGATTAGTATTGCTAAAATTCCAATTATTTGCAGATCGATCATTTTCAATTAATCGATAAAGTTCAGCTAATCTATTTTCTTTAGGATCTTGAGATGATTTTACCTTAACAGCATATAAATTCTCATTATTAGTAGCATATGCTCCTGTTTCCTCAAATGGATTTAGACCTTGTTTATTTAAATGTAATCCAAATGCGCTAACACCGGCTTGTGCTAATGTGCTTAGTGGAGTATAAATTCCTTCATTTACTAAACCACTTGTCTGTGTTCTAACAGCAGTTCTAGAAAGTAAATTTTGTTTTGCAGCAAATAAAAGACCACTTGGAGTCTTAACATCAGTAAAATATTTAGTTAATCTAGCAACATCATTAGCTGTTGCTAAAGGAGCACCAACCGGTCCTCCTCGCAATAAGAAATCATTGCCTAAAAAATCAAGAGCTGGGGGTAAATCTAAATTAAGAGGTTTCTCAATATATGGTTGATTTGAAGAACCTCCATCTGGTCTATCCTTCCCAAATTTATTATTTTTTAAATTTGATTTAAGATCAACTATTGGCATACTAAATAATATATGGGTTTATAAAATCAGAATAAGTTTTTTCTGGATTAAAAAGTTGTTCAAACTTACTTGATGCTGAAGAAGGAACGGCAAAATAGCCTCTAATAGCTGATGTACGATTTGTTGTAGGTGGGTATATTGTAGGATCGTTTAATGATTTATATGGTATTCCACCATTAACACCTGGATCTTCGACGTCTAAATTAGTAATATTTAGAGTGTCGTTTAGTAAGGTATTATTAGTATTTACATTATAACTTGAATCTAAATAAGTATTTGATGGAAGATATTGTTGAGAAAATTGTTGAACAGGACCTCCAGGATTTGCTGTAGTTGTTGGTGTTCCTGTTACAGATGCAGGGTATGATGTAGTAGTATCATTTATTGGACCACCATTCACTCCGGGATTTTCAACATCTAAATTAGTAATGTTTAGAGTATTATTTAATCCTGTATTTACAAGTGAGGATAAATTATCTAAATAAGTATTATCTGCGTTATATATTTGGTCAAAATTTTGTACTGGACCTCCTGGATTAGCAGTAGGAGTAGGAGTACCTGTAACTGTAGCAGGATAAACTGTTACTAGATCAGGATCAAGGATGTTTAGTTGGGCTTGACTATTATTATATAGAGTTAGCAATCCCATAATTATCCTGGAAGGTTATTAAGGTATTGTCCGTTAGCAAAAGAATTATTGATAGAAGGAGTATTGGGATCGCTTAATGGTCCTACAGGTGTTGCTCCATTAATATCTAACAATGATGGTTGAGGTAAAAAATTAGTTATACCATCATTATATGCTTGATATGCATCATTTACATCTCCAAATTCAGACCCATTTAATGAATATCCTGGTAAATTACCATTGGCATGAAGTTTAGATTGTTGAGTTGCACCTACATTTGTAGGAGGAGTTTGTCCGTTTTCGTGTGAATAAACTGATCCTTGGATTGTTAATTTATCTAAAAGTCCCATAGTTATTTTTTATTATAAATATTATTAAGTAAATTTTTCTATAGAAATATTAGACCGATTGATATGATCCTGGGGAGATTTTATAAGTGGTTTGAGCAACAGCTGTACCGAATTTATTTCCATTAATTGAATTTTCTATTATGGTTGGTTTATTGTTTGATTTAGCTGTTTCTTGTCTCATTGCTCGCATTTCTTCTAGGAGTGGAGAGAGGTCTTGACTTGTATTGGTTGTGAGGGATGGAGATCTACCAGTATTAGTTTTTATTTTTGATTCAGGGAATGCAAATAAACTATCATTTTCACTTAATTTAAATAAATCACCTTCTTTAGTAGATACTAGTGTTTTACCTTTTGCTGGAGAATACATATCTCCTACAGATCTAGCGCTACTAGCTGCATCTTTTGACGCTGATTTCATAACTCCTACTCCCATAATTATACCTCCTATTATAGTGGCCAAACCTAGACCTAAAGTTAGAGCAGAAGCAGTAGTCATAGCTCCGGCAGCTGTAGATGCTGTTAAAGCTGCAGCTATAGCTTGATATGCATTGTATGCCATCATTCCTACTTTCCATGCTATAATAGCAGTCCCAATAAAACCTACGATTTTTTGCATTGTTGTTAATCTACTTAAACCTCCATCAAACATTGTAAGCCATCCTGAGATACTGTCTCCTATATATCTAAAAGTAACTAATGCTGGGGTTAAAATGAGATTTATTAGAGGTAATACATTTGTAACTAAATCTACCAATGGAGAAACAATTCGTAAAATAGGTTCAGCTATTCCTATAAATATTTCTTGTAATTTTTCAACAGATTTATTAAAACGTTCTTGAATAGACTGTTGTTTTAATTGGGTAGCATATTGCTTATCACCCAACATAGTAACTGCTTTATCATAACCATATTGTTTAACTAAAAGATCAAATCTTTCTTTAGCAGCAGCCGCATCTTTAACTCCTATTTGTTGTAGTGCTTCTCTTTCAATTAATGATGCTGCTAATTCTTCTCTACTCATACCAACAGCTTTAGCTAAAGCCTCTTGCTGGATACGATTCATTTTAGTAAATTCAGCACTTCCTTTTACTTGTTTTAAAATTTCTGCTGATGCACCTGCTATATCTCCATTTAAAGCTAATAATCTAGCTCTTTCTAAATTTAAATCTTTACCAGTAAGTAATTCAGCTGATAATTCTGCTGTAATGGATTCTTCAAAATCTAATAAGCTTTCAGCTATTTTATCGGCTTGTTCTAGATTAATACCAAATTGTTTTACTTGGAATGCTGCTTTAGCTAAATTTTCAGTTGTTCCTCCAATCGATAATTTAATAGCCGCAGAAGTTTTAGATACTTCTTTTAATAGTTGTTTTTCGTTTACTGTTAATTTATTTTGCGCATTTAAAGCAGATACTGTACCTAAAAATTGTTTAGTATTATCTTTTAAGTTACCACCAGTTGCTAGAGTTAATTTTTGGATATCGACTAATTCTTCATTAGTATACCCTGCCATTTCTCTTAATTCGGTAAATGTTTCTAAATCTGCTTGATTTAGCATAGCATTAGAACCTAATGCTTTACCTACAGCAACCATTGATTCTTGTAATGCTCGAGCGTTTAATGCTATATTTCCTGAGAGATTACCTATTTCAATTAGTTCATTTCTTACACCCGCGGCTGCATCATATGTTATATTAAATTCTTTGGCTAAATCACCTGTGGCTGTATCTGCTGATTTGAGGGCACTTATAAATTGGGTAATTAAAAAACCGGTTATTACTAAAGGATCTGTTAAAGATTCTTTTATAACTCCTTTCATTTTACCGAAGGTCATTTTCATTGCTTCGGATTTACTAACTACTCTTCCTTCGGTTCTTTCTATTTCTTTAATCTCATCTTCAATCTCACTAACTATGCTAGACATACCTGGTAGATCTCCTAAGAATGGGATTTTACTCATGCCTTTAATTAATGCACTTGATGTTCCTAGAGATTTTTCGATTAACTTTTGTTTATCTATACTTGCTTGAAGTTGTTCATTAAAAGTATTATAAGCACTATCATTTTCTCTAATTTGAGCACCTATTTCAGTAGAAGAAGCAAGAGCTTTTCGGTAAGCTTCTAAACTAGCAGCATCATTATTTCGATTTGCAAATAAAGCTCGTGTTGCTTGATCTGCTAATTTTTTTGCTAAATCTAAATCTGCTTTTTTATTTTGTACTCTTTTTTGTAAAGTTTGGAGTTCTTTTAATGATAAATCGTATATTCCTGATTGATGACTTTGCAATTTGGAAGCTAAACTTTCCAATCCTTTAAAAGCTTGAGTTGCTCTGCCAACTCCACTAGACATTCCTTTTATATCATCAACAATATTAGCAAATGCTTCTCTAGTTGAACTTATATCAGCCATAAGATCTCGGTAAGCTGCTTCAAGTCTGATTAATTCATTGAGAGCGTTACCTATATTTTGACTATGAGTAGCAGCTGACTGGGCAGCAGATGCTGATAGTCCATCTATTTTGGTATATAGATCGGCTAGTCTTTGTAATTGTTGTGGAGTAAGAGGTGTAGCCATTAACTAAATTTATATATGTTATAAATATTAAAATTTATAACTTATTTATACTTTACTCCTGATTTACCTGTTGGGGTAATAGGTTTAGGAACACCATTCCAAGCCTCTTTATTAACATTACCCATTGGATCTACTAATGTAGATTTATTAGATTTAGTAGAAGAAGATTTTTCGTATTCTTCTGCTTCTTTTTTATAATACTCATTTATTTTATTAAAAGTAAATTGGCGCAACCATCTAGGCATAGCATAGACAGTTGGCCAATCATATCCTCCTTTTCCATGAAAGCAAATTTCATGAATTTGGGTAAATAAATTTGCTCTTGCTATTGGAGCGGTATCAGAAGTCAGGCCAAAAAAACTTAATCCCAACTGGGATATCGACTCTATTGGCAGTCCCGTCGGGAAAAAAAGTTAAATCAACATCGGGTTGATTTTCTTTAATATATTTTCTCAATTCCCTCGAGTCTCGAGCTAATAAATGATTATCGACAAAATCTCGAATTGTTTTAGTTTCTCTATCTCCGTTAACTGATGTAATCATGTATTTTAAACGGGTTGAGAGTTCTGGGGATAAATTTTTATTTAGTTTTTTCAAACCTTCTAATTCAGTTTGAATTTTTTGTTCATCACCATGAGTTAGAATTTTATAGGTAATGTTAACACCAGTTGATAATAAAGTATAACTAAATTCGTTTATTCCTTTATTTGAATGTTCAAATGGTTTATTATCAATTCCAGATAGGTCTACTGTATACTCAGTTCCATCATATTCAAATGTATAATCTTTACCGTATCCTAAAACGCGAGCAGCAACCATGATTGCATTTTTATCTCCAATAACTAAATCGTTATAATTGATTTTAGAAACAATAAGAGCTTGTAATAATTTATCAAGAACTGTACCTTTTTGAATATATGATTGATTAGTAAGAATATCTTCTTCCTTAGCAGTCATATATTTCATTTCAATTTTTCCGCTTGAAAGTGGATTATCTTCTGGGTAGACTAGACCTTTAGATGGTAGTTCAATAACTTCGGTTGGGAACTCTTTTTCCATAAATTATATTTAATGTAACTTGTTTGATGATAAATATAATGAAAAAAAAGAAGCTCACCAAGTTCAAGTGAGCTTCTCCTAAATTTATTTTGATTATTTTTTAAAAATTCAAAATGCAGTAATCCATTCCTAAGTTAACAGTGATTTCTTGAGCTGCCGCTTCATCATCCCAGCTATAATCACCAAATTTTGCAGATTTAATAAATGCACCTTTGATAATCCATTCTGAAACGATATCACCTACAGGACCTAAAATGTTAACAGTTACATCTTTCTTATAAAAATCTGAGTAACCGTCACGGCCTGTAACTGATTCATGATGTAAACGAACCCATTCCATTACTGCCTGAGCACCTGATGGTGTGATAGGATCAAACAATGTCATTTCAATATCATCCCATATTGCTTTACCTTTGATTTTACGGTAAACATTAATATGATTTAATTTAATTTCATCCATTGTAACACCTACAGCACCAATCTTTTTAATTGTATAAGATGGAATACCATCAACATACATAATAAAACGATT
>Ga0181343_1000785_pt1 | contig 13234 bp, 14 predicted proteins | sample Su13VDMLBSD_FD_130110 | JGI IMG/M metagenome (GOLD analysis project Ga0181343, IMG submission 130110) | Freshwater viral communities from Lake Michigan, USA - Su13.VD.MLB.S.D | ecosystem: Environmental > Aquatic > Freshwater > Lake | place: USA: Michigan | collected 2013-07-15 | reverse complement strand
GTTCCTGCGACCGTTTGGCAGATCATTCTCTTTGACTACAATTCGACTGTCACCGGGCATTATACGGTGCCTGCCGGATACACTGCCTACATGGATGCTGGGCAGATTTCTGCTGGGCAAGCCACTGGTTCAACTCAGATTATTGGCCGGTTGCTTGCTTCTGGCACAAATAACATCCGCACAACGGCTGCCCTTGTTACGCTGAACAATGGCACGGCCACTTACGATTTCTTTGTGCCAATTTCCTTCCCGGAGAAAACGGACATTGAAGCCGCTGCTATTGGCAGCGCCGCGAACAATTCTGTTTCCTCTTACTTTAACATTATCTTGATCAAGAATGACGCGGCGTAAGGTCTGACCATGACCACCAGCGGAACATATGCCTTTGATCCTTCGCTTGGCGAGATTGTGCTGTATGCCTACAATTTGATTGGCATTCGCAGCACATCTCTTGCCCAGGAACACATGGAAGCCGCGCGTATGGCTTCCAACATGGTGCTGGCGAATTGGTCAAACAAAGGCGTGAACCTCTGGACCGTTGATTTGCAGACGGTGACGCTGCTTGCCGGGCAGGCCACTTATCCCGTGCCTGAAAACACGGTGATCATGCTGGATGCTTACATCCGCATTGACAATGGCAGCTCACCGCCGATTGATCGCCTGATCTTGCCGATCAGCCGCACGGAATACGCCAGCTACCCTAACAAGGAGCAGGAGGGCTTCCCCACGGTTTTCTGGCAGGATCGCCTGATCAGCGGTAATGTGACCCTGTGGCCTGTTCCTGACGGCACCAGCGCGCAGTATTTGCGCTACTACCGCGCCCGGCAGCTTCAGGATTCTGAATTTACTGGCGGCCAGACGGTTGAAATACCTTATCTGTGGCTGGATGCATTTGCCGATGCATTGTCATATCGGTTGGCGCGGGTGTGGAACCCGGCGATGGCGCCAGCCTTGAAGCTGGTTGCTGACGAAAGTTACAATGTGGCTGACGCTCAGAATGTGGAGCAGGCTGCGCAATACATTACCCCGATGGTCAGTGGTTATTTCAGGCCGTGATGGGGTGATTGATGGCATATGCATCACAAGCAGGCCGGGCGAGAACGAGTGCAAGGAGCCCGCAGGCACATGCAATATGTGATCGCTGCGGTTTCCGGTACAATCACGTTGATTTGCGCTGGCAGTTTGATTTTGCGGGTGCATCGCTGATCAATAAGCGAATTCTGGTTTGCAGCCCCTGCTATGACAGGCCGCAGGAGCAACTTCGCGCCATTGTGGTGCCTGCTGATCCAATGCCAATCATCAATCCGCGTGTGCAGGATTTCGCGACTGCGGAAACAAATACGCGCGTTACCTCGGGTCAGAACACGGTTGATCCTGTAACGGGCATCCCGGTCCCTGGCGGCAATAGGCGTATTACGGAAGATGATGATACGCGCGTGACGCAGCAAACCGGCGAGCCTCCTGGCGGCTTAAATGAGCAGCCTGGGACTGATCCAAATGCTCCTGGCAATAATGATCCAGGTTTGCCATACAATAACGCAGATGTGCCAGAAACGGGGCCGCTTACATGAGCAATGTTCAAATCCCCAACCTTCCTGCGTCAGTAGCGCTGAATGGTAATGAGCAGCTTGAAGCTGTTCAGGCTGGTACGTCTGTTCGTGTTACAACGGATCAGATCGCCACTTATACGCAGGCGCAATATCCTGCGCCGGGTGTCAGTAGCATTGCCACAACTGCGCCTATTACTGGTGGGACAATCACCACTACAGGCACAATTGGATTGCAGGCCGCTGGGGTGGATAACAGCTACCTTGCAAGCATGGCTGGTGGCACCGTTAAGGCTAATGTCACGGGCAGCCCTGCACAGCCTTCTGACGCCTCTGTGAGCAGCGTTTTGGATGTTGTGGGGTCCACGCGCGGTACGGTGTTGTATCGCGGTGTTTCAAGTTGGTCCCCTCTTTTGCCGGGTTCTGCTAATGATATTTTAAGTTCTGGTGGCGCAGGGGCTGATCCCACTTGGCAATCAATTAGCGGAACATTGGATGCTACTGCCGGAAGCACCCAAGGGTCTATCCTGTATCGCGATGCGTCCACTTGGACTGAGCTTCCTCCAGGCACATCTGGTCAGATTTTACAGACCAATGGAGGTGGTGCAAATCCATCCTGGACCACGATTGCTGGTTCTGGCACTGTCACGCAGGTCAATACAGGAACCGGCTTAACCGGTGGCCCAATTACAATTTCTGGCACTATCAGCATCGCTAATACGGGCGTTGCTGCTGGAAGCTATGGCACTACTTCTGCTGTTCCTACACTGACTGTAAACGCTCAAGGGCAAATTACCTCTGCCACTGACACGGCGATTGCTATTGCCACTTCTCAAATCACCTCTGGCACTCTGGGTATTGATCGTGGTGGCACTGGCCTTTCAAGCGTTCCTACCAATGGTCAGATCGACATTGGCAATGGCACAGGCTTCACGCGTACGACTTTAACGGCATCTACCGGCATTTCCATTTCAAATGGTGCTGGCAGCATTTCCATCTCAAATTCTGGTGTATTGTCTTTTAGCGCTGGCACTACGGGCCTCACGCCTTCTACCGGGACAACTGGTTCTGTGACGCTGGCTGGCACGTTGAATGTTGCAAACGGTGGTACAGGTGCGACCAGCCTAACTGGTTATGTTTACGGCAATGGCACTGGCGCTTTCACGGCAAGCACAACTATCCCCAATTCTGGTTTACAGAACAGCAGCTTAACTATCGGCAGCACACCCATTTCTTTGGGTAATACAGCGTCTTCAATTGCTGGTTTAACCTCGTTGACGCTGACGCAAGACCCGATAAATCCGCTTGATGCAGCCACAAAGCAGTATGTTGATGCTACAATTGAGGGGCTGAATATTCATGCCCCTGCTGCTGCGGCTACAACGGCGAATTTAACGGCTACCTATAACAATGGCACTTCGGGTGTTGGCGCCACACTGACTAATTCCGGCACCCAGGCTGCCTTTGCTGTTGATGGTTACACGGCTGCGCTGAATGACCGTATTTTGGTGAAAAATCAAAGTACCGCCGCGCAAAATGGTGTTTACACCGTCACTACGGTGGGTTCTGGTTCAACCAATTGGGTGCTTACTCGTGCCACCGACATGAATACTTCGGGCAGTGGCGCGGATCAATTAGGCCCTGGTGACTATGTTTTTGTGGTCAATGGCACTCAAAATGCAGCAACGGCTTGGGTTGTTACCACGCCATTGCCAATAACTATTGGTTCAACTGCCATTACCTTTGTTCAGTTTGCTGGTGCAAGCACTTACACGGCTGGCACTGGCCTGACGCTGACTGGAACGCAATTCAGCATCACCAACACTGGTGTTTCTGCGGCTTCCTATGGCTCTGCATCTTCGGTGCCTGCGATTACCATCAATGCGCAGGGGCAGATCACTTCTGCCGCCAATACTTCCATTGCGATTGCAGCTTCGCAGATCACTTCTGGCACTCTTGGAGTGGCAAGGGGCGGCACTGGAACAGGCACGGCGTTTACGGCAGGCTCTTTGGTGTTTGCTGGCGCCAGTGGCGTTTACAGCCAAGACAACGCCAACCTATTTTGGGATGACAGCAACAATTACCTTGGTATTGGCACCGCTACCCCTGCCGCTCCTTTGAACGTTTCTGTAAGCACCAGCGGTGATGCTGTTCGCATTACCCAGACAGGCGCTGGCAATGCGTTGGTGGTTGAGGATAGCGCTAATCCAGATTCGACGCCGTTTGTGGTGAATGCAGAGGGCCGCTTAATTGTCGGCAGCACGCAAACGCAACCATCTTTAGGCGTATCAAATACGCCTTCAATTGGTGTTTTTGGGAATAGCAGTTCAAACAATGGTTTTGCGAATTATGCTTACCTTGCTTCAACTGGCGGTAGTTTTTTTAACTTTGCAAAATCAAGAAGCGCAACGCCTGGGACTTTCTCTATCGTAACCAACAATGATGATATTGGTTACATTAAGTTCAATGCGGATGATGGGACTCAATTTGTTGAGGCTGCCCGCATTTGGTCTGAAGTAGATGGCACTCCAGGCGTTAATGACATGCCTGGGCGTATATTGTTTAGCACCACTCCTGCTGGTTCCTCTACGCCAGTAGAGCGGATGCGTATTGGTAGCACGGGAAGTATCGGCATTGGTACTGCTGGAACCGAGCCTTTTACCATCAGAAATCTTAGAAACTTCTCAGGCGCAACAAGTGCCTATGGTATTTCTCAAGGCGGCGAAATACAATCAGCGGTTACTGCTAATGCCTATGTGAACCACACTGCGCCAACAACTCAAGCTACTGCGTTCACTCTTACTAATGTATATCATTATGTTGCAGCTTCTTTAAGCATTGGCGCTGGTTCATCAGTTACAAGCCAATATGGATTCTCGGCTGGTAGTGGACTAACCGCAGCAACCAACAACTACGGCTTTCATTCCAACATTGCCTCCGGCACCGGGCGTTGGAATTTCTACGCCAATGGCACTGCTGACAATTACTTTGCTGGTCAGGTCCAGCTTGGCGCTGGCACTGCTGCTGCTCCAGCACTCAGCACAACGGGCGACACCAACACTGGCATTTTCTTCCCTGCTGCCGATACTGCTGCTTTTAGTACTGGTGGTTCTGAACGCCTCCGTATCGATAGCAGCGGCAACGTGGGGATTGGGACAACAAGCGCTACTGCAAATGCAAAGTTGGCGGTGGAGCAGGGTATAGTCGCACGGGCTTCAACGGCAGGGTTAGTTCCTTACCTACAGTTGTATAATTCAAATGCTGGCACTAATCTAAAAACATGGCGGTTTGGCAGCGATTCTGCTGGGTCGCTTTCAATTGAAACAGTTAATGATGCTTATAGCGCGGCTACGCAGCGTTTGGTTATTAACAGCAGCGGCAACGTGGGGATTGGGACGAGTTCTCCAAATTCTTTGCTTGAGTTAAATAAAGCATCTGGCGCGGCGGATCTTCGGTTTTCCGTTGCGGGAACGCTTTATGGTACCGCGTATGCGTCATCGTTTGATATGACGATTAACAGCGTTACGGCAATTCCGCTAAAACTTGGAACCAATAATACGGAACGCTTTCAAATTGGCTCATCCGGGCAACTTGGTATTGGCGGCGCAAACTACGGCACCTCGGGTCAGGTATTGACCTCCAATGGTTCTGCTGCTGCGCCTTCTTGGCAGGCTGCTGCTACCACTGGCGTTAATTTCCAATCCTTCACTTCATCTGGAACGTGGACTAAGCCAGCGGGCTATGCAGCAGGCTCGCGCGTTTTCATCCAAGTTTGGGGCGGCGGTGGCGGTGGCGGGAAAAATGGCACCAACCTCTCTCCAGGCGGCGGTGGTGCGGGTGGTGGTTATGTGGAAATTTGGGTCGCGCTTAGTGCATTAGGCGCAACTGAAACGGTTACTATTGGCGCTGGGGGTACCGCTGGGGGCGGCACTGGTGGCGCAGGCGGGAATACTACTTTTGGCTCTATATTGACCGCTTATGGCGGCGGCGGCGGTTTTGGTAGTAGCGGCGGTGGTGGCGGCGGCGGTGGTGGCGGTCAATTATCTGCTGGAGCAGCAGGAGCCAGCGGAGTTGGAGGTGCGGCAGGGCAACCATGGCAGAACGATGGAGGTACTTGTTCAGGCGTAGCAATGAGTCAGGGGGGCGCTAATGGTAATGCGGGAGGACACGGTTTTTGGGCTGGGGGTGGCGGCGGAGGTCCGTTTAGCGGCACTGCAGGAGCCGGAGGTAAATCTTATTATGGTGGCGGCGGTGGTGGCGGCGGCGGCACTTCCGCTGGAGGGGCTGGCGGAACAAGTGTTGCTGGTGGCGCTGGAGGTGCTGGTACTGCGGGCGGCGTTTCTACTGCTGGCTCTCAGCCTGGAGGTGGCGGCGGCGGAGCATACGGTGGAACTGCCGCTGCTGGCGCAGCCGGGCAATGTCTAATTACTATCTTCCCCGCATAATTTTTGGAGAACGAAAATATGAATTACGCAATGGTGCAGAATGGCGTGATTGTGAATGTCGTTGATTGGGATGGCGTCACGCCATACACGCCGCCTGAAGGCTGCGAATTGCATCAGTGGGATGGCCCGATGGACATTGGCTGGGCTTGGGTTGATGGCGCTCCCGTTGAGCCAGAACCACCTCCTCCGGTTGAGCCGTCAGAAGGCCCAACGGTGATCTGATGTTGCAAGCCAAGCCATTCACCCTTGGGAAGCTGACCGGAACTGCATATGACTTTCCGGTGAGTGGTAATGTGCTGCCCATGCATACCCATGGTGAGGCCGATGTGCATATTACTGTGGTTGCAAGAGGCAGCTTCAAGGCCCATGGTAATGGCTGGGAGCGGGTTTTGACGGCGGGCGATATTGCCGATTGGAAGCCGCATGACCCGCATGAATTTGTTGCGCTTGAGGATAACTCACGCATCGTTAACATTGTAAAGGGGAAATAAAGTGAAGATTGAACTCAGCATCAACGAAATCAATACGATCATGCAGGCTCTTGGCAATTTGCCATATGCCAGTGTGTTTGAGCTTGTATTGAAAATCCGCGAACAGGTGCAACCGCAATTGGCCTCGAAGCAAGGTGACGCCGCCGCTGCCTTGGGGGGGTAAGTAATGGTCCAGATTAGCGAAACTGAAGCTCGCTTAAACTCACATGAGGCTGTGTGTCAGTTGCGTTATGAGGCCATTAATGCGCGGCTAAAGCGGCTTGAGACAATCCTTATGGTGACAGCGGGTGCGATTATTACCGGCTTGGCTGGCATAGCTTTGAAGCTGCATTAATCATGGAGTTGCCGAAGCTTACCCCTGTCATTCAATTTGCCACGGCCAGCTTTGCGCTGGCTGTTGGCGGTTATACGGCTGGTGAGAAGTTTGGGTGGTTCAAGAATGAGATCATTGCTTGGGCGCCGGAGCATTTCAGAATTGTCGATACCAAGATCGGGCAGCCTGTTACGGTTACAGTGGCGCGGATTAAGAAGCGCGATGACTGCTCCGTTGAGGGTTTTGAGGTGACGGTGCGCGATGGCGCTGGTGTTATCCACCCTTCTACCCCAAGCATGACCCGGTTCACCGGCCCTGCTGGCCCTGAGATCGACACTTTTACCTACTTGCTGGATATCTCAGACAAGGAAACCATAGCCCCTGGCCGGGCAACGCTGCTGGCCACGATCAAATACAAATGCCCCGAAGGTGAACGGACTGTTACTTATCCCCGGCACCAGAACCTGACCTTTATGCTGGAGAAGTGACATGGAAAGCCTGCTGAACCTTGTGCGCACGGTCGCTCCAAGCATCGCCAGCGCCGTGGGTGGTCCCTTGGCTGGCATGGCCACCAGGGCGATCTCAGAAGCCCTCCTGGGCAAGCCTGACGGCTCTGAGCAGGAGCTTACCGAAGCGGCGGCCAGGGCGACCCCAGAACAGCTCCTGGCGCTGAAGCAGGCCGAGCAAGACTTTGCTGTGAAAATGCGCGAATTGGACATCGACCTGGAACGGATTGCCAATGAGGACCGGGACAGTGCGCGCAATCGTGAAGTTGCCACCAGGGATTGGACGCCACGCATTTTGGCGGGGCTGATCACGGCGGGCTATTTTGGGGTGCTGTTTTACATGCTCAGAAATGGCTTGCCGCAGCATGGTGGGTCTGAGGCCATGCTTGTGATGCTTGGCACCCTGGGAACCGCCTGGGGCGGTGTGGTGGCCTATTATTTCGGCTCCTCGGCTGGCTCCAAGGCCAAGGATGAAGCTATGCGTAGAAATTCCAAATGACTTCGGCTACAAGGCTGGTTTAATATCCCTCCCGGCAAGGGGTTTCGCCTATGACCACAGGTTTGACGTACACTCAGTATGTGACCGAGATCGCCACCCTTGCGGTCGTGCCTCCTGACGACCCGAATTTTGTGGAAATCCTCCCGCAGATGATCACCTATGCGGAAAACCGCATTTACCGTGATCTGGACCTGCTTGAGACTGTTACTTCAATTAGCTCATATACTACCACGCAGAATGCGCGCACAGTCACATTTCCGATTGCTGACTTCATCACGGTGCAGGAGGTAAATGTCATCACTCCTGCTGGCACGACTGTGCCTGACAATGGCACCAGGACGGCGTTGCTGCCCGTGACCAAAGAGTGGATGAATTACAATTACGTCAGCAACACCTCGGCAAGTGTTCCGGCCTATTTTGCGATGTTCAATCAGAACACGATCATCCTTGGCCCATGGGCGGATGACACCTATACCATTGAGATTGTGGGTACGTTCCGCCCGGATTCGCTGTCTGCGGCCAACACTTCAACTTTTGTGTCGCTCTATCTGCCTGATCTGATGATCATGGCTTCCATGATTTACATCAGCGCCTTTCAGCGCAACTTCATCTCGGCGGCAGCCAATGACCCGCAGATGCCGGTCAACTATGAGACTCAGTATCAGACTTTGCTGAAGGGGGCGATGGTTGAAGAGGCGCGTAAGAAGTTCCAATCGTCTGGCTGGACTTCTATGTCGCCTTCCCCTGTGGCCACCCCGACCAGGGGATAAGGTATGCCTCACGCCACGCTCAAGCTGATCCCAGGGGTTGATCAAAACCGGACACCGGCTTTGAATGAGGCTGCTTTGTCTGAAAGCCAGCTCATTCGGTTTGTGCAGGACCGTCAGGGCTTGGGATTGCCTCAAAAGCTTGGGGGTTGGACACGATATTACCCGAATGCCTTGGCTGCCACGCCTAGGGCTATGTTGGCTTGGCAGGACAACAATAGTCAGCAGTATCTGGCGGTTGGTTGTGAAGCCCCTGCGTCTATTGCTGTGCCACCGCCGGGCGCCCCTATTTATGTCATCAATAATGGCACAGCAAGAAATCTTGTGCCTCAAGTTGATCGGCATGATGTCGCGGTAAATGTTACGACAACAACGACATCAAATAGCGTTGTAATTGAAGACACTGCCAGTAATATGTCTGACTATAATGCGGTTTTTATTCTGACGCACATTTCTGTTGGAGGCGTCATTATTTTTGGTTTTTACAGAACCTATCAGGTTACTGCAAATACTTATGAGATTTTCCTGACTGACGTTCTCGGCAATCCGGTGATACCTACCACGGCTGTTGCAAATGGCGGTTCTGTTGCTGAATTTGATGTCACCAACGGTTCTTCAGTGGTAACTGTGACATTGAACGATCACGGGTACTCTGTTGGCGATACTTACCCTGTTCTTGTTTCAACCACACTTGGCGGTGTAACTTTATTTGGCAATTACACAGTCACAGGCATTGTCAGCGCCAATGAATTCACCATCAGCGCACCGCAGCAAGCGACCTCCACCACAAGCGCATTCATAAATAGCGGTGATGCTGCTTATGATTATTATTATGGGTTTGGCTCTCTAACTGCTGGCTCCGGCTATGGTGTTGGTGGCTACGGCACGGGCGGCTATGGTTCTGGCGTCACTGTTTTTCCTTCTGGTGGTGATGAATTGATTGCCACAGATTGGACGCTCGACAATTTTGGGGACACCTTAATTGCCTGCCCAAATGGTTTGACCTTTGGCCCTGCTGTTTCAAATCCGCTTGGCGGGCCTATCTATCAATGGTCGCCCCAGACCAATTCACCAACTTTGGATGTAATCCCTGAAGCTCCAGTAGCAAATTCAGGTATTTTTGTTGCAATGCCGCAGCGCCAGATTATTGCATGGGGATCAACCTTTAATGGCGTTCAAGACCCACTGTTGATCCGGTGGTGCGATATTGAGAATTATGAGCAATGGATTGCGTTGCCGACCAATCAGGCTGGCTCATACCGCATCCCGAAAGGGTCTAAGATCGTTGGTTGTATTCAGGGGCCGCAGCAGGGGCTTATTTGGACCGATCTTGCACTTTGGGCCATGCAGTATGTTGGCGCTCCGTATGTTTACTCGTTCAATGAAATTGGCACTGGTTGCGGCTTAATTGGACCCAAGGCTGCTGCGTCTTTGAATGGCGTCATTTATTGGATGTCGCAAAGCCAATTCTTTATGTATTCTAATGGTGGTGTGCAGGGTATTCAATGCCCGATCTGGGATGTGATATTCCAAGACCTTGACACGACCAGCCTTGATAAGATCAGGATTGCCGTGAATTCACGATTTAATGAAGTGTCTTGGTTTTATCCCACCATGAGCAATGGTGGCGAAATCAACGCATATGTGAAGTACAATGTTGGCTTGAACCAGTGGGATTTTGGGACGCTCTCACGCACAGCTTGGATCAATCAATCTGTGCTTGGCCCGCCGATTGGCGCGACACCGGAAGGTTTGATTTATCAGCATGAGACTTCTCAAAATGCTGATGGTTTCCCCATGACATCCTACTTCCAGACGGGGTATTTCACGCTCTCAGACGGCGATGTTTTGACTTACATTGATCAGTTCTGGCCGGATGCTAAGTGGGGCTATTATGAAGGTGTGCAGGACGCCAACCTGCTTTTGACGTTCTATGTGCTAAATTACCCTGGTGACACGCCAAAGGTTTATGGGCCTTATGATGTCGTCAAAACCACGCAGTATATTGTGCCGCGCTTCCGTGGTCGCTTAGTGTCGATCAAGATTGAGAGCAACGATATTGATTCGTTCTGGCGCATGGGTGCAATGCGTTACCGCTTTGCCCCTGATGGGAAATTCTGATGGCCAGTTTAGACGATATCGCCACGATCCAGAAGAACGGCGTTATTGCCGTCAATACGCTCAACCAGACCTTGCAGCGTATTTATGGTTCCAACACCTCGGCCACGGCTTCTGCGGACACCCTGGTGCTTACTGGGCCTGGGCGGTTGATCAATGTTTCAGTGACTGTCGCTGGCACGACTGACGGCGCGGTCCACAACTCTGCCACCGTGGCGGGCGTTTCCGCAAGCAACATGCTTGCTACAGTCACCAATACGGTTGGGGTTTACCCGATGAACCTGCTGTTCACCGCTGGCTTGGTGATTGTTGTTGGCACGGGGCAGGAAATGAACGTCACCTATTCGGTGGGGGCATAAGATGCCATTGAAGCGCGGCAAATCGCAGAAGACGATTTCTTCCAACATCAGCGAGATGATCCACGCTGGGCATCCGCGTGATCAGGCTATTGCTGCCGCGCTGAACATCGCCAGGAAGAAGGCTGCCGAAGGCGGCATGCGCCTTGGTGTGGACAACCCGCAGCCGGATAAAATCCATGTGGGGCCTATCCACAGCGCGGTGGCTGGGCGTACCGATCACCTGCCGGTGCATGTGGCATCTGGCTCTTATGTGATCCCGGCAGACATCATTTCGGCCATGGGCGAAGGCAATTCCATGGCTGGCTTTAAGGTTTCAGACCGTATTTTTCGCGATCCAGAGGGGGATCGTGAGCCCCACAAGAACCCGGCTTTTGCTGACGTAGAAACGGTTCCTGTGGTTGTAGCGGGTGGGGAATACATCATCAGCCCGCAAGATGTGATTCACCTGGGTGGTGGCTCGATGGAGGACGGGCATCGGATGTTGGACGAATTCGTGAAACAATACCGGCAGAAGACCATTAAGACCCTCCAGGCTTTGCCGGGACCAAAGAAGGATTAAGGACTGATGTCCGAAGATATTAGGGTCCGAATTGCCACGCCTGATGATGTCCATGACCTCATGGAATTGGCGATGCTTGCTTGTGATGAGAATGGGTTTGTGAACCCAAACCCGGTCAAGCTTTTGAACGAGATTTACCCGGCTTTGACCCTGCAATCTGGGATTGTGGGGGTTGTTGGGAAAACTGGAGAAAAGCCCGAAGCGGCCATTCTGCTTCGGGTCGGGAATGTCTGGTACTCAGATAATCCTGTTCTTGAGGAGCGGGCGATCTTCGTCCATCCTGATTTCCGTAGCGCGAAGGGTGGCAGGGCTGCCAAGCTCTGCAAGTTCGCCAAAGAAACGTCTGATAAATTGGGTTTGCCCCTGATGATTGGTGTGTTAAGTAATGACCGTACTGCGGCCAAAATCCGTATGTATGAACGTCAATTTGGCTCGCCTTCGGGGGTGTACTTCCTGTATCAAGCCCAAACAGGGGGCTGGAAAGAGGCATCATGAGCGGTGGTGGTAAGAGCAGCACAAGTACCTCCTCGGTATCCATCCCGCCAGAGGTTTTGGCCCGGTATAATGCGGTAAATGCTCGCGCGGAGGCTGTCGCGCAGCAGGGTTTTACCCCCTATGGCGGCCAGTTTGTCGCTCCTCTTACCCCAACGCAGCAGGCTGGCATTGCCAATGTCGGCCAAGCTGCTGGACAGGCGCAGCCCTATTTTGGGGCTGCCACCCAGTCTCTTTTAAGCGGCGCTGCCCAGGCGCAACCTTATTACGGCGCTGCTACTCAAAGTCTTGCCACGGGTCAGGCTGGCGCTAATCAGTTTAATCAAGCTGCTGCTGGTAATATCACTGGGGCTCAAGCTGGTGCGCAGCCCTATCAGGGATTAGCTACGGGTTATGCTCTTGCTGGATCGCAGGGTGTCCAGCCTGGGCAATTAAATACCCAGGCTTATATGTCGCCATATATTCAGTCTGTGGCTGACCCTACTTTTGCCGCGCTGCGTCAACAGCAGCAGCAAGAGCAGCAAAATATTATGGGTAATCAGATTCGATCTGGCGCGTTTGGCGGTGATCGCGGAAAAATTGCCCAGGCGGTGCTGGCGCAGCAGCAGGGTCTTTCGACGGCTCAGGCTATGGGTAACATATACCAGCAGGGGTACGGGCAAGCTCTCAGTACTGCGCAGCAGCAACAAGGCTTGGCTTTATCTGCGGAGCAGGCCAACCGGCAAGCACGACAGCAAGCTGCAAACCAATTCCTCAATATTGGGCAGCAGGGCTTCATGCAGGGTATGACAGCGGCCCAGCAGCAGGCGGCCTTGGGGCAGCAGGTATTCGGCCAGGGCGCCACAGCCGCGCAACAGCAAGCCGCTCTCGGTCAGGGGCTGTATGGCATGGGCGCTGGCGTCAGCCAGGGGCTTGCCGGGCTTGGCACTGGCGCGCAGCAGGCTGCCTTGCAGGGCGGTCAGGCGCAGCTTGCCGCCGGTACGGTGGAGCAGCAGACCCAGCAGGCGCAGAATCAGGCGCTGTACAATCAGTTTTTGCAGCAGCAGGGCTACCCGTTCCAAGTGGCGCAGTTCCTGGCGAACATTGCCATGGGTACGGGCGCGCTGTCTGGATCGACCACGACCACCACGCAGCCTTC
>Ga0181343_1000783_pt1 | contig 13260 bp, 13 predicted proteins | sample Su13VDMLBSD_FD_130110 | JGI IMG/M metagenome (GOLD analysis project Ga0181343, IMG submission 130110) | Freshwater viral communities from Lake Michigan, USA - Su13.VD.MLB.S.D | ecosystem: Environmental > Aquatic > Freshwater > Lake | place: USA: Michigan | collected 2013-07-15 | reverse complement strand
TGTCTTTGTATAAGAGGTTGGAGAAGAATGAGGGTATAAATGAGTTATTGAATCATTTTAGATTTTATGAGAAGGTAAAGTATACTCGTTCAAATATTGTTAGTGGTCGTTTATCTGTAGTGAAGGGTCCTCGTTTTATGCAATTACCTAAGAAGTATAGAAATATTGTAAAAAGCGTGTATAGTGAAGGTGAGATATTGATGGTTGATTTTGTATCATTGGAGCCACGTGTTGCAAAGTATATAGGAGGAGGAGAATGTGAAAAAGACATATATCAAGAGATATGTGATCAAATGAGTTTTATTGTTGATAGAACTGTGATGAAGAGAGCAGTGATATCAATATTATATGGAGCAAGTGAGGAATTGCAGATAGGAGAATTAACACAGGATAAAGTTCAGGAGATCAGGAATAAAGTTTTTGAATATTTTAATATAGATAAATTACTTGCGAATGCGATTAAACAGGATGAATGGGGATATAGGCGCTCGTATTGGGGTCGACCTATACATTGGGGTGAAGATGTAAGAATGAATCAGGTATTGAATGGATATATTCAAAGTACTGCTGTTGATGTTGCATTGGATGGATTTTTATATTTGACAAAACAGTTTAATGAGTATATGAGACCCTTGTTCTTTATACATGATGCAATGTTTGTTGATGTAAAAAAGGAATATAAAAATGAATTTGTAAAGATAATACAAGAAGGATATAATTGTAAGGAATTAGGATTTTTTCCTCTGAATATTGAATTGGTTTCTGAACGAAGGATATAATAAATGAATCAATTATCTGAAGATGATCTTATGTCATTATATGAAAAATATACAAATTACATAAGTCTTTTAAATGATGAGAATGTAGACAATATGTTTAATACGATTGGTGAAAGATTATTGACTTCATCATATGGAATGAGAAAAGATGAAGCATATTGCGGAAGAGGTGGTTTAATTAAATTTGCATTAGATTCATTTTCATTTGCAAATAAAATATATAAAGGTCTTGAAACTGAAATGCCAGGTTTATCAAAGCGCTCAATATTAATGATTACATTATTGTTTCCTTTAGGTAGATTAGGTGATTTAGAAAATAATCTATTTATTGAACAAAAAAGTGAATGGCATCGTGATAAATTAGGTCAATTATATGATTGGAATGAAAAATGTCCTAAAATGTCAGTTTCACATAGAACTTTATTTTTATTGCAAAGCTTTGGTATAAAATTAACATATGAAGAAATGTTAGGTATTATTTGTTCCGGAGGTATGCATTTAGAGGAGAATAAATTTTATTTACATAATTTACCTCAGGTTTCTCATTTATGTATTCATGCAATCGATTTAGCTTATGAAAAGGAAAAATTAAATACTAAACAGAATATTTAAAAATAAAAAGATATATCATGAATGAAAATCTAATATTAAATATTTTAAATCGTATTTTAAAAGAAGCTGATTGTAGTAAAGAAATTGAAGAAGACGAAGAAAAGCTTGAAGAATTTAGTGGTGTAGGTGCAGTAGGAGGATTTACAATGCCTTTAGGTGCATCTGCTCCTGATGTTGGTGAGCCTATTTTAAAAGCAACAAAGAAAAAAAGAAGAAAAAATGGAAGATAAATCAAATCCACAACATTATAAAAATAAGGTAACACCTATTGATATTATTGAAATGTATGATCTTAATTTCAGCTTAGGTAATGTTATTAAATATGTTTTAAGAGCAGGTAAAAAAGAAGGAGAATCAGATATGGATGATTTGAATAAAGCTCTATGGTATCTTAATCGTGAATTAGAAAGAAGAAAATAATATATAATAATATAAAATAAAAAGTTTATATTATGGATAAATTATTAAAAAAGTACATTTCAATATTGCTTGAATCGAAAGAATTAAAAAGCTTAGAAAAGAAATATGCTGAAGATATTGGTATAAAATCACAAATTAAATCAAATACAGGTTGGGCAGAATTAGATAATATTATCAATGAATTTAAATTAGCTGAAAATACTCAATATGAAAATTTATTATTTGTATTTAAAGATATATTATCTAAAAATGGATATCAAAAAATAGGATCAGGCTCTTATCGTGATGTATATGCTAAGAATGGTATGCCTTGGATTATAAAAATTGCTGGTGAAATGGAATTCTCATATTTCAAATCTAATGCCACAAAACAAGAATATGATAATTATTTTAAATCTCGAAATGAATTATACCCTAAATTATATGGTTATGATCACAAGCATGGTTTATGGATAATTTCAGAATGGATTCATACCTTTAGAAGTTATGAAGATTTAGAATATATGTTTCCTCATTTTATGAATAATTTTATTAATGCATGTGATGCTTTATCTAAAAAATACAATACGAATATTTATGAAAATTTGAAATCTAAATATTCTTTTTCTGATTTCTTCGATAATGTTATTCAACCAATATTAATTAATTCTTCAACAGATTTTGATAAAAGTTATTATTCAGATCCTCAAAAAATTAAAGACTTAACACATTTATCATCAGACATTGAGAAGATATGTCTCGAATTTATTATGGGAGGCTTTAATTCTTTTTCATTTTCAAGTAATTCACAAAGAACAAATTTTGCGATGACAGAGATTTTAAAGGTATTAAGATCTAAAAGAATATGGTTTGAGCTCACAGATGATTTAAAATGGGTTGCTGTGAGACTTAAGGATAATGTATTAAATGATATCCATTCAGAAAATGTAGGATATAGACAAATTAAAGATCATAGTCAACCTTGGCAAAGCTTTGCTATTTTAGACTATACAATGTAACAAAGGAAAAACATGAAATTATTAGAATCATATATTAAAACATTACTCGAAACTGATTATGCGAAATCAGAAAGTAGCACATTTCATTATAAAGATCAAGAATATAAGGTTAAAGATTTAATAGAAATTATAAATGATCATGAAAAATATCCAATTGAATCAAAATCAGTATCTGAATTAGTAAAGAAAAATAGAGATGAAGATCCTTGGACATGGGAAGGTAAATTAACATTTGGTGATTATATTGATCATTATGATCGTGCAATGGAAGCTGATTTAAAATATCCTATTATTCTTTCACCTGATGGTAAAATATTAGATGGTAATCATAGACTTCTTAAGGCTTATATTGAGAAAAAAGCTAATTTAGATATACAGGTTTGTCATGATATTGGTAAAAAATCATGCAAATTAAAGGGTAAAAAAATATAAAAATAAAATTTAAAAATCTTGTAAATTAAACAGTTTTTTTATATAATCAATCACAAATTAAAAATATATTAAATTTTAAAAAGATTTAATAAACATTTAAACATTTAACATAAAGGAAAATATATATGGCAATCGATTTATCTGCTATTCGTAAAAAGCTCAATCAACTCTCTGGTGTTTCTTCTAAACGTAATATTACATGGCGTCCTGAAGAAGGTCAAGAATATCAAGTACGTCTTCTATCATTTCCAAATAATGATGGTCAACCTTTTAAGGAAGTTATGTTTTATTACAATATTGGTAGTAATGCTGGTTTAGTAGCTCCTAATCAATTTGGTCTTCCTGATCCTGTACAAGAACTTATTAATAAGCTTAAGACTGATGGTTCTAAGGAATCTTATGAATTAGCTAAGAAGCTATATCCAAAAATGCGTTGTTATGCACCAGTTATTGTAAGAGGTGAAGAAGATAAAGGTATTCGTATTTGGGCATTCGGTAAAACACTTTATCAAAACATTTTAAATATTATGCTTGATGAAGATTTTGGTGATATTACTGATGTACAAAGTGGTTTTGATCTTAAGATTACATGTACAAAGGCTCCTGGTAAGCAATTTGCTGATACTTCAATTCGTCCAAGAAATAAGTCAACTGCACTTGCTGATACACCTGCACAAATTCAAAAGCTATTAGATACCATGCCTGATACTTCTGAAATGTTTGAAACTAAATCATATAAGGAACTTGAAAATATTGTTAATGCATGGCTTAATGGTGATGAATCAACAGGTTCTACAAGAGGTTTCAATGACGATGATGATTCAATTAAACCAAATGATTTTACACCACAAGCAAAATCAGAACCTGCAAAATCAAAATCATATGAACAACAACCTAAAACATCAAAGTTTTCAAGTTTAGATGATGCATTCGCAGATCTTGAAGATTAATTTTACACCAGCTTATTCCAGTTTTATCTCTATTTAATTCAAACCTAAGGTCTATTAATTTATATGGCAACAACAAAAACAAAGAAAAATAATGCATCTGGATTACAAACAGATCAGTATACAGATGATTTCACAAATGATCTTATCAAATCCCTTAATAAAGAACGTGGTATTCGTGTTGCATATAATCTTTCAACAGATGAATCACCTACACATGTTAATCGATGGATTAGCACTGGTTCAAAACAATTAGATTACATCATCGCTAATCGTAAAAATGGTGGTTTACCAGAAGGTCGTATTGTTGAAATATTTGGTCCACCTTCTATTGGTAAATCACATATCGCTACACAAATTGCAAAATCCACCCAATCAATGGGTGGTATTGTCGTTTATATCGATACAGAAAATGCAACCTCAATTGATAATCTTCATGCATTAGGTGTCGATACTTCAAAACGATTTGTTTATGTTGATACACACTGCACTGAAGAGGTTTTATCAATTGCTGAAAGTACAATCTTAAAAGCAAAAGCAATGCAAAAAGATGTTCCAGTTACAATTATCTGGGATTCAGTTGCTGCAACTTCACCTAAAGCAGAGCTTAATGGTGAATATGACAAAGATACAATCGGTTTACAAGCAAGAGCAATTTCAAGAGGTATGAGAAAAATTACCGGTGTTATTGCTAATCAAAAGGTTTTATTTGTTTGTTTAAATCAAATTAGAAATAAAATTGGTGTTATGTATGGAGATCCTACAACTACACCTGGAGGCGTTGCAATTCCTTTTCATTCTTCTGTTCGTATTAAATTAGGTGCAGGAGCTCCTATTGAAGGTCCAGATAAAGAAATGATTGGTATTAATGTTTCAGCTAAAATCATTAAGAATAAAGTCGCTTATCCCTTTAGAAAAGCTGATTTTCAAATTATCTTTGGTAGAGGTATTAGAGAGCATGAAGAAATATTTGATACGTTAAGAAAACATGGCACAGTTGAGTATGAAGGAAAAAATATATCAATTGAAGGAAATGGTGCATGGAAATCATTATTGGTTGTAAATAGTAAGGGTGTTGTAGAAATAGAAAAGAAATTTTATAAGGCTGATTTTCAAGAAATTATGAATGATCCACAGTATAAAGAATATATTGATATTTTGATTGAAAAGGCTTATACAAAGACTGGTGATATTACAATTGAGGATATGGATATCGATCCGGATTCCTATGTAGAAAATGAAGCTGTGGCTCAACAAATTGTTGAAAGTGAATATTCAAATGAGGATTTTTAATTGAAGACAGAATTATTGATTGATGGTTTAAATACCTTTATAAGACATTTTACAACAAATCCGATGATGTCATTATATAATGACCCGTGTGGTGCTATTTCCGGAACGATAGGAACAATATATAGAGGTGTTGAAAAATATAAACCTGATTTGGTAACTGTTGTATGGGAAGGTGGAGGATCATCAAGGCGTAAAGCTTTATATCCTGATTATAAGGCAGGAAGAAAGCCTGTATCTTTAAATCGTCCATATTCAGATTATATTGAAAAGGATAGTGAAAAGGATAATTGGGAGTGGCAATTAAGAACATTGATTAAATTGATTCCTATGTTGAAGTTAGGTCAGGTTTATGTTGATGATGCTGAAGCTGATGATGCAATTGCATATATATGTAAGTGGAAGAATCCTGATAATGTGAATATAATTGTAAGTACTGATCATGATTATTTGCAATTAGTAAATGATAAAACTCGACAATGGACACCTCGTAAATGTCAATCATTGTATGATGTTGAATTAGTTAAGGAAAGATTTCATACACATCCTATTAATATGCCGAGTGTAAGAGCGTATATTGGTGATAAATCAGATAACATTGAGGGTTTATATAATATTTCTTATAAAAGAATATATTCCTATTGTCCTATTGTAAAGGATGATAAATTTGTGAGTACTTATGATATACAAAATTATATAAGAACTACACATGAAAAGAAGTTATATAATGCAAGAAGAGATAAAAGATATCAGGAGTTGATTAAGTTGGCTGATGTTGATAGTGAAATAATTCATAGAAATTTTAAATTGATGAATCTTGAATCTATGCAAATGTCGGCAAATCAGGTTAATAGTGTGAATTATCAATATGATCAGGATAGAAAAATGGCATCAAAGTTAGATTTGAAAAAGTTTATGATGTCTCAAGGAATAAATAATATAAATTTGGATCCTGCAGGTTTATTATTCCATAATACATTGATGACTATTAAAAATAATTAATTTGTATTTTTTAAAAAGGTGTTTATAATCACCTCATAGTTTTTAATTTTATTTTACTTTAAATTTAGGATTTTTTTATGGCAATAGAACAAGAAAAAAGCTTTTCAAAATATGGAAAATCTTTTCAGGAAAAAGTATTTCAAAGTATGTTAACTGATCGTACTTGGGCAGCACAAATGATTGAAGTGATGGATCCAGGTTTTTTTGATGTTAAATATCTTTCATTTCTTTGTGAAAAGTACTTTAGTTATTTTAGTAAATATAAAACATTTCCCACCTTGCCTCTATTGATAACCATTATTAAGGAAGACTTTAGTAATAATAATGATACAATTTTAAGAGATCAAATCATTGAATATCTTCATAGAATGAAAACAAATCCTGATATGGGTGATATTGATTATGTTAAGGATAAAAGCTTAGAATTTTGTAAAAAGCAAGTTTTCAAAGAAGCTTTGGTTAAGTCTATGGAAATGATTCAAACTGAAAATTATGAATCAGTATTGTCTATTATGAAAAATGCTGTTTCATCAGGTTTGCCATCATCACAAGGACATGATTTCTTTCAAGATATGGAAGCAAGATTTGTTAAGATTAATCGTCAGGCAATTCCTACTGGTTTAAGTAGATTGGATGAAAAGGATATTTTACGTGGTGGCTTAGGTCGTGGTGAAATTGGTGTAATTACAGCCCCTACAGGTGTAGGTAAATCACACTTTTTGGTTGCAATGGGTGCAAATGCAATGAGAGCTGGTAAAAATGTAATTCATTATACTTTTGAATTAACAGAAACAGATGTTGGATTAAGATATGATTCCAATCTTTGTAATATTCCTTCAAATGAAATATTAGAGCACAAAGATGAAGTAATTGCAAAGTATAAAGAAATGGGAACTGATTTAGGTAGATTAGTAATTAAAGAATATCCTACAGGAACTGCAACTGTAAATACATTAAGATCTCATATTGAAAAATTAATGTTAAAAGGTTTTATACCAAATATTATTGTTGTTGATTATGCTGATGTTATGAGATCAAGTCGTAAGATGGATTCTTTAAGACATGAGTTAAAATTGGTATATGAAGAATTACGTAATTTATCTATGGATCTTCATGTTCCTGTATGGACTGCTTCTCAAGCAAATAGAGAAGCAGCAAATTCAGATGTTGTAGGTTTGGAAAACATGTCTGAAGCTTATGGTAAAGCAATGGTTGCTGACATTGTATTATCATTAAGTCGTAAGCCTTCTGAAAAAGCTTTAGGTACAGGACGTTTATTTGTTGCAAAGAATAGAGCAGGTCGTGATGGTATCTTATTTCCAATTAATATTGATACTTCAAAATCCAGATTTGAGATTTTAGATGATAACGAGCTTACTCTACAAGAAGCTATAGATTACAATAAACAAGATATTAAAGAACAATTAAAAAAAGCTTGGAATGATATTAATAAAAAAGGAGAAGATGAATAATGATTAAAGTATATGTAAATTCGAATTTAAAAGAGATTCTAAAAGAAAAGAATATTGAAAGCTATATTCCAGCATACATGGGTGAAAGTGTCGGTTTAGATTTATATACAACAAATGACGTATCAGTATTACCATCAACATTTATTACTGGTGAAAAAGGTGCTACAATTCCAACAGGATTACATATTGCATTACCTCATTCATATGCAGGTTTAATTCTTGAAAGAGGTTCAGTAACTAAAACACCATTAAAGGTAAGAGCCGGTGTTATTGATCCAGGTTATACCGGTGAAATATTTGTAAATGCAGTAAATGTATCAGGTAATTCCTATAGTATTAGAAAAGGTGATAAACTTCCATTTCAGATTGTTGTAGTTAAATGTGACAATGATTTTCAAGTAATCAGTGAAGATGAATATTTAGAGATTACAAAATCTTCCTTAAGAAAATCAGGTCAGGTCGGAAGCTCCGATAAGAATTAAAGGACAATAAAATGAAAGAATATTTTGGTATTAAAATTAATGATGAATATAATAATAATTTAACTGAATTTGCATATGCACTTTTAAAAGATTATTATATGTTATCAGAAGAAACATCTCCTCAGGAAAGCTATGCACGTGCCGCATTAGCATTTTCAAATGGAGACTTAGCTTTAGCTCAAAGGATTTATGAATATGCTGCCAAAAACTGGTTTATGTTCAGCTCACCTATTTTATCAAATGCACCACATCCAAACGGATCAAATAATAAAGGTTTACCTATTAGTTGCTTCTTAACTTATGTAGATGATAGCTTAGAAGGATTAATGGAGCATAGTGATGAATTACGCTGGATGTCAGTAAAAGGTGGTGGAGTAGGTGGTCATTGGTCGGATGTAAGATCAAACAGTGAAATTTCACCAGGACCTATTCCTTTTTTAAAGACAGTTGATGCTGACATGACAGCTTATAGACAAGGTAAAACACGTAAAGGCTCATATGCAGCTTATTTAGATATTTCACATCCTGATATCATTGAATTCCTAAATATTCGTGTACCAACTGGTGGTGATAGTCATCGTAAATGTTTTAATCTTAATAATGCAATTAATATTACAGATGAATTCATGCAAGCCGTCCTGAATAACGCAGATTGGAATTTAATAGATCCTAAAACAAAGAAGGTTAGAGATTCAATTAATGCACGAGAGTTATGGCAGAGAATATTAGAAGTGAGATTTAGAACAGGTGAACCTTATTTAAACTTTATTGATGAAGCAAATCGTAAGTTGCCTGATTTTCAAAAGAATAAGGGTTTAAAAATCCATGGAAGTAATCTTTGCAACGAGATCCACCTTTCAGTTTCCAAAGAAAGAAGTGCTGTATGTTGTCTTTCTTCTTTAAATTTAGAAAAGTTTGAAGAATGGAAAGATTCAACAATTGTAGAAGATTGCATTGAATTTTTAGATAATGTTTTACAACACTTTGTTGATCATGCAACTGATCGAGGTTTACATAAAGCAAGATTTAGTGCTAGCCAGGAACGCTCATTAGGCTTAGGTGCAATGGGTTTCCATGCATATCTTCAGTCAAAGAATATTCCTTGGGAAAGTGCATTAGCTAAATCTCAAAATATTAAAATCTTTACTCTAATTAAAGAAAGAGCTTTAAAGAGAACACAAGAATTAGCAATTGAAAAAGGTGAAGCTCCTGATGCAATTGGTTATGGAGTCAGAAATGCACATCTTTTAGCTATTGCTCCTAATGCAAATAGCTCAATCATTGCTGGTACTTCACCTTCAATTGAACCATTTAAGAGTAATGCATATACTCATAGAACAAGAGCAGGTGCACACTTGGTAAAGAATAAATATTTGGACCAACTCTTAAATAAGAAATCATTAGAGATTTCCGAAGAAGAAAGACAAATTTGGTTAAATGAAACATGGTCTTCAATTATTACACATGACGGATCAGTTCAACATTTAGATTGCTTTAATGAGTGGGAAAAAAATGTATTTAAAACAGCATTCGAATTAGATCAAAGATGGTTAATTGATCATGCTTCAGATAGACAACAATATATTTGTCAAGGACAGAGTGTTAATCTATTCTTTCCTGCAGGAACAGATAAAGCTATTGTGAATGCTGTACATTTAAGAGCTTGGAAGAACAAATTAAAAGGTTTGTATTATCTTAGAACTAATGCTGGTGCAAAAGCAGAAACAGTTAGTGAAAAGGTTCGAACTGACAAACTTAAAGACTTCAAAGACACAGAATGTTTAAGCTGTCAAGGGTAAGATATATATAAATTTTAAAATAGACTTAAGGTCATATTGTATATGAAAATTAAATTAAATGAATTAAGAAAAATAATTACTGAGGTATTATTAATCGAAGGCACAATGTCTTTTGAAGACATGATGGGAAGACCAGCGATAAAGCCCTTAATAGATGTTGCAAAAAAGAAATATTCAGATTTTTTAGGCACAGATTTAGACTATGAACAATTTAAACAGGAATTATTTAATATAGAAAATCAAAACACTGTAGGTACAGTCGTTTATCGTTCATTATTTACCTTTTTTATAGTAGATTTAATGTCGAGAGATGAATTCGAATGTAATCAAAATTCAATTAAGTCATTAAGTGATTTTTTGCAATTGCTTAAGAATACAAAATCTAAAGCTTACATATCTCGATCTAATTTCTTTAATAGCGAAATATTGACATTTTTATCTTCTAAAGGCATTACTATTAATCCAAAGATTATGAATATGCCATTGCAAGATAAAGTTTTGAAAGTATATAGTCAATACAGGTTGTTAACAAACTCTGATCTTATTGCGGACTTATTAAATGGCACAATTAATGAAAAGAAATTAGAAGACAACAAAATCAGTACATTTGCTGGTTATGAAAATTCATTCATTGATCAATGTGTAAAAAATAATTATTGGTTTCCTATCTGCAGAGAGTTAGAAGGACAAAACATCAAGGTATTTTATATTCCAAACACTCGAGGTACTGAAATTAATTATTTATCAGTATTGCATGCATGTAATGTTCAAAACGATAAAAGACCGTACAATGAATTAGCAGGTGATGTTTTACGAAAAATGTCAAATAATCAATATGCCACCGGCATACCACATAATATGTATGTAGTAGTTAATGATAATCATGAATATAATATTCGTGGTACCACTAATTGGTGCATTAAAGAGAAAGGTATGCTAAAAAGATATTCCGGAATGCCTGGATTAATTTTTGTACTAAACAACAATAAATCTTTTGATGATCCAGAAGGCTGCTTGTTAATAGGTGCCGTAAAACAAGGAAATAATTACTTTCTTCATCCTGATTTAGCTGCCAATGCTCATGATATATCAACAAAAGCTCCTTATATAAAAAATGAATATCTATCAAAAGAAATCAAAAATCTATTGTCTAAACCTTTGCTTAATCCTCCAGGTATTGCATCTCAAACAAAAGTATTTAAACTGTCCGAGAGAGATGCAATATTGGCAAGATTTTGCAATTTATTTAAATCTTACACATTTGAGGCAGGCGGATTCGAATTGATAGAATGTATTGAAGAAAAAGACTTGGACTTAAGTATTGCATCAATGAAAGAAATAATTAGAAATAATTATTCAAATTCTGAAAATGGCATTAAATTTACTCAACCTAAAATGTGGAATTTAATATTCTTAAAAGGTACAAATGTGCTATTTGATCAAAATGAAGATTTTATTTCTACTGAGTCAAATGAAAATTCACTTTCATATTACGACAATAGACAAAACACAAAACTAATATTACCTTTTACAAAAGATTTTAATCTTGCATCGAGTTCTGTAGATGAAAACGATTTAGCTCAATTTCCATTAAACAATATAAAAGACTTAGTGCACATACTCAAACAAATTAAAGATTCAAAAATAGACAAAATGAATTATGAAAATCAATTAGTGTTTTTAGATGACAGAACAGTCGAAAGACATGTCGAAATATTAAATGATGATGAAACTCAATTAGAAGAGACAAATTTGAGAAAATTAATTAAAGGGTATTTTGAACTTTTGAAATAAAGTTATATAATTAAAAAAATAAAATCAAAATATGTATCAAGAAAGATAAAACATGTTAATAAATGAAAATAAACTAAGAAATTTAATAAGAAGTGTCATTAAAGAAATGGCGCTTTCTCATAAAGGTATTCATCCAGTAGGTGGTATTAAAAATTCAAAATATGATATTACATCTGGTGAAACAATGTTTGGAGTACAAAAAAATCGATTTCCTTTAAATGCACCTAAAAAATTTGAACAAAGATTAGGATGGATTTTAAAAAATTATCCTGGTTGCACTATTCATTCTTATATGTTTCCATCTAATTTTGATGCTGCAGCTTTTTTTAAAAATCATTTATATGCAGGAAGTGAAATGTCAAATTTGCAATCAAGCAGAATTTCAGACATACTTACACACGAAGATGAAGCTATTGATAGACATATTGATATTACTGATAGAATTGATGATATTATATATGAGCTCTCTCAGGAACTCGATGAAAGCAATCCATCTGTACAGAAAATGATTGCAAGTCTTCATGAAGCGCAAGCTTTGGCCAATGATGATCAAAACGGTGTCTTAATATATTTTGGTGCTCATACAAGTATTATGGGTCATCCTCCCACACCTTATAATATGATGCATCAAGTTGTTGATACAACAAGATTTAGAAATGATGAAATTTATCAAAACTTATATGAATTATTGTTTCAAGTAGAAACAGCTGATGGAGAATCAGGTGTTAGTAGCGGTTTTTTTGAAGGTAGGGCACAGGCTATATCCAGCGATTCTGAATCAGTTACTAATTTAATTTTTCAATCTGCAGGTTGGTTAAATCCTGATACATGCACAATCATGAATGATAATCCTAAAAATCAAGGTTTGGCCGGGTCAAGTGATCATCATGATATTGTAAAAAGATGTTTGGCACCAAAATATAAAAATGATGAAGATGTAATTGAGCAAATGGTATCTTTAGGTTTTGTTGATTTATTATGTCAACTTTTAAATAAGTTTTGGGATATGTTTAGAGGAAGAGTTATATTAACATTTAGCAGTAGATAGAACTTAATTTATTTTATAATCTATAAGATCGGAATTATAATCAGGATTATTTAAAGGATAATTTAATGTATCTTAATTTACCATATACAAAAGTTTGGGTAAAAGAAAGCTTTCTACAGGGCCCTGATAATTTTAAATTTGGTCGCGATGCAAATATGCTAGAATCTTATTTAATCGGTGTTAGA
>Ga0181343_1000782_pt1 | contig 13298 bp, 18 predicted proteins | sample Su13VDMLBSD_FD_130110 | JGI IMG/M metagenome (GOLD analysis project Ga0181343, IMG submission 130110) | Freshwater viral communities from Lake Michigan, USA - Su13.VD.MLB.S.D | ecosystem: Environmental > Aquatic > Freshwater > Lake | place: USA: Michigan | collected 2013-07-15 | reverse complement strand
GAATCCGGTTTGGCTACCTCTTTAATCGTGTTTGTGTACGTTTTTACCGTATCTCCTTTACACGTTCCCTTAACGTATAAACGGTCCCCCGGTAATCTTATCACTTCTACCTGCACGCGATCGTTAACCAGCGTTACGCTGTCGCGCAGGGTAATGGTGTCGTGTACCGTCTGCGTTTCGCGTATGGTAACCGTTTCGACGACTTTAGGGCTGCAAGCGGCTATAAGTAACGCGCTTGCCCAAGTTACGGGCGCGGAGTATTTCACGTTTAAGGTCTTTGGGGTTGTAGCTAACATGCACCCACTGGGGGTTAGCGTCGCCGCCAAACTCCCAAATAAGCTGCGTGAACATGGCGTGCGTTTTCAGCCAGTCGTATATCTTTCTGTGGTTCCCGTCCGGGCTTTGCAGGTCGGCCGCGTATCCGTAAAGGTGGTCGCTGTTGCGGGCGCCATGCACCAGGGTGTTAACGTCCTTGCTGCGGTAGCCGCTGGTTACGTTGACGGGTCCCACCGCGTCGCGCAAGGGCTGTAGCACCTTTTCGCAAAGGGTTTGCAGGTTCTGCACCTGCGTAGCGTTTGGCGTGTTGTCCAGGTTAAACCTGGTCTTTGTTAACTCCTCTAGCGTAAAGTTGGCGGTTAGTCTTTGGCCCATAAAAATCCGATTATCGCCGGCAAAAATACGCTAGCCTCGGTTAATGTCGCCTTGTCGAACCAAACTAAAATAAACGCCAGCATAAACAGTATGCCGGCGAGTATGCTAGTTTTTGGGTTCTGCGTTATTCTTTTTAACATCTTTGCGCCACTGGTAAACGGTGTAGCCTATGGTAAGGCAAAAGGAAAGCACGCCTACTATCGGCATAATCTGCGCAGCTAGCGCGCTGATCCCGTTTAGTACCCAGGCCCCGGCTAGGTGGTCGTTGCTCATTACTCCCAGGTCATCCCGGCGAACTGGTGCGCTTCGCTGCCAGGTGCCACGTTAACTGCGTAACTAGCGAACCCGGTTACGGGTGCGTCAGCCCACAAAATGTCAATGCTTTCCTTCGTGCTTTGGTCCGTGCAAACGGGCTTGCCCTCTTCGTCGGTGCCCCAGGCCTTGCACAGTTTGCCCAGCTCCACCACTGCCACCACTTTTGCGGGGTCCCACGTTGCGTAGGTTTCACCTTCGGGGTCGGTTCCGGTGGTTTCAATCTTTGCGCGCAGTTCCGCCCACTTGGCGGCACTCATTTCGTACTTCTTCCAGGTCATAGCGTGGTCAATTCTGCCAGTTGGGCGTTAGTTAGACGGGTCTTAAATAGAAGCATTTGACTTGTTGCGCTTTGCGAAGAAACGCCAGTTCCCAAATAGTCAGTAATTCCTAATGCGCTCATTGCTGGTACAGAAGTAACGGCAGGCGTCCCGACCGAAACTCCATTGACGTAAAACTTGTAGTCGTTCGCCTTGTACGCTACGGCAATCTTTAGTGAATCACCGCTTATACTTATGAAATTGTCAAAGGCCGTTCCGCTTGACAAAATCAAAATTCGTAAAGTAGTTCCGTATGGATTTATTAAAATAAAATTGTTTCCATCCGTGTATGAAAATAATCTTGCGCCATTACCACCGCTTTGAGAAATGTTACTTACTTCCCAGTAAATAGTCCCTTCCGTCTGCCCGATAAGCGAGCTAATGCCCGTTTTAGACGCAGAATCCGCCCAACGGGTTACCGCTGCCGTTGTCGTGGGAATTAGACTGGTCATATAGCTGCCATTCTCGACCTGGGCACCCCAAACGTCCAGCGTATTTCCGCCGAAAGTATTTATTTGAAAATCACCGCTTGAACCGCTTGCTCGTGTACCACTTATCGAAATTCGCTGCCATGAACTGGTAAGAGTAATTTCTGGGCTGGTAAAATTACCGCCGCCACTCATAAAAAGATTTATTTGCGTTTTACCGGTTCCTTTTACATAAAAGCTCGCTGTTTGCGCAGTATCGCTATCATATAAAATTTGGACAACGCGACCTTGTGAACCCGACCCAGTTGTAACTAAACGCGTAAAAGCTCCACCGTCGGGCGCTCCGCTTGCTACCGTTGTAATAGTTGTGTTACCCGTTTGATTTAGCCAATAGCCCAATGTTAGGTCGTTTGAGCCAAGGCCCCTATTTACCCGCTGGGGTTCCAGGAGAATTTTTGGACAGCTTGACCCAAGGTAGTCCAAACGCGGTACGCCACTGGCTACGGTTTCAATTAGTCCGCTTGCGTTTACGCGGGTAGCCGTACTGGCGCGGGTAAAGGTTAGCTGCCCGTCGGTAGTGAGGGGCTTTTGGGCGTAGATTTTCCCGCTTTTGTAGCCGCTGGGGACTACAACTAGGCTAGCAAGGTCGTAAAATGGCGTACTCATAGCAGGTTAGCGATTGCGTTTGTGGTGCATACTTCCGCCTCAACGGTACCGCTGTCGGCCAGTACGTAGGCCTCGTAAGCGTCCCAAATCGGGGCGGCGTAGTTTCCACCAGTAAAGATAGTTATAAATTGGGCGGCATTCATAAGGTGCAGGTGTTAAGCTCTACCACGCCGCCATCGCCGTAGACGTAGGCATAGTAGGCTAGGTTCGGGGGGAAATAGTTTGTTTGCTGCATTACGCTTCTAGTTCAAAGGTCGGACGTTTTACTAGCAAATTATTAGGGACCAGCTCATAGCTGAAAAACTGCACGTACGTAGCCCGGCAGCTGTCCCAGGTGTAGGTTAGCGAAATGGGTATATAGTAGCTCAAGCCCCAGTACCCGAAATGCGTAAAGCGTGCCGTGCCGTGCATATCAATTTCGTAATACTCTTGCGGCTGGCCGCGCTGCATATTTAGGCGCTGGGCCGTGATTTGCAAAAGGGCGTTAAACGTACTTACGCTGGCGGGGTCAAAACGGTACTCTATCCAGTCGTCAATGTTATTACCCGCCGGGTAAAGCAGTGCCTGGGTGCTTGGCGTGCCCGACGTAATATCGCCCAAACGCGTGCGCAGCTCCACCTTCTCGCCCATAATCCGCGCGCTGTTGTCTGCCCGGTAGGTGGTTTGGTTTTGTCCCGTGCCGTGCAGGCGTATGTCGTACTTCATTGTAGGCGCTGAAAGGCTCAGGCTGTCGCCGTCGGTTTGCACTACTTCAAGGTAAAGCCATACCTGGTCGCGTCCCAAAGCTGGCGTAGCCGGTATGTGGTAATTGTTTAGGTTGTGTTCCACGTTAATTACCCCTGGCACTCCTCCCGCGTTAATGTTCCCGCTTTCTTGAAAGGCCATGTACAAGTTAGTGCCCCAAGTGCTGCTATCGGTGCTTTGCGTTCCGTAAACCAGCCACAGCCTAAACTCGATTGTGTAGTGGCTATGGTAATTTAAATCGTAACTCGCGCGAGTACGCATGGTCGTACCAAAAAAGTCGAAATGCGTGGTACCGTCACCAACGTAAGTACCCAAGGGTATGCCCTGCGCGGTCGTATATACGGGGTTTGAGCTGGTGCCAGTAATTACCGTGTGCTGCACCAGGCGTAGCGTGTCTTGAAAGGCAAACTGCGTGCTGCCGTACTCATGGACTATATCAAACTGCTTAATCGCCGGTAGGTACATTTTCGTACCGCCAGCCTGCACCGGTAGGGTCTGCACGCTAGTAAACGACCTGCGCACTAAAAAGGTGCCGGCCATAGTGTAAAAACTAAACGTGGGGTCGTTGACGCGTGTAAAGTCCTGAAATACTATGTGCCCTTTGTCTTGATACATACGCAGGCCGAAGCATACGCAAATATCGTTTATGACTTCGCGGTAGGTCCGGTAGTTTTTGTTTGCGTCATAGTAAAAAAGCGCGTGCTGCGAAAGGGTGTTGTACAGCCCGTCATACTGGAAAGGGAAAGTTTCCAAACCCTGGCGTGTGGTGTCGCTTACCGCTATGCCGTCGAATAAACGCTCTAGGTCCAGGCGCGTAAAAATATCGCCTATCTGCACAATTAGGCGTTTGTTTCCGGCAAAGGTGTACATTGAGCTGGGCAGGTCTAGCTTGTAAAAGCCGTCTACCGCTATAATGCTCATAAAGCGCGTTCCGTTGATTACCTCAATGCTGCATGCTGGCGGGGTAATTACTCCAGCCCACTCCTTGCTTAAGCCTTTCCAAAGCTCCATATAGAAGATACCTTCCGCGTCCTTGGCCACTTGCTCAAGTGCCGTACTAAAGGCAGTCGTGCCGAATTCCGCTTGTATCTGCATCCGGCTAGGAACTATGCCGGGTACGTATGCATCTTGGGCGTCGTAGGTTACCGACCAGTTAGCCGTATTGAACTCAAAAGGGTTATAGCTAATTTGGTCCGTATCGGCAAAAATCTTAATCGTGTAGCCCTTGGAATCCGACCACGCAAAACGCTGCTTTGCCATTAGTTAGTACCTCTTAAAAACGTGTTCGTTCGGTTGCCGGACAGCTGAATATCTGCGCCACTCAATTTGCCCACGATCTGAATTATACCACCGTCGCCAAATAAATTACCCAGCCCGCTGCCTTGGCTGATTGCGCCAAAGGCCTTACCGAAGCCAGTGCCAGTAACTGCGCTGAAGATTGCGGTAAGTGCTGCCGTGGCCGCTAGTGCCGCAGTCATCTGCGCCACGTAATCTAATATAGCCTTTTTAAGTACCTGGAAAAAATCTTCACCGTTGACAAGCGCGGCGCTGAATGATTGCGTTAATACGTTGCCAAAGGCCTGGCCCACCATTGTCGCGGCCTGCAGTTGTTTGCTGAAATCCTTTACGCCCGTCAATAAAGGCACTAGTTCGCCTTCCGTTTCGCTTATTCTTTCGAGCGTAATTGGAACATATGAGCCAAGCACTTCGCCGCGCGCGACGAAATTAAAATCTTCTTGGGCGAATTGCTGCGCCAAAGACAGCATACCGGACAGCGTGTCCCGGTACTTTTCCGCTGCGACCGTAGCCTTTTGGGTTTTGGTCGTGGCCTCGTCCATCGCCGTGGTAAGGCCTGCCCCAAGTTTGGGCGCTGCTAGCGTTACGTCTTCTATGCTTTCCTTTGCGGCCTTTAGTCCGTTTAGGTAAATGCGGGTTTCTGCGCCTGCGGCTCCCTGGGCGTAGCTGGCAAGGTAGGCAAGCTTTTGCCATAGGCTTAAATGGCCCGTAAGTAGGTTGCCCACGGCCTTTAATCCTTCAGCTAGGAATGAAAGGAACCCGCTATAAACCGGGAGCAGGGCAGTGCCAATTTGCAGCTTAAGGTCTTCAATGGTGGCCTTTTGGCGGTCGAGCTGGTCCGCTACGCTGGCCACGCCTGGGCCTATCTGCGTAATGGTCGCCTGCATGGCAGCGTTAAAGGCTTCGGCGTATGGTACGCCAGCCGCCAGCTGCTCCTTCATGGCCTTGACGTTAATGCCTACCTGCTCCAGGCCTTTGGTGCTTTCCTTGGCAAACGCCGTCTGCAGCTTGTCCGCGATTTCCTCAAAGCTTTTGCCCGTGGCGTCGCTAATCGCGTTCGCGTACTCAAGTTGATTGCTTAATTCCTGGATGCCCACGCCTTGGCCTACGGCCGTTACGGCGCGCTCCATAAGCTGCAGTTTGCTTATTTCGCCGTCCGTGGCTTGCTGTAGCTTGGCCAGGTCTGCGCTGGTGCCAATATTGGCAAACGCCACCTGCACGTTTTGGGCTTCCGCGGCCAGGTTAATGGCCTGCATGGTAAAATCCTTAATGGCCGCACCAGCAAACGAAGCCCCGATAAGGGTGCCCAAGTTACTTAATAGCTTGCTCGTTTCCTTTAGCTTGGCATCCACTTGCTGAATGCCCTGCCGGAACTCATTAGCATCTAGGCCTAAAAGTACCTTACTGGTTACGTCCATAGCTATTTAATAACGCCCGTAGGCTGCTTACTTTTTGTTCATCTTCAAATTTAAGTAGATCCGTTTCCGAAACCACTTTTTTAGTGCTTTTCCCGCTTATGTTAACTAGCACGGCTGCTAGCCATCGGGTACGTTTCCAGTCGTCTTTTTCGGCCTCTACCGCGTGGCGCATGACAGCTTCGAGCTGTGCGTGTGTCAAGCTTTTGGCTTCGCTAGGCGCTAGGCCTAAACGCCCTACCAGCTGACCCAGTACGTCTACTGGGCCGCCGGCGGGGAAAAAGGGCCGTTAAGCCGCTGGGTAAGTTCGGAAATATCCCAAGTCCCTGCCATAGCCTTAAACTCGTCGAAGCTGGGGCGTCCGTTCACGTCCCAAAATTCTTGAGCATAAAGCATGGCTAGCATATCTGCTAGGCCTAGATTTCCCATGTCGGTAACGGTCTTTCCCGATACCTCTTCAAACAAAAGCGCTGCCCCCAGCGTAAACTTTTTCCCTTCCATCGCTTTGCTTATTAGTTGGTTCCTACAGTCCAGGCGCCGGTACCGTTAAGCGTAAAGCTTACCGTGGCGTTGTCTTTGTCCGGGGTAGATACCGAAAGCTGCGTAAGAATAGCGTCGCCTTCGATTTTGGTTTCGCCAGTTACGGGGGTAACCGTGCCAGCTGCCACCTGCGTGATGCGAAGCTTTACAATATCGCCGACCTTGGCGTAAAGCTCGTCGACGTTCCACAGTGAAGCGTTATCGTCGTCCATAATGGTGCTGCCGGAAATGCTCCATGCTTTGGCACTCGTTACGTAGGTGCGGAATACTGCCGCGTCTTTGCTCGTCGTTTCGCGCGTTTCCGCGTTCATCTCGAAGCTGGTTTCGGTTTCTGACGCAAACGCTTTGTAGGTCGTTCCGCCGTCCACGCTCATGAAAAGGCGAACTTCGCCGCCGCTTAATGTAGCCATTTTAGTAATTAATTAGGAATGTGAAATCTGCCGCTAGTATAACGGTTTCGTCGTCTTCGTTGTAGAAAAATTGCGCCCCGGTCATGTAGGCCTGGGTAAATGTGGTTTGGGCTGCTACGCCCAGCTGCTCGGCCGCGCAGTCCTCGCCTTCCAAGCTGCCTGCGTCCCCGGTTACGTATTGCTCATACAGCGGCATTACTCGCGGGTAGTGCTGCAGGTTGTGGCGTATTTGGGTCAGCTGTGCCTGCGCGGTGTCTGCGCTGGCGAAATGCATAAAAAGCGTAGCGCTCACGCGCTCGGCTTTGTACTCGTCTTTGGTTTCGGTTACCTCGATGCCGCCTAATTGTATTACGATAAAATCTTCGGCTACGCCCTGCGGGGCTGCGTACGAGTAAACCGGCACGATCGTGCTGGCATTTACCGCGTCGTATATGTACTGTAGATAGTTCACCGCAGGTGTGCTTTTATGCGCTTTTGTACAAAGTTAGTAATTTTTAGCGCTGCCTTTTCGGGTACGTCGCTGCCAGCTAGCGCTTTGTCAAAAAATGCCTTTGCGGGCAGTCCTTTGCCGCTGTAGTTTACTAGCTGCCTGCGATGCTGGCCTATGGTGGTTCCCTTTTTCTTTCGTCCGGGACGCACGCCACCGAACAGCTGCCAGTTCGCGTAATATGCGCCTTTCCGGTCTTGATTGCGCAGGCCCACTACCACGTAAGCCTTTTCCGTTCCTTTGTTTGCGAAAACGTCGATGGACTTGTAAAGGTTATAAAAAGCGCCCTTGTCTTTTTTGGTGGCCGTTTTACCACCCCGCAGCTTTAGCCTGGACTTTGTTTTAACGTCATTGTAAGCCTCTTGCCGGGCTTTTTCCACTAGCGGGGCAGCTTCCCTTTTTAGTAGCTGCCGAAGCTCTTTAAAACGCAAATTTTCCGATGTGGCTAACTTGCGCAGCCTTTGTCGGAATTGGTCGAAATCTTCTACTCTGCCGCTTTCGCTTCGCAGGTAAATTGTTTTACCGCGTGCCATTATCCCGCAGGCGGGTTTTGACCAGTATAAAACGACGACGCCCTTCGGGAATTACGCTAACTATGTCGTAATCTTCGCTATTGTAAACCAGTCGCCAGTTAGGCAGTACCGTGTTTGGGTAGCGCAGGCGCCAGGTGTAGAATGCGCTGCTTACCATTTGATCGTATGGCATAGCTTCCGTTCCTGCCGTTTCCTGCACGATACGCTCGGCGTAGAATGTACCAGCGCTGGCCCAGGATTTAATGACCTGGCCGCTGTTATTAGGTACAGTTGTCGGCTGAAAAAGCTCTACGCGCAGGTCAAGCATTAGCTAAAGTTTTGGCGGTAGCGGAACGCTAGGCGGTCAAAAAAGCGGTTTGTATTGTACGGTAGGTCGTCGCCGTAATCGAAACCAAATTTAACGCGTTGGTACAGCGCGTGTTTGATGTCTGCGGGCGGGTTGGTGTCGCCGCAGGTGTAGATAATACGCATACGCGGGGGTACCTCGTCCAAGGTAATTACGGTATTGATAAAATCGTAATCCGTGTAAAGGGCCAAGGTGGTGGCGTTGCCTTCGTCGTCGTACGCCGTAACGCTAGTGATAGCCGTAACCGGACCCAGGGGGAGCGTATAGCTCGCTTCCCCCGTGGTGTCCACTGTTACAGTTGTAGCACCTAAACGGTAGCCGGTGTAGCTGTTAAACTCTTCTACCGCTGCGCTAAAAAGCATAGTTAGGAGTGCGTCGTCTGCACTCCCGTCTACGCGGCAAAAACTTTTCAATTCGGTAAGGTTTACCGTAATTGGAGTATAACTGCTAACCGTTACCATGTTTAGATAGTGATGTCTTTAGCCAAAGCGAAAGATGCGTCGCGCAATACGGCTACGTCCATGAAGCGCTCCAGGTAGATTTCTACGATTGAAGATTTCATGTTCGTGTAGGGGTCTACCATAAGGGTAGCACCGCCCCAAAATCCTACCTGCACGTCGCTCCAGTTACCGAATACCATACCGTACTCGTCGGGGTCCGGCGTAGTGTACTTCGGTGAAAGCGTGGTTGAAAGGATGTTGTAACCGTTGGCGGTCATAACTGGGTTAAGCGTGCCCTCAACGAGGAAACGGCCTGAACCAGCGTCGAGCTTGGTCTGCTTCAGTTTGGCCAAAACGGCGGGATGCGTAACGTAAGCCAGGTTACCAGCCAAAGCGTCAGCGTTAGCCAAAGCGCTTTCGAAGGCGATAAGGTCAGCGTAGTCGATAGCACCGATAGTGAGCTTTTGAGCGTCCAAGGCGGTGTAAATACCGGTAGGCTGGTTGTTGGTTCCGGTACCCTTCAGGATAACGTCTTCCATGCCCTTGTTAAAGGAAAGGTTCAGCTGGTTGATGATACGCTGCTCGATGCCACGGCTGTACTCTTGACGGAGCAGCTGGTTTGACATAGAAGCAGTGATTACGGCACGCTTGGGGCTCATTACTACGTTGTCGAACGTGATGTCTTGAGCAGTGTCGGCTCCGGTTTCCGTTTTCCAGTTCAGTGAGTAGGAAGCCGTTTGGCGCGGGAATGATACGTTACCGACCAGGTTTTCGGCTACCGAAACTTGCTGCAAAAGCGGGGTGTTCGGGTACAAAAAGTCGATGTAACGGGCTGGGTCGGTGAAAACCAAATCGCCACCCAAGTTACCGTTAGTACCACCGGTTACGGTTTGGGTACGCTTGGTAAACATTTCGGGTAGGTTAACGGCGTGCATGTCGCGGACGTCTACTCCAAGCTTGCGCTTTTCGTTCATGCCTTCCTGATTCACTTCGGCTTCTACGCCAGTAAGTTTGCCGGCGCGGGCTTCGTTGATGGCCTTGATAAGGTTGAATTTGGCAAGGTTGCGCTCTTCCGACTTGGAAAGCTTGCCCTGCACAGCTGAAGCGTCTACGAAAGCGTTCGCGCGCACTTCTGCCTCTTGTTCGTGATTTTCCACGGGTTCGGGGTTTTGGGTTAATTGTTCGGGTTGTTCAGCCTTTAGGGCTTCTTCTAGCGACCGTAGTGCTACGGACGTAGTCGGGTTGGCTCCGCGCGGCGTAAGGCTAATATCGTACATTTCGCCGATTGCCTCAATGATACGCACGGGCTTTTCGCTGCGGACGTTCTCCCAGCGTTCTTTTTTTACGGTAAAGGCCCAGCTCGCCTGGTCCACGTCGCCGCGGGCTACCAAGGTGCGTACCTCGTTTCCGGTTGTGGTTTCGGGCAGGTCGAAACGGAACTTCAAACCGTTGTCGTCTTGCTCCAGGGCCAGGGTGCCCTCGCCGTACTTCGACCGCGCTAGCACTTGGTCGTAGTTGTGATTGTACAAGGCGTGTACGTCGTAGCTGCGCAGGTCGCCCAAGGCACCCGGCTCGATGCGCTCGACAAAAGCGCCCATGTCGTACTCGTTCCAGTTAAGCGCGTAGCCCTCGACGGTGTTACTGTCCGTCGCTGGAATCGCTTGCGTCCGTATTTCCTTCTCCATTGTTTTGGTCATTACTAGCCATGTGCATAGGCTTGTTGTACTCATCGCCGCCTGGGATTGGGGGTAGCCCTTCCGTGCGGCGGATTTCGTTCGCGCTCATGGCGCCGATGTTCCAGTAACTTACGTTACGCTGTACTTCGGTTTTGATGTCGCCACGCATAAGCGCTTTCATGTCCAGCACAAAGCGGCTGCTACCTTTTAGCAGCTTGTTGCTGAACTCCATTTCGATTACCTCGACCAGCGGGCGGATGCAGTCGCTAATAAACTGGGCGTTTTGCGCCTCGATGCTGTTGGCGTAGCCTGCGCCTTCCATGTGGCCAATTTTGTGCGGGGGGACCAGGTACAAGCGGCAAATTTCCTCAACACTAAAACGTAAGCTCTCGATTAGTTGCGATTCTTGAAAGTTCGCAGCAACCGGCTTGTACTCCGCGCCTTCAGTCAGCACGGCGGTCCGCCCCTTATGTTCTTTGTTCAGCTCGTCAAACTGGCGCCCGATTTGCTTAACGCGGTCCGCGTCGCGAATGGTGCCCTGCAGCTGTAGAATGCCTTTAGGCATACCGCCGTTACCGTAAAAACCGCCCATGTGTGCGGTGGCGGCCATTGACGTACCGATAATTTCCTTCGCGTAGGCGATGGGGCTAACCCCGTTGATACCGTCCAGCGTCCAGTATTTAAGGTGTATAATTTGGTCGGGGTTTAGGTTCATGGTAACCCCGTTGTTCAAATAGACGCGGTAAACTAGGCTTCCGCTGGTGGTGTCCAGGGTAACCAGGTCGGTGTCAATTAGCTCCAGGCCGGAAAGGCTGGCGCCAGTACGCATAGGCAGAATGTAGGCGTTACCACGGAGAAGCAGCTGCGCCATAAATGCCTTACGGAAATCGTAGCTATTGTAGCTGCTATTTGGCTTACGACTTACCATGTCGTTGAGCATACCAGGCTGAAAAATCATGCCCTGCTCCGTTTCGCGGTACAAGTTCCACGGCATTGATGCTACCGTTGAGCTAATTAGGTTTACGCAGCTGTAAACGGCGGAAACCTTTGGGGCGTTAGTGCTGCTTACGTTTTCGCCCGCTAGCGTGGAGCTGCCGCCGAAAAGGCTTAAAAGCCAGGGCTTCGGATTTATAATACCCGAAACGCTGCGGGTTATGCGGTCATACCATGCCATACCAAATACAAAGTTATACAAAAATTATATCTAATTCCTCATACGTACTCATACCCGTGCTAGCATTGTGAACATATCCAGCCAGGGCCGTAATTAGGGCCGCTGTGCCGTCAATACGGTCCGGGGCCTTGTCCTTTTGAAAGGTCCAGTTATCGTTTTTATCAATGTGCAGGCTGGTGTTCGCTATCATCCAGGCGGTAATCGGGTTACCATCGTGCGTAATTCCTTTCGTCGTAACCATGCGAAAGAGCAGTTTCATGGGCTCATTTACCATAAGCGCCGACTGGCGCACTTCCCAGCAAAACTGCTTCCCGTACTTACTGCGCAAACGCTCCACCGTTTCGGCTGCGTTCCACGGGTCAAAGAAAATACCTTCAACCGGGTGCTGTTCCATAATCTGCTCTATCATGGCTATGCGATGGTCGGTAGTCGTTACCTCGCCCTTCACCACGTCCAGGCTGCCGTTTTTAATCCAGTTCCGCACCAGGTTTGGGTACTTCTGCTTGCGCTTACTCATTGCGTGGTCGGTAATTTGGTAATACTGTTGCGTGTAAAAGCGCTCGCCATTGAAATAAACCACCGCATAAGCGGTAAAGTCGTTCACCGCGGCAAGGTCCACGCCCAAAAAACACCGCCATTTGTCTAGTGTTTTTGGCTTGCCGCCCTGGCATTTCAGCCATTTGCCTAGCTCAATGTACGGCTGCGCGCTACCTGCCCACTGGTTTAGGTGCAGCTTACGCAGGGAAAGCAGCGTCGGCTCGTCGTGTTTGGCCGTGTTGCTTAACTCCTCTAGGTACTGGTACGTTACCGTTATGCCCAGGGACGGGTTAGCTTTTTGCCATACCTCGGGACTGTGCGGGTCCTCTTCGTCGGTGGCTCCGTAGATAATCGTGAGCCAGCTCGGGTCGATTTCGGGCTGCTCCGCTACGCGCTGCGCATACTCGTGCCACTTGTGGGCGAAGCTGTACGCGCTGCCCGCCGTGGTAATAGCTATCATTTGGCTGGGTCGTGCCGCCATAGACGTGCGCAGGGCTTCCCATAGCTCGGGTCCCTTAACCTCGTTCCAGCTGTGGATTTCGTCGCAAAGGATTAGGGACGGGTTTAGTCCGTGGTTGCTTCCGCCGTCGCTGGTAATTGTCTTTAGGTAGCCGGGCTTTCCCTTCAAACGTATTTCCTTTCGAAACGGCTCGAGTACTTTCTGCAGCTGCGGGTTGAGCAGGATCATGTTACGAACGTAGCCAAACAAAATACCAGCTTGCTCCCTGGTGGCTGCCGCTAGGATTACCTGCGGGTTAGTGCCGTCCTTAAACCCTTTGAGCAGGTGCGCTATGGCGAGCATGGCAATAAACGCGGACTTCCCGTTCTTACGCGGAATTTCCAACCATACCATGCGCTTACCTTCCGCGTCCCGTATTAGCCCGCGTTGCCAGTCCATGAGCTGTACCGGCTTGCCTGCTCCCGCGTCTTCGGTAAGTACGCAATAGCGCTCGATTATATTTTCAGTCCAGGTCGAGTCCATCGCTCAAGGTCTTTCGCAGTTTCTCAATTTCAAGCGTTGCCTTTTGCAGTGTTTCGATTGCTGGGTTCTTGCGCAGCACTGGCTTGCCGCGGTCCGTTACCGCTTCCAGTATGGCACCGTGCGTGTCGATGCTTTTCTCGCACTCCAGTTTGATGCGCTCCCAGCGTGCTAGTTCCTCGTTCATTTCTCGTTGGTGTTAAAGACTGTTTTGTTTTCCCGTGGGTAGTAGGTATAACCATTCGTACTATCCTGTAGATTTTCTTGATTGGTGTTAAAGGTTTCGTTGTAGTAAGTTTCGCCCATCCATTGCACAAGACCTTCTTCATTGTAATCCCAACCTT
>Ga0181343_1000781_pt1 | contig 13301 bp, 9 predicted proteins | sample Su13VDMLBSD_FD_130110 | JGI IMG/M metagenome (GOLD analysis project Ga0181343, IMG submission 130110) | Freshwater viral communities from Lake Michigan, USA - Su13.VD.MLB.S.D | ecosystem: Environmental > Aquatic > Freshwater > Lake | place: USA: Michigan | collected 2013-07-15 | reverse complement strand
GATAGGCTCTGTTGTAGCTACCAACCTATTTCCAGCCCTTAATCCCGGTGCTCTGTGTGGATCGCAACCACAACAGTCCATACTCTTGTTGGCAAAAGCGGATGCTGTGCTTTGAGGATTCTCGGAGATGCAACGCAGACGTAGCGAGTAGTCAACAACTAACACGCATGGGGATTGGAGTGGGCCATCCCGCATCTTACCCTTCCAAGTAATTGGATAAACGCACGAAGTCGCAAGACGGGGCTTAGATGTGCAGTCCCCAGCCGTGTTGGTGAAAGTGAATTACACCGCTATGTGTCCCGAGGAATAGATTCGCACTGTCCCTTGAAGAAATCGGGTTTTAGCCACCAACAACTCTTATGTATAAAAAACCGTGAAATGTGTACATGACCACGGCAATATGTATAAATTCGGGCCAAATATGTACATGACCAACCACTTCCCATAAGCCCTGTCCCTGCCTATAATTGCGCCAGTCCTACACTGGTGGCAATATGACCAAACCAATTGACCCCAAGCTTGCCAAGTTCATTGCTGAGAGCAAGGTAAAGAACCGCGCCTACCATGGGACGCAATCAGACTTCAAAGAGTTTAAGAGCGGCCCACGCAATAAATTGGTCAAGGGTATGTGGTTTGCACAAAACCCTGACGACGCAAGCTACTGGGCAGGCAAAGGTGAAGGGGCAAACGTAATGCCCGTGCATCTACAGTTAAAGAATCCAGCTTCGTATGAAGACTATGAGCGCATGCTGAAAGAGTTACCAGACGAGGCCAAAAGAACATCAGCGCAACGAGCGTCGCAATTAAAGAAGCGCGGCTACGACGGTTTGGTAGTCGGCGGCAGTGATGGCAACGACACATATGTCGCACTGCACAAAACGCAGATTAAATCAGCCATCGGCAACCGTGGCACATATGACCCCACCGACCCAGACATTACCAAGGCCAAGGGCGGCAGTGTCAACAAAGACAGGTTCCTTGAAGGCAGTAAGGTCAAGGAGCGCCTCTATCACGGCACAAACAAAAACATCAGAAAGTTCAGCCACAAGCTTATCGGCACTCAAAGCGGCAACCGAGGGTTTTTTGGTCGTGGGTATTATTTGTCTGGCGATCCTGAAGTCGCAAACAGTTACGCTGACACCACTGGCGGCAACGTCATGCCTTTGCATGTCAACCTAGAAAACCCACTGGTCATCGAAGACAAGCTATCTCATAAAGCCGCGCATGCATTGAATCACGCACTGGAAACCGATGCGTTTAAGCATGGCATGCAAAAAGAACACGTTAGAAGCGGCCTGTCAACCACTATGGTGGACAATCCAGATGTGGCAGACATGATGACTGACAGGTTGATGAGCCGTGGCTATGACGGCGTTGTGTACGGAAACAACCGTGAAGTTGTTGCCTTTCACCCCCATCAGATCAAGTCGGCGATAGGCAATCGCGGCACATACGACACTACTAAGGACGACATCACAATGGCAAAGGGCGGATCAATTGAACCTAAGAAGACCGTCAAGGCGTACAAGCTTTTCCGTGTGGATCAGCGCCAGCCCGGCAAACTGTTTCCCTTATTTGTCCATGCCAATCAGCCTGTTGAGTTGGATAAGTGGCATGAAGCCCAGATCGGTGAGATGACTGGAGACAAGGTCAAGAGCAAGATTGGCCCACTCGCCTTCCGTCCCGGCTGGCATGCTGGTGACCTTCCCGTTGCCACCCACATCGGCGAGAAGTCCGACCCCAAGCTCACAGCCCCCGACACCCGCCCGGCAAACCATGTGTGGGCCGAGGTTGAGATGCCTGATGACGTTGATTGGCAGTCCGTTGCCAACGAGCGCGGAACCAACGCCCAAGGCCGTGTCGTCCCCGTCAAGGCGCACATCACCGACCAGATACCCAAGGGTGGTCACTATCGGTACAAGACCAACTCCAACATGACAGGCAATTGGCTGATCGGCGGAGCAATGAAGGTCAACAAGGTGCTGAGTGATAAGGAAGTCCGCTCCATCAACAAGGCCGCTGGTGTAGCCGACCTGCCCCGCGCGGCCCCATTCCCCGCTAAGAAGTTTGGCTTTGCCAAGGGTGGCTCGACAAGCATGGTGGTCATTCCCGACCACATCAAGAGCGAAGAACTGATCAACTACCGCGACCCCAAAACCACCAAGATTGAAGACTGGAACTGGCGCAAGATGTCAGATGTCCGTAAGGATGTCCCCATCACCGAGATACCTGACTACATTCAAAGCGGGTACGGCGAGTTCATGAAGGAACAGCAAGCTCGCGCCAAGGCAGGCAAACTGTCACCGCGCGACCTGCTCAAGGCATTCACCATCACCCAATCAAGCATTGGTCGAGGTGGCCTGTCACACGCTACCGCCACCAAGACTGGCATGAAGCTACCCAACACGGGCGGCGAGGTGCGTCCAGAAGGCGCGTTTGCTGAGTGGTTGGGGTCACCCATGGGCCAGAAGTATTTGAACGCCGCTGAGCAGGGTTTAATTGATCCTGCCGCACTTGCTGACATCCAACAGAAGTTCTCCCCGTTCGGTAAGCACAACCAACTGATTGACCAAATGGCGTATGCCGCCCACACAATCCCCGGCATGTCCAAGGGCATGAACAAGGCGGTGACTGGATCGACGGAAGAATACCGCGACTGGGCCGAGGGTCTCAAGGGTATCGCTGGTGCAAAGTCAGGCTTCATCGGCTCCATGCTGGGGCGTGGTGACCTGCCGACACTGGACGCGCGTCAACTGAACCTGCACACCCTACCCGCCAAAGTCGGCGTGGGTTCCATCATGTCCCGTGGCAAAGGCAAAGGGGCGCGTGAGGCAGTGGATCGACTGATCGCAAGACAGAATGCCATGAGCCTCAAGATTGATCCGTCTATGGCTCCGCACTACCAACACTTGGCTCACCATGCGGTGTGGGATGCCATGGGCAACAACGAAACAACCCATGACGACCTGATGAGGGCGATGCGTGGGTACAAGGACGGCGGCGAAGCCAAGAAGGCCAAATACTTGGAGAGCGAAAGCAAACGCCTGAAGCTTGGACAAATACTCCCGCGCGACCAGCACGACGAAAACCTGCGCAAGTTCTTGGCTGACAGCAAGATCAAAGAGCGTCTGTATCACGCCACCCCAGCCGACATTCGTGACTTCAAGCCGGGTGGCTTAGACCCAAGGGTCAGTGGTCATGCAATATGGTTATCCAACGACCCAAAGAGAACGCCAGCCGCTCACAACATTGGCTCATACGACAACCCCAAGTCGGGCGTAAACGTCATGCCAGTCCATGTGCAGGCCAAGAATCCAATGGTCATTGACGACAAAGGCATGTTGGATTGGGCCAGAGAGGTGTACGGCGAAGGAAGCCCTGAGTTCCCATACCTTATGCCAAAGAAGTGGCGCGACAAGGTGGTGGAAGACTATGACAGCATCATCCTTGCTGATCCACATGGTCGAGGTGACCCGCATGAGATCATCATGTTCCACCCAGAGAAGATTAAATCTGCGATTGGGAACCGTGGAACGTACGATCCCAACGTGGCTGAAATTACAAAGAAGCGCGGCGGCGTAGCTCACATGGCAAAAGGCGGCACTTCTATCAAAGAATTGGAAGAGTACATTCGCCAAAAGCGCGGAGAATTTGGTGCAAAGCGTGTGCAACGTGCGGCTGATGAGATACAAGGGCTTGAGGGCATGTACACCCCAGAAGCCTTAAAGCACACGTTTGAAAGACAGAACGCTGGCTTGATGACCATGAACCCAGCAGACTTTGAGCGGTTTGCAGAGCGCATGCGTGAGGACATCACAAAAAAGGGATCGCAAAGATACACCAGAGAAATGGAAAGAATTCCGTTTGAGGATTACTTGAAGCATCTAGCGGAACTCAAAGGTGGCTTTGATGAAGTGCCATTCCTTGATTTGGGACACCGTGATCCTGAATACTTACCAAGCATTGAGGGTCATGAAGGTAGACACCGTTCTCGTGCATTGGCAAATAAAGGCGTTAAAAAGTCTTTGGTGCAACTGATACCAAGCGCCAAAATGAGTTTGAGCATGCCCAAAAGAAACAGCGAGAAGCTTGTTCAAAAGTTGCGTCAAACACTGGGAGAAAATAGATTTGTGTCTCCTGAGGGCGGCGGCTTATTGCCTGCCGATCAAAATGCGCAAATGTACAAATGGCTCAAAGAAAATAATTACTTGGATGCAAACCGACCACAACTGCCAGATGTCTATAAGCGCGGCGGCAAAGTCACCCATGCCCACCACTTAAAGATTGAGGAACGTCCGCTATGAAGCCATTGGTCGGAGAAGGCAAGCCATTCCACTCTGCTGTTGACAAGACAGCCGCTTTGCTCAAACGCAAGTCAGGCACTGGCGCAGAGTTCATGAAGGAACTGATGGGTGTGTCTGGTGTCAAGCAGACTGAGCTTCAAGAGCGTGGACTGACCGACATTATGGGTATGCCCAAGATGACGCATGAGCAGTTCATGGCTGAGTTGGCTAAGAAGCCAGTTCCAGCCGTTGGAGAGAAGGTGCTTGATGTGGCTAATACTGATGATCCTCGGTGGATGTCAGCGGAAGAGCGTGACAATCCTCCAGATGATCTGACGCACCATGAGCAGTACACGTTGCCGGGCGGTAAGAGATACCGCGAGATGCTGATCAAGTTGCCCAATCAACGCGCAGGCATGGATGAAAAGCGATGGGAATTGGATGCCAAGCTTCGCCATGCCCCGCCAGAAAAACGTTCAGCCATCATGAAACAAATAGATGAGTTGAGAGACAAGTACGAAAAAACCCCTGAGGTGTTTGAAGGTGTTGGTAGTCACTTTGGTGGCGAACCCGGCATCCTTGCCAGCATGCGCTTGAAAGACCGCACTGGCCCCAATGGTGAGAAGCTATTGCACCTTGAAGAGTTGCAGTCCGACTGGCATCAGCAGGGGCGTGAGCATGGGTATCGCAAGCAGGGGCAACCCGAAAGATTAAAGGGTGAGCCGTTCAAAATGGATGACGGCACATACGGCGTGAGATGGGAAGATGGCAGTGTTGCTGACCTTGGTTGGGGTCGTGACCGTGCGGAAAGGCTTGCCGAAGAGGGCAAGTTAACTGGCAAGATTCCTGATGCCCCACTCAAAAAGAACTGGGAAGAGATGGCGCTCAAGCGTCTAATCCATCATGCGGCAGAGAAGGGCTACCACGGCATTGTGGTGACTCCCGGAACAGAGCAGGCGGATCGCTACAGTCTTGCCAAACACATTGATGCGGTAGAGTGGGATTCAAAAAGCAATCGCTTGTACGCAAAACAAAAAAATAAATCAGATTTTGACAAAGTTGCAGACGATGTCACGCAAGAAAATCTTGCAAGCCACATCGGCAAAGAAGCGGCAGAAAAACTATTGGCGCAACCTTTTGCTGGAAGTTATAAACAATTAAGTGGCCTTGATTTAAGGACTGGCGACGAGGCAATGAAGGGCTTCTACGACAAGAAGGTTCCCAACATCCTGAACAGCATCGGCAAGAAGTACGGCGTGAAGACTGAGTTGCATGGACACACAATAGACAAGCCGCATCCAAGCAATCCAAGCAATTACCAAATTGGCACAAAGCCATCGCCAATGCCAACAACTCAACTGCATCACTTCCCTATCACAGAAGAGATGCGCAAAGACGTATTAACGAACGGCCTGCCCTTGTACTCACAAGGCGGTAAGGTACACATGGCAGACGGAGGCGATATGGACACCATGCAAATGGAATTGATGAATAAACGAATGGCTACTGGTGGAAGAGCTAAGGTCACCAAGGGTTACGTTACCCATGAACCAAAGAATCCACACCCAGAGGTCGGCACACGCTTTAAGGCCACGCCGCAGGGTAACTTGGCTAAAATGAAAGCCTTTGATTTGATGAAGCAAGAGGGTAAAGGTTCAATCGTTCCAATCCCTTATGACGCTACCACCCGCGACAATTTGGTTACCGAGGTGTCTGGCAACAAGCTGGTCAACCCTTTGCTGACCGAGGCAGGTTTTGATTACTCGCTTGATCCAACTCACATAGCTCAGGATATTGGTGGCGCATCCAATTCCGCAATTGCCAGACGGGTTCAAGATCGCGTCAACCAAGCCCACAAGGAACACCAAGGAGATGTCTTCCTTGCTCCAAACATTATGGGCGAAGACGCAGAGAACTTCTCTCACCACCCTGCCCACATTGTGTTGGACTTGATGGCACAGCGCCAGCTAAATTCAAACACCTTGCAGGCATTGAGCGATGACTTGCGTGGTCAGGTTGAACTCAAGCGCAATGCAAAGACTGGTGAAGTGATTAAGACTTACCCGTACACCAAGTTTCTTGGCTACCACCACCCCAAGATGATGGAGCAGGTCATTAAGGGTGGACATGGTTTGGAGACTACGCCGGGCAACTTGCGCAAAAAAATCATGGAGCGCCTTGGATTGGTCAACATGCAAAAGCTGTTGGACTACAACTTGGGCGACTTGAAGGCTTCTATCCTTGACCCTGAGTTGGCGACAGACCCCAAGGCGTACATGGGTCGCACGTTCGTTAAGGCAAAGCCCGGCGCGGCCTTACGCCCCAGCAAGCACACCTCTTATGACACCGACTACACAGGCACAAACGTTGGCGGATTAGGAGCAAACCGCCCATTTGAAATCTTGATGCCCGATGTCACTGAAAGCATTTACTCAGAACTGAAAGCTCGCCCAGCAAAGACAGTAAAGACACCAGCCCAAATGAGAGCGCAGGTTATTGGCGCAATAGAAAAGCGCAAAGAAAAGTTTGCCCAACCTATCAACGCGCGTGTAATCAACAACGCTGGCCTGTATGAAGAGGGCTTGAAGCAAGGCGAGTTTGATCCCAAAAATGTTGATTCAGTTCTTGCCTACTTCCAACGCAAGGGCGGCTACAAAAAAGGCGGCAGGATCAAGAAGATGGCTGACGGTGGTTTGATGAACTACAAGAATATTGGCGTGAACGAAGCGCCCGACATGGGAATTAAGGCATACTTCCCACCTGCGCCAAGAAGCCAAGGCTCTGTTTTGCCTTTTGGTGGAGTGGAACAAGCCCCACCCGCTTCACAACAGCCACAGCAGAGTCCAGCCGCTCCACAAGGAATGCCACAGGGAATGCCACAAGGAAACATGCCGATGCCTCCGCAGGGTATGCCAATGGGAGCGCCACCAGCGCCCCCGCCACCAGCAGGAAACATGTTGCAGATGACAAGACAAGGACAGGCTTTGAACGCCATGGCTCCAGCCCCAAGAATGGCTCCCCCTCCAAAGATGGCTCGTGGTGGTCAGGTAGACCGTGACACCATGATGTTGTCGCTCATGAATCGCAACAAAAGGTAAAGTATGGATGAACCAATAGAAAACGAAGACGGATCGGTGGACGTTGAGTTGCCAGATATGGCGACCGAGGTTCAGGAGATGCCTGACGGTTCCGCCGTGGTGACCATGGAAGACGTGGAAGGCCCGGAAGAGTCACCAGACTTTTACGACAACTTGGCTGAGACCATGCATATCGGCGAGATGGATGAAATTGCCGTTCGCTATCTTGATCTGCTGGAGAAGGACAAAGAAGCTCGCAAGGAGCGCGACAAGAAGTACGAAGAGGGCTTGAAGCGCACGGGTATGGGCAATGACGCTCCCGGCGGAGCTACCTTTGCTGGCGCATCCAAAGTTGTTCACCCCGCCATGGCTGAGGGTTGCGTGGACTTTGCCGCTCGCGCCATGAAGGAGTTGTTCCCACCTGACGGCCCTGTGCGCACCAAGATCATTGGCAAGGTTGATGACGAAAAGACCGACCGCGCCGAGCGTAAGCGCGACTATATGAACTGGCAGATCACCGAACAGATTGAAGAGTTCCGTGACGAGCAAGAACAATTGTTGACCCAACTTCCGTTGGGCGGCTCACAGTATTTCAAGATTTGGTACGACGAGAACAAGAAACGCCCATGCGTTGAGTTCCTGCCTATTGACCGTGTGATCCTTCCATTTGCGGCAACCAACTTCTACACAGCCCAACGCGCGGCTGACGTGAACGAGATTACCCAATGGGAATTCAAGCGCCGTGTCAAGTCTGGCATGTACCGCGACATTGACTTCTTCCGCGCGACCCAAGAGGTTGAACCCACCGCCGCACAGAAAGCCAACAACAAGATTGAAGGCAAGCAGTGGGACGACAACGACGACGGTGTGCGTAAGGTATTCCACATCTACACATGGTTGGAGTTGGAAGACGACAAGTTTTCCGATGGCGAATCTGCCCCTTACATCCTGATGATCGACGAATTGAGTCGTGAGGTGGTTGGCTTGTACCGCAATTGGGAAGAGACCGACGAAACCATGACCAAGTTGGATTGGATCGTGGAGTTCAAATTCATCCCATGGCGCGGTGTTTACGCCATTGGCTTACCTCACCTCATCGGTGGACTTTCTGCTGGCTTGACGGGCGCTCTGAGAGCCTTATTGGACTCTGCGCACATCAACAACGCCGCGACCATGCTGAAGCTCAAGGGCGCAAAGATGTCTGGGCAGTCTCAACAGGTCGATGTCACACAAGTGGCGGAGATTGAGGCGGCTCCCGGCGTTGACGACATTCGCAAGATTGCCATGCCCATGCCGTTCAACCCGCCATCACAGGTGCTGTTTGAGCTTTTGGGTTGGTTGGATAAAGCCGCCAAGGGCGTGGTCACCACCGCAGAAGAGAAGATTGCCGACGTAAATGCCAATTCGCCTGTCGGAACCACCCAAGCCCTGATCGAACAGGGAGCCGTGGTGTTCTCAGCCATCCACGCGCGACTGCACGACAGTCAAGCACGGGTGCTAAAGATTCTGGCTCGACTGAATCGTTGGTACTTGGATGAGCAACGCAAGGGTGAGGTCATTGCTGACCTTGAAATCAGCCGCGAAGACTTTGCCACCAACACCGACGTAGTCCCAGTCAGTGACCCGCACATCTTCTCTGAGACCCAACGCATGGCTCAGATGCAAGCCGTGATGGCTTTGATGCAAGGAAACCCCGATGTCTTCAACAAAAAGAAGGTCATTGAGCGATTCTTGAAGCAATTGAAGGTTCCAGCCATCAATGAATTGATGGTTGATGTGCCTGCACCTGAGATGCGCACCATCGCTGACGAGAATGCGGCTATGTCCATCGGTCAACCAGCCTATGCGTACATCCAACAAGACCATATTGCCCACATCCAAGGCCACTTGCAGTTTGCAAACGACCCTGCGTATGGCTCCAATCCGTTCTTTGCCCCGCAATTCACGCCAAACGCCATCGAGCACATCAAGCAACACATGACCTTGTGGTACTTGAACCGCATGAACGGCTATGTGCAGGAGGCTCGCAAGGGCAAACCAGTCACCAACTACGAGGATGTGAAGCTGACAGGCATCATTGACCAAGTATTTGCCGCTGTTGGACAGCATGTGACCTTGGATACCCAAGAGGCATTCCAACAAATCATGCCTGAGTTACAAAAATTGGTTGAACGAAACAAACAATTCCAGCAACCACCTCAGTTGCCGCCAGATGCACAGGTTGTCAAGGACACGTCCATGGCAGAAACCCAGCGCAAGGCACAAAAAGACCAATCAGAGGCTCAATTTGCGGCTCAAAAACTGCAAGCAGAGCAACAAGAGCACCAGATGGATGTCCAAGCAAAGATTGCCATCGAAAATGCAAAGCTGACGCACCAAACTATTCAAAATTTTGGGCAGGCTCCACCAAATGTGGCGCAACAACCGCCACAGCAACCACCACAACTACCACCACCACAAGGAGTGCCAAATGGCAACATCGGATAAAGAACAAATGGGCGAAAACGTGCGGTATCACCACCGCATGGCGATGGGCGCGAAGCTCGACGGCACTTCATTGAAGGCCAAGGGTCAAACCACCCCCGTTAAAAACACAGAAAAGCCCCAAGGTGGCTTGTCTGCGCTGAAAAAGAAATGACATCCGAACTGATCCACATGATCAAGCTTCGGCAGGCTGAGATAGGTGTCTCACTGGCAGGCGGAAACGCTTCGACGTGGGAGGCTTATCAAAGGATGGTTGGTGAGAACGTGGGACTCGCATGGGTCTTGCAACTCATCAACCAGAAGTTGGAAGAAGAAGACAGAGGTTGAGATACCTCTAAATCCGTTGCACTGAAAGATGTGCGTTTTGCGCTGAGAGATGCGCGTTTTGGAGAAAAAATGAGTGAAACCGCAATTCCCATGTTTGAGGGTGATCAAACACTGCCGTCTGAAGCAGAACTCAATTGGGCCTTCCCTGAAATCGACTCAGGCCAAGCCCCCTTCGGTGGACGAGTCATCGTTCAATTACGCCGAATCAAGCAAAAAACCGCTGGAAAGATCATCTTGGTGTCAGAGACCAAGGAGAACGAAAAGTGGAACAACATGATTGGCAAAGTGGTTGCAATTGGCCCCCTAGCCTTCAAAAACCGCGACACCATGCAACCTTGGCCCGAAGGCTCATGGGCGCAAGTTGGTGACTATGTCCGAGTCCCTAAGTGGGGCGGAGACCGTTGGGAGCGCCCTGTTCCTGATGACGAAGACCCAGTGCTGTTCATGACACTGAACGATCACGAGTTGATCGCCAAGGTGACGGACAACCCATTGTCATTCAAAGCTTTCGTTTAAGGAGCCATCATGGCAGAAAAAGACAAACAAGAAATTGAACTTCAAGTTAAAGAGTCCGCAGACGGCTCAGCCATTGTTGACTTGCCTGATGGCATCGACATGGGGGATGACCTTGACGACGACTTTGAGCCAAAACAGCAAGCCGAAGGCGGTTCTGTAGAGGAAGATGACGATCCAGATCATCCTGATGACACCGAGGCGATGAGGGCGGCAAAACGCGCCAAACGCCGCTCCAAGAAGGAAATGTGGAAGAACACCCACAAGGAGCGGGAACTGCAAATCCAGCAGTTAAAGCGCCAAAACGAGGAAATGCAACGCGACTTGCAACAACTCAAGCAGATCGCCAAAAGCACGGAAATGACCCAGCTTGACAAGCATATTGATGACGAGAGCACCCGTTATGAATACGCCAAGATGAAGTTGGCAGAAGCCGCCGCCGCTGGTGATGGTGAGTCCATGGTCGAAGCTCAGGAAATGATGCAGGATGCCAGAGAAAGGTTGGCTCATTTATCTGGAGTTAAGAACCAACAAACAGCGCGTCAGCAACCCGCTCAGGCAAGACCCGATCCTCGCATGCAACAGCAGGCGGCAAAGTGGTTACAGCGCAATGATTGGTACAAGCCAGACTTGAGCGACACCGACAGCAAGATTGCTCAAACCGTAGACAAAGAACTGGTTTCAGAGGGGTGGAACCCCAACGATCCAGACTACTGGGATGAGCTTGACAACCGCTTGCAAAAACATTTACCCCACCGCTACAATGTCTCCGCAGAACGAAATTCGTCTGACAGAAAGCCGAGGAATGTAGTGGGAAGTTCAGGGCGAGAAGCATCAGCTTCATACGGTGGATCAAACCGCACCTTTACGCTGACACCTCAACAGGTGAACGCAATTAAGGAAGCGGGAATGTGGGACAACACAGAGTCCCGCAATCGCATGATCCGTCGCTACGCACAACAATCTCGAAACATGGAAGGCAAATAATCATGACTGAATCTCGTTTAAAAAAATCTCTGAATGCGGGTGGTCGCAACGACCGCGCAAGCGAGGACGCAACCCGCGCATCACCAGAAGATAAGTTCCCCTCTAAGAATGAACGTCGTCGTATGTGGAACGAAGAGTGGACGCAATCGGCATTGCCCAAGTTGCCCGGCATCGACGGGTGGCATCTCTGCTGGCTTTCAACAACCAATAGTTACGACAGTATTGATAAGAGAATTCGTCTAGGGTACGTTCCCGTTAAATCGGAAGAGTTGCCCGGATATGAAGACTACCGTGTCAAAGCTGGCGAACACGTTGGATATATTTCATGCAACGAGATGTTGCTTTTCAAGATTCCGATGGACGTATATCAGGACTACATGACCCACATGCACCATGATATGCCCAACGAAGAAGCGGAGAAAGTCCGTGTTCAGTTGGAGTCCTTGCAGGGAGCTAGAGACAGCAACGGAAAGTCGCTTGTTAGTGTTGAGGGCGAAGGGATGGGTTCATTTGATCAGCAACCAATGAAGGCTCCCGTCTTTTACGGGTAATTCAACAAGGAGTTAAATATGTCTAGTACATCCGCTCCGTTTGGTCTGCGCCCTGCGTTCCACCCTTCTGGTCTGGATCGCGCTCAAGCGTTGGCTAACGGTATCACTTCGGGTTATTCAACCCAAATCCTCAAGGGACAACCTGTCGCTTACTCTGCTTCCGCAGGCGTAATCGTCGCCCTCACTACTGCTCCTGCCTCTGGCTCCGCTGTTGCGTGGTCTGGTGCATTCGCAGGCGTTGAGTGGACTGACACTACAGGTCGTCGCCGTGTGTCTAACTATTGGCCTGCAAGCACAGCCTTCACAACAGGCTCTTGCATCGCTTATTTCTACAACGACCAAAACATCGTTTATGAAATCCAAGCTGATGGCTCAATGGCTCAGACCACCATCGGAAACGAATACAACTTCACAAACACTACCGCTGGTTCATCTACCACAGGTTTGTCGCAAGCCACTCTTGGCTCTGCTACTGCCGCTGGTAACGGTGTCCAAGGTCAGATGCGTGTCGTTGACATCGCTCCATATGTGGACAATGCGTGGGGTGATTCCTACACCATCGTCCGTGTCGTTAACGCTCAGTCTCAGTTCTTCGGTTCTGTGACTGCTATTGCATAAGGAGCTAGAAAATGGCCGCACCAATGCGAAGTACGGACTTTAGAAGTATTGTTGAACCTATTCTCAACGAATGCTTCGATGGAGTCTATGACCAACGTGCCGACGAATGGAGCCGTGTGTTCCGTGAGCAAACAGGCATTCCCCGCAACTACCACGAAGAACCTGTTCTGTACGGTTTCGGAGCCGCTCCTCAGTTACCTGACGGCACTCCTGTTACCTACCAACAGGGTGGTGTTCTCTTCTTAAAACGCTATGTGTACAAGGTGTATGGCTTGGCCTTCGCTTTGACCAAAGTGTTGTACGAAGACGGCGACCACATCCGTATTGGTCAAGTGTATGCACGTCACTTGGCTCAATCTCTGGTGGAGACCAAAGAACTGTTGGCGGCAAACGTCCTGAACACTGCGTTCAACTCTAGCTACCCCGGTGGCGACGGCGTACCTTTGATCAGCACTGCTCAT
>Ga0181343_1000779_pt1 | contig 13317 bp, 11 predicted proteins | sample Su13VDMLBSD_FD_130110 | JGI IMG/M metagenome (GOLD analysis project Ga0181343, IMG submission 130110) | Freshwater viral communities from Lake Michigan, USA - Su13.VD.MLB.S.D | ecosystem: Environmental > Aquatic > Freshwater > Lake | place: USA: Michigan | collected 2013-07-15 | reverse complement strand
CGAATGGTTTAACGTCAATATAAACGACACTCGACGCATCACGGAGCGTATAACTACAACCTATGAATATATAGAGATTAAGCGCGACGATATCATTGTGCAGACAGGGCAAAAGCTCTATGAAATAAGGCAAATCACGGAAACAAAAGAGCAAGTTTATTTCAAGAAAAATCCGCCAAATGTATTTCCCTCAATTGAACCTTTGCTAGTCCCTAACGAGCGCACCGTCACAACTTATACAAAACAATGTCAGGGGCGATGGACTGAACGCAGGGAGTTCTCTCAGAACAAGGGGCAATCAACGACAAATCAAGGGTATTTATTTGCCAATGATGTATCAGAACAAGATGTCACGTCGATCCCTGACATCACCTATAGACCCGCACCTTACCCAGTGATTCAGCGCCCATTATTGGCTACCGTGCAGACTGGATACGCTGGTGTGTCGCCCTTTGTACAGACGAAAGAATTTGAGAATGCAAGTACACTAACTACTAAAGCAGAGTGCGATCGCTATGCTAAATATTTAGGCGAAATTAAGTGGCAACGATATTATGGACGTGAGTTGGCTAGTGGATTTGGTACCGTTTTGGGTTACGTTCCGTTTCAAGGTGTTCACGCTGGCAATGGCGCTTATATTCGCGATCGGTTTGGCATATCTCTTAATCAAGAAGGTGAGGAGTGGCAATTTGTCGAGGATTGCATCGGCAACAAAACAGGTACTATTCCAGAAATAGCGCCGCCTACTTATCCTGCTCCGCCCTTACTAACTAGCACTTTAAACATTAGTAATGCATCAACCCTGAATTTAGTGCAAGGTGTGGTAATCACACCGATTACTTTTTATAGTTCTGGAGGTTTAGCACCTTACACCTATTCATCAACTACTTTACCTAGTGGATTGTCGCTAAGTTCGGGCGGCGTATTGTCTGGGACACCAACGACGATCGCGACAACATCAGTAACAGTGACGGTAACTGATGCTTTGTCAGCGACTGATTCAACGACTTTTAATATTGTCGTTGCCGCCGCTCCTATTCCTGTTTCTATCACTAGCGAAACAATCAATATTAATATTGATATAGGGATGGATACGGGCATAGAGTTCCTTGATGGCTTACCTATGCCAGCTAGCGCGGTGAGTACGTTGATCGATTCTATGCAAGTTGCGTTTACACCGTTGAAGCGATTAGATGAACTAACTCTCGCCGAATTAGATGATTTGACAAACGCTGAACTTGATATATTAGCTAACTAAAATTATGGCTGTCCTATATTCCTATAACACTCTCGCCGACTTACTTGCTGTTGATGTCACAACTTTAGTTGATGAATCACCAAGAATTGTCACCAATGATTCGTGGTATCAATACGACTCAACCGCAACGTCAGGCGGCTATGAACCAGATGTAGGGGCTGGAAGATGGTTTAGGCTGTCAGGGGTTGGACTGTCTGAAATCAAAACAACAACCTTTACTGCTATTCCTTTTGGCGATTATGTAGTAAACAGCGTCTCAAATATTACGCCTACATTCCCGTCCGCACCTGTAGATGGAACTCCGATTAGCTTTTTGACGGTAAATACTGGCAGAGTAAATGTTCCTTTCGGAATTACGGTTAACGGTCTTTATCGCTCAGATGCTTATCTAATTAAGGATAAACCCGTAAAGCTTATCTATGCTGGCTCTACCCTTGGATGGGTATGCCCTACGACTGATGTATTTAATGGGATAGCACAAGGTTTATTGGCTTTTTGGAACTTTGGGACGGGTGGAAGTGGATCGCTTGTTAGCTCTGTAGGGAGTTACACTCTTGTTGACACAGGTTCTACTCCTATCACCTATACCACTGGAATCATCGGCACTTGGGGATTGAACTTTGATAACGCAACGGCTGATTACCAGTTATCGCAATCAAGCGCGGATTTTTCCCCCACGACCGTTCCCTTTACCAATACGTTAGGCTTTTCTTTTCTGGTTAATTTAGTCAGTGGCTCCGAGCCAATCATCAGCCAGAAATGGACAGCTACGAGTGATTATACTTTCGCTGTGAGAGCAACTAGCTCGACTACTATTCAGCTATCTGTTGCCACAGGTGGATCAGGCGCTGGAACATTTACCGCAACAGCGACAGTGGCTAATGCCTATGGCGTTGATTTATTAATCATTGTCACTATGCCCGTCGCCTATGAGGTGAAATCGCCTAGGGATATATCAATACAGGTAGGGGATAGTACCGCTTTGGGCGCGGTTGTTCGCACCGTGATCACAGGCGTTTTTCAAACCTCAGACGATCTTATTATTGGTCAGACTGAAGGAGGTAGTCAAATTGTCGGAGTTGTTGATCAACTGAGAGCTTACAACGTTGAGATTGACTCAAATCAACGTAATTTATTATGGAATAACGGAGCATTTATTTAATATGGCAACTTGTACTTACGAGCAGAAAGAAATCATCAATACTCGCTATGTTGGCGAAACTTTTTATGTTGCGTTGATCGATGACTCGACTAGAGTTTCCTATAACTTCAGCGTTGACACAGGCACGGACATCATAACCACGGCTGCTAATACATTTACTGATCAAACTAGGGTAACTGTCGATGTGTCGGGCGGTGGTGTTTTGCCAGCACCTTTAACCACGAATACTACATATTATTGGCAAAGATTGAGTAGTACCACTGGACGGGTAAGTTTAACTCGTAGCGGTACAGCGATTAATATCACCACGGCTGGTACTGGTACATTGATAATCACTGACAAGGCTTTAGATCAGACTGTCGAAAACGTGATTGACTACACAAGGCAAGAATTGACCGATTATCAAGGTCAGGTTCTGCGTCCTACCATTACTCCATCAGGCACGCCCACGATCGCCGTTGATCCAGTCACAGGATTAAATTATGTGCAACTCCCTGTAAGCACTATTATTTCAAATGCTTCTGGAACAAGTGATTTAATATTTAATGCTGCGTTTGTTATCAGGGGTGGTGATAGTGCGATCGGGGATACTACTGGTACTCCTGATTCCTATACGACTTTTACGGCTCCTAAAGTCCTAGCCGCAGGGCAAGCTACTGAGCTAAATTTTAAGCTTAGATTTTTGATTCAGTCTTCTACTTTGTCGGATTAATTATGCCTAGTTACCAAGAGCGATCGCAGCAAATCAAAGCTCTATCCGAAAAACAATATCAAGATGCACGGCTCAAAAAAGACGAGTCCGAATCAGTGCGGATAGGCGATCGCGACGGTACTACAGGACGATATGAAATACTGCACCAAGACGGCGGCATAACACGCAATGGGATTAAGACTTTTAACCAAGCAGCGCCGCGAGATGGCTTTGTGAGGTTGATTGGATCAGGCAATGGGGGGATTGCGTTGGATCATCGGAATAGGAAGGAGGTTTTGAGGCGGCGAGTAACTGAGGAGCCAATCTTAATTTCACCAATCAAATTCCTTCAAACCTTTGTTAGTGCAGATCTTACTGAGCTATATGTTGGCGGCGATCGCGAAGAACCGACTCTAATATTTACAGCAGAGAATGGCTATGTACCTCGTCAAGCACGTTTAACCGTTTTAGGCTCTGGGCTTGACGAATGGATTTTACAAGTTGTATCTACCAAACAAAGTATATCTGGCTCTATCTATCAACTATATAAAGACGATCCAGATATTTTTGATCAAGGTCAATTACTCCAAACAATTACCCCATTTCAAGAAATAAAAATATATAGTGATGGGTTGCTACTGGGAGACGGAACTATATATACAGGTCAAGAGTTTAATTTAATCCCAGTCCTTTACGAAATGCGATTAGGAATAAAAGAACGGGTAGGAGTTGTTTATATTAATGACGTTTACTCTGTAGATAGCGGGACAGGAATATGGACATATACACTCACTAGTCGCACCGTAACAACAGAAAGGTTTGACGAGGTTTTAGACCCCTCACATGCTGATGATGTATTACTCGCTATCAAGACAGAGTTAGAGCTTGAATCATCCAAGGCTATTTCATGGCGAACTCTATCAGAGATTGGGGTAAACAGCTTGTTGGGTGGTTATTCTATGGAGCTAGAAGGGACAGGCACTTATGCATCAAGTTTTGCTGCCAACGGGAGAGAGGAAGCTCAATTAAAAGGCTTGCTTAATCAATTCACTTTGGGCGGTGGATGGTGGTTTGTTAGCAATGGGGTTTATTCAAAAACGCCCGAAAAATGGCTAGCGAGTCTCACCAGTTTTAATACACCATCAGAAAATTCCAATATTATTCCTTGGCAAACAACTGATTTCACTACAAATACACAAATAAACAGTATTGATATTTCTTTAAACGCTGAAAACATCGACACGATCGCCTTAACTACAGCTTCAATTGGATTTACAAGCTCTAGTCAAAACATCACTAATATTGCAACTCCTACCCCAAACGGCGGATCTTACAAAATCTTAGATTTTATTCAAGGATGGAATCAAGAAACACAGCTTTTAAAAGTTGGCGACGATTGGCGGCTTTATGATAAGGAAGGGCTGTATACAGTAGTTGAAATGCCTTCAATAGGAGCGCTTAGCTTCTCTGACTCATCACTCAGAAACTATCTTTCACTAGTGGGTGACGCTCTGTTTGTTCTTTCTAATCCTCAGTTTAGTAATGGGATTTTCTTCGTAGCAGGGGCAACGCTTACCGAAACTCCTACTGTTATCACCAAATTAAAAAAGATACAGATCTATCCCCCTTCATCATTTACTACTGGTCAAAATGTGAGTTCAGGTATTTACTTAACTATTGACGAATACGACGCTCTGGAAGATGCAGAAGAAGAGATTTAAGCCCCTCTCCCATCACTAAACCCAGCACTGCCGCCAACTCCACTAACAAACGGGCTACTGATCGCCAATTGGTTAGAGTTAGCAATACTGTTAGTTCTTGTCAAACCGTCCCCCGCAACAATCAATGTACGACCTGTAGTTGCATCAATGCCCATCGGTGTGCCTGTGGAAGCGGCGGTTTGAGCGTTGCGTGCTTTGAAGTACACGGCTTGGTCTATTAAAAGGTTTTGGGCGGCGCGATCGGAGTATCTTATGCTCATTTTTTAAGCTCCTTTACATGCTCCAATACAAACTTTAATCCACCCTCACCACCAAACAACAAAAGCTGTTGACTAGTCGCTGTTTTATTTTGGCTTTGCTCCTTAAAGAATACAGCCATTTTCGCCAAAATACTTTTATCAATCCTTCCAGTGATTAGCGCTGTGGCGACTTCAAAGCTATGTCGTATATCGTTGCTACGTTTTGATTTTCGCCTAAGTTCTAAGCCTGATTTGGCGCTTTTTCTGACGGATAACGGTACAATATATGAAGTTCTATCACCAACTATTGACATGGCTAAAAAATATTATTCTGTCTCTTTTTCAATTGATGACATTGATTATACCGTAAAGCTTACTGACTCGAATTTAAGTGAGCTTGCAGAAGCAGTGCAGAAAGGTATGAACGCTGCGAACCCATTGGCTTTGTTCCATATAGAAGCTTTGGTTGATATTCAAAAAATGTTAAACAACTTGGCTGTCAGTCCTGAACTTAAAACGCTCGTTGGGACTGATCTAGAAGAAAGATGGAAGTTTTTGCAAGCTGTGCAAGCTCCATTTCTTGAAAGCGTTGCCGATCGCAATCCAAACTGGACAGATGATCTGTCAGAGAATCAAAAAGAAGCAGTACAAGCATTTAAAAAAATGTTGGTTGCACCTTTACCTGTTGTGGCTCCACAAGTTCAAGCAGAGACAGACAATGACACCATCGCAGCTTAATTTCTACCAAGAGCTAAAGAAATACCGCAGGTTTCCCGCCAAAGAGATAAACAAGTTTCCACATTTGGCACATCTCAAGACACCTGCTGAGAGGTATGCGTATTTTTGCGAGTGGGGGAATAGGCAGAAGGCTTTGATTTCTGATGAAGATATCGCCATAGAAGACAATGAAATAGCTTAGTTTTTAAGGATATGAACATAATGGACATACCAATAGGATTAGTAATTGTTTTGATAGCCATGTTTATTTTTGCGGGGGGTTGCTTTAACTCAAATACCTTGAGTTTGTCAAAACGCCGTTGCCCGAATCATCGCACGAGTAAGTTCATAAACCCTCTGATCAGGTCTAGCCTCATTCGTAAAGTTATTAGTCACCGCTAATTTAGCTTCCCTACTCGCAATCAAATCATGGATTTTACCCAGTGCTTCAAGTACTGGGTAATTTTGCATCTCATTATTACGATCTGAGATCACCTGTGCAGCGCTAGTATTTGCGGTCAATAACTGTCTTGTCTCACTGGCATTATGCACATAGGTAGTATCCCCAAAGATGACTTGACGTTCGCCATAGGGCAGTAACATTGTCTCGCCTGTGCGTAGATTTGTCGCTGCTTCTTGCCCTTGTTCATTGACGATAACTGCTTCGCTGGGGGCGGCGTATCCGCCTGTGAATAACTTTCTCCGTTTTGGAATACCAGCGACCCCTAGTACCGCACTATTGGATTCTACTAGGTTTGTTACAGGGGTATCTACAGGTGTGTTTGCAATGCCTGCGGCGGCTAAATTTTGATTAACGAATTTAGCAGTACCCAAGTCTGCTTTTGCGGCTTCAATCTTTGCCTGCTTAACTGCTTCAACTCGTTTCTTCTCTTCATCACGGCTCTTAAACAAAGGATTGTCAGACAACTCTTTAGAAGCTGTTATGACTTCGCTGAGTTTCTTCTTTGTCTCATCGAGGGATTTTGGCAGACGACTAAAGTTATCTGCAATTTGTTGTGATGTGTTCTCAAACGCAACAGAACCCTTAGAAACCTCTCCAATCTCTTTTTGGCGATCGCTAAGTACTTTTTGAGTATTTTCTTTGACATCTTTGTTGATAATTTGGCTGGCATTATCAAAGGTTGTAGGTGAGGTAAAACCTACGGCTCTCGCTTGAACCTGAGAATTAATAGGTAGCCCTCTCAGCCCTGAATCTGCGCCCCTTATACGCGAGTCAAACCCTGCTTTATCTTGCTCGAAATTAAAGGTGTTTCGCTCTGCTTCTTGAGTGACAAGTAATGTTTTGCGTTGAAAATCACCTATTTTTTGATTGTTGGCTACTTGTTCGTTAGTGAGATTTACTAGTTGCAAGGCTTGGGCAATCGCCTCCTTGTCCCCACTAGCTTTTGCTTTTGTTAAAGCTATTTGCGATTCTATTTGAAGTTGTTTGTCCCTGATTTGTGACTGCTGAATCTGAACTTCTAACTGAGTTCTCGCTGCGGATTGTTCGCTTTCAAAACGTCTTGCCTTTAGCTCTAATAACTTCTGTTCTTCATCAAAAACTTGTCGCGCGATTGCGATTTCGCTTTGACCAGCGCTAATTCCTAATTCGCTTAAACGTTGTGTAGTAAGGCGTTTTTTCTCAGCGTTATTAGAGTCAATTTTTGCTTGCTTTTCAGCAGCTATTTTTGCAGCCTCTTCTTGATCTTGTTGCTGAAACTCTTTAGTCTTAGCTTGTTTCTCGGCATCGCTAAGCCCTTCCAATGATCTGGCACGTTCTTCATCTCTAGCCTTTTTGATTCGAGTTAACTCTTCATTAGATCTTGCTTCACCTTCTTGTTTGATAAACTCTTGAGCTTCTTTTAGAGCGCTTAGCTTTTGCTCACTCGCTTTTATGCCTGCGTCTGTAATTGCCGACTCAAGCTTGAACTGAGCTTCCAGCAAGTCATTCTGGGATTGCAAAAGTTTAGAAACGTTTTCGGCTTCCTTCTTTTCGTTTTCCAAACCTTTGATTTTCACATCGGATAATAACTTATAGCGATCAAGAAGGTTTTGAGTTTGAGCCAACTGAAGTTTTCCGATGTCTGCTTCTTGATTTCCAATCTTTAAAATCAAGTCTTCGCGTTCTTTCTGACTGCCTACAAAATTAGCAAGCAAAGTTTTGTCAAACTCTAGCTGACGTTCCTTGTCAAAAATTTCTGCTTCATTATTTCGCTTGGCTTGTAATAAGCTTTGTTCCTGTAGTTGAAGTTCGTTTTCAAACCCACCTAACTTCAAAGCAAATAGATCGGCTTGTAGTGCTTGCTCTGCTTTGGCGCGAAGTGTTGTATTGGCTTGTATTTCTCGTTCGAGTGAACCTCTTAAGACTTGGACTTGTTGTTGAATTGCCTCGGTTTCAATTTTTGTGCTTTCTGACTTAGCTTTAGCTAATTGAGTTGTTAAGGAAATTTCTTCCTGCGAACCCTTGATCGCAAACTTCAACTTCTCTTGAATGACCTCAATTTCGCGCTTGTTTTGAGCGATCCGCAACTCGCTTACAGATTTAATCCCATCTAGTTCGCTGACCTGACCCGCAGCGATTTGGGCTTGGATCTCTGCCTGCTTCTGCCCGTTGGATTCAGATTGTGTTTTATTTTCTTTGTCAATGATTGCTGTCGCTGCTTTTGCGGCGGCAATGCGATCATCCTTCAAGATAAACTCAGCTTGGCTCAATGCCTTCAAGCGCTCTAAGCCAGACTCTTTAGACCTAATACCTAGCTCTACTTCCTGATCTAGAGTTTTGATGAATTCCTTAGCTTGAGTTACGGATAGCTGTGTGCCATTCTGAAACTCTTTGAAGAAGTTATCACTGACTACAGAGAATTGCTGCTTTAAATCGCCTTGATTTTGTGCCTTTTGCCCTAAGATTTTGGTTTCATCCAATACTCCTAGAGTTTCCGCTTGCAGTTTTTTGAGGCGCTCAATTTCTGTTTTAGCCTCAGTTTCATTAATCCCAAACAAACCAGCGACTTTGTTCTCATCTACAGCCTTTTGAAGATCCGCAATTTGTCTAGGGATGTCATTAGCCGTTTCTTTTAATAGTTTCTTGTATCCTTCTAGCTGCTTTCTTCCTTCGTCGGTTATTGTGCCGAGCTTTTGCTGATCCTGTAGTTCCTTGAGGCGTTTTGTGAAAGTTTCTGTAAGTTTTTCGCTACTATCTACTGAGTTCTTCCAAGCGTCTTGAGATGCTTTTGACGCATCCATTGCGGCTTTGTATGCCAAAAATCCACCTGTTAGGACTGCAACTGCCCCCGCAACGGCAACAGCAGCGACCGCTATTGTTGCAAAACTCGCGACCAATACACCTATATTCGCAACTGCAAATCTAATACCATTTACAGCAAAGCTAATTAAAGCGGCTGTAGCACTAGGAATCGTAGTGGTGATGAAAGTTTGCATAGCCGCAATCACGGCTGGAACGGCTGTTTTTGCAAAGTTCAGTAACGAGAATGAAGCAGAAGGGACTGTCGAAAGAGCGAAGGTTGAGAGAGCGTTGATTGCTATTGGAACAGCCGTTAATGCCAGCCCAGACAATCCCACGATTATTGCAGGTATGGATTTAGCAAAACTAACTAAAGAAGCCGTTGCAGTTGTACCAGTCGTAATCGCAAATCTTAGTATCTCAGCAGTAGCTCTAGGAATAGCGGTTACAAAACCTACAACCGCTTTGCTTGCTGACTCTACAAGCGCTAGGTTAAACGCTTGGATACTGCTAATAACCCCGATCATATTTGTTGCCAAGACGGGCAAAACTTGAGCAAGTCCGAGGACTCCTTGTTTTGCCGAAAAAGCTCCTACACTTAATACCGATAAAGCGGATTGAGCTAAGCCTAATACAACTGGGGCTAATTGATTTAAAGCAACAACCGTCAAACCGATAGTTACTGCGAACTTGCCGAAGTCACTCTGTAAGACTTTCAGGACGGGCGTTAATGTCGTTGTTAAAACATTTCCGATTAGTGTCAACGTGCCAAAAGTTAGAGCCAATCCTGTCTGAAGTACAGGTAAACTTGTCTGCGCGATTACCCCTATCGTTTGACCTATGTTTTGAAGTAGCGGAGCCACAGAGTCAAAGACTAATTTCGCCCCCGATGCGATCGCAATAAAACCATCACCAACATTTTTAAAGACCGCTTCGATTTGTGGTTGAGCTAAAACAAGTACGTCATAAACTTTGGTTAATTGTTCTACTAATGGCGGTAATACGACTTTGCCAAAAGATTCTTGAACCCGTTGACCTATTTCGACGAGGTTCGATGTGACCCCGCCAAAAGTTTTCGCTACGAGTGCTTGCCCTGCCGCCAAGGAAGCAGTTTTATCCACCAAAAACTGTACTAATGTTCCCTTGGCTTTTTCTTGGGCAATTTGAGTGTTGTTGATATTTAAGGTTTTAGCAAGTGCTGCATTCTGGTCGATCTGACCCTGCAAGATTGCGGTAACCTCCTGCCTCGCTTGAAAAAGGGGTATTCCTAATGTCGAAAACGAGCTTGCAAAGGCTTTGGTGAGTTTTGCGGCATCATCTAGATTTGCGCCTATGTTTCCGACCTGTCCTGAGATAATCTCGAAGACACCAATGATCTCATCAGAAGTGGCGTTGGCTAATTCGAGGCTGTCCCTTCTTACTTGAGCGATCGCTCTATTAGTTGCTGGAGCCAAAGCACTAATTCTTTCGAGGGGATCGGCAATGCTTTGCCCAAATTGTTGGATGTCATTAGTAGCAGCTAGCGACGCTCTGATAGATATTAACTGCTGCTCTAATTGAATTGAAGATCCTAGAACAGCGTTAATTGATTGTTGGATTACTGCAAATTGAGATTGAAAACCGAACCTCAATCTGATCGCTTCGTTGTTCAGTGTCTGGACGTTGCCAATAACATTCTTTAATGCAGCGATCGCACCTTGATTTTGAATTTCTATTTCAACTTGCGCCGTATTCTTAGCCATGATCCCCCCGTCCCCTATCAAAGCTATTATAAGGTAAAACTCAGCTAGCCAATCACCAAACTAACTCTATGCGTTTACTCACATCAATCATACTTACTACCGTGATCGCGATTACTGGCTGCGGGATAGGTCAAAAATCAATTGTAGGAAAATGGGACTGTAAGTTTAATGGAATCAAACAAGACAATGGAGAAAAAACTACTATTGAATATCTTGCAGATGGGACAACAATCATTGACATCGTTTACTCCAATAAAGTCTCACTCAAACCATCACAAAATATAGGGCAATGGAAATCACTGGAGGGTAATCGCATCTCTTCAGTTTTTAACGGGAAAACGACTGTTACAAATTACAAACTTGAAGGAGAAAAGCTTTTGTTTAAGGCAGCAGATAGTGAAGACTATTCTATAAAATGCGATCGCGTGAAATAAAATATATTTAAATCAAAAGGGATGTGATATTAAATATCACATCCCTTTTGCCATGCCGTGCTTGTCCACGCTTTACCGCGCCAGTCCTCACATTGCCTTACCTTTCTTTGCCATACCTGACCGCGCCAAGAAATATTTTAATATTATTGGTTTTGGAAGATAAAAAGTAGTTTTTAATTAGCAAGCCGATCTTAGATCGGCTTGCTCCATGCCAGTCCAAACCTCTCCTAGCCAGACATCGCCCGTCCTATCCGTACTTCGCCTGTCCCTGCCATGCCTCGCCATACCAAGAAAACTTGTTAAGCAATGAGCTTGGAAGTAAAGCGTCCGAACTTGGGTCGCCAATCACAAAGACCAACTTGAGAGCCAGTGATTGAGATAATTTCAGAAACTTCTGACTTGTTCAATAGACTATCATCAAAGACGACTTTAATCAATGCTTCCCATTGATTAGCTCTAAAGCGAGTACGCATGATCTTAGCGCGTTGAATGCGAACGCCTACAGTAAACCGATTTTGATCACGTTCCCATAGTTGATCAGGCGTTAGATCACTTCCATCAAATATAAGCAAAGCATTTTCTTCAATAAACATGCCAGCTTGCACCTTTTGCCCTGCTTTAATCTTTTTAGCGCCGCCCAAAAATGCTGCTTCAAGGACTTCAGAAGGAAGGATGATTTTGCCATTGTCAGTATACAGAGACGCATACCATTCAATCTTTGACATCATTTCGTGATCCGCGTCCGTCTTGGCGCGTTTGCCACTGATTTTCTTCAATTCCTTGGAAAATTTGTTCAACGGATCGCACATTTGTCCACTGTGTAGGAGAATGGGTGCGTCGCTGGTGATCTGAAACTGTAATTTCTGGTAAGCCATGATTAACCTCTAATTTTCTTTCTGGTGTAATTGGTCGATGATCGTTAATTGATATTTCTCTGACTTCGTATCTACGCCTACGGATAACAGTAGTTATCGCTTCGTGGCATTCATGGCAGAGAGTGATTAAATCTTCTAGTGCTTCATCACCTAAGCGTTCATAGGTTTTGTGATGCACCTCTAGATCGTCTTGAGAAAGGCAAGTTTGGCAGCGATCGCCGTCTCTTTTTAGGATTAGAGATCGCTTGCCTCTCCATTTCTCAGAAGCCATGTAACTGGTATAGAAATCGGTCATCTAATGGTTAACCCCAACCTTCTGAAGCTTACTCACCGTACATTCAAACTCAAGGCGATCGCTAAGAGCAGCCTCTAAAGCCTCAAACTTCTGACTCAGCGAAAACATCGAATCGCCAAAAGTGTGGTCAACGACTTCAGACTCGTAGTAAGCAAGCACCATAAAATCGCTTTTAAGATTTGCAAAGCCGTCATAGTCATCGATTTTTAAAACCTTGACAGCTTCATAAGTGTCTTCAAGCAAGATATAGATGTCACGGTCAGCAATCGACAGAGCAGCGTACTGGGTTAGTACCTTGAGACGGGCGGCGATTACCCATAGCTGTCTGTTAATACTCTCGATAGATACAATTCTAGGGATCTGTGACATAATTGCTGTAACGCCTACATGGGCGTTGTGAATAATGTTTTAGAAAAGCGGTTGTTTATCTTGGTCGAGACGCAACCGCTTTTCTTTGTCTTATATTATAGTCAAATGGCTAAAAAGTAAATACTTGCGCTGATATTTTACTCAAAAGGTTGTATAATAAAGTAGACAGCTTAATATATGGAGTGTTGTTTTATGTTGACGATGGCAAGAACTATGAGCGTGTGGCGTTTGCGTCAAATCATGGCGGATAAACAAATTACTAATCAGGAGTTATCCAAAAGGATAAACGCAATCACAGGACGCAATACCCATCCTGTGACTATAAGCAAGTGGAGGCAACAAAACACAATGCCTAAAATCGATGGTATTGAATTGGATGCGATTGTTGATGCTTTAGGAGTGTCTCGCAATGAGTTGTTAGGTGAAAAATAAACAAAAGCGATCGCCCACCCAAAACTAGCAGTAAAATAAAATGCCAAAGCCCCGATACGACGAAGACAAAAACGAATCACGACACGCAGCCGTAGACCGCAAAGACTGCGAGAACATGGCAGAGCGTCAGAAATGGCGATT
>Ga0181343_1000778_pt1 | contig 13317 bp, 8 predicted proteins | sample Su13VDMLBSD_FD_130110 | JGI IMG/M metagenome (GOLD analysis project Ga0181343, IMG submission 130110) | Freshwater viral communities from Lake Michigan, USA - Su13.VD.MLB.S.D | ecosystem: Environmental > Aquatic > Freshwater > Lake | place: USA: Michigan | collected 2013-07-15 | reverse complement strand
ACGTGCATATTTTTTTACAAAAGAGTTTTTTCTAAGTCCGAGTGGTCCAAGTTCAGGGTATGTGATAGAAATTCAAAACAGTAATGCAGAACTTGGTTTGAATAGGGCAAATCTTATTTCGTTGAATAGAAGTGACGGTGCTTTTATCCGTTGCATCAAAGACTAACCAACTATTTCTTCAAGAACTTTTGAAGAGGATGTGGTTCGGTGATTTTCTTCTCAAACTTCTTTTCATCAGCTTTTCTAGTAATATACTCCCTCATCTCTAACATGGCGTTGTGGTCATTGTATATGGTTTCTTTAAGTTCTGGAACCAAGGCCAAATATTTTGAGTAAACTTTGGCAATAGTATTTCTAAGAGTTTCAATATGTTCTTCTGTTGTTAATATACTATCGTGTATAGTGAAGAAAGGTATTTCAGGGTTGATCTTTCTAACTTCTTCCGCAACTTTCCTCAGGATAACATAAGCTTCTACTCTTTGTAATATTCTAGGGAAGTTTTTGTAGTAGTTATTTTTTAAAAGCATCATTATAGCGGCTTCCTTAGGAAATAAATTAAAGAATATGAAGAATACCTTCTTGGCTTTAGATCTCATTTCTTCTGGATTGTGATACATCATGTGTAAAAAACTCTGTTTAGCTTGTGCCCTGCTAGAAAATAAGTCATCATTTCCTGAGTTCTTAGGTAGTAATTTGGGAAAATGGGTGAGAATAAACTTATAAAGTTTACCATTTACAGTCAACTCGGGAAAGTTGGCAGTCTGTATCTCTTTATTGATAAGGGTTCTAGGGTTTTTAGGAAACATATTGATATTAGGAACTATATTATCTTGTTTAATGATACCTTCTGCATATGATCTGTTTAGTATCTCTAGTATCTTTTCCTTTGCAAGTTTTTTAGTACTTGATTTTACTTGTATTATCTCTCTTATTATAGGTATTACAGATTTTACTTCATCATACAGAGTAGTGCTTGTTTTGAATAAACTTAGATGGGAAGTTTTGATGTTATCAGTCCAAAAGGAATCTCTTAGTAGTGCATTAAAGTGAAATGGCTGACTATTTTTTATGTCCAACCCAACTAAAGTGTTTCCTTGATAAGTAATAAAGTTTCTTAGTACAGAGGGAGCTTCAGTAAGACAGTTATACAGCCTTTCTCCTGAGTCATCTATATTGAATTCATGTTTACGCTTATCCCATCTCTCTAGGAATTCTTTGTAGGATGATATTTTGTCATGGATGAAGGTGGATCTTTCATTAGCAGTCATGTAATAGCCAGATAATTCTTGATACATCTTTCTTTCTAGAGTATTTACAAAATCAGATGCTTGATCTTTGTCCATATTTAAACCTGGTTTATTAAGTAGCCACGAGAGTGTAAATACTAATGGTTTAGCTCTTTCTTTTAATCTTACCAGCTTTTCTTCTTCATAGTTTTCAATTTTCTTTACCAGTTTTTTTTCTTTTAAGGTGTAAAATTTTGGGTCCTCATTTTTAAATTTAGGATTAAACTTAAACTTGTATGCCTTGTGTGCAGAAGATGAGAATTTGCCATTGCATATTATTATTTTTTTACAAACAAGATGATCTATGACGGCTTTATAGTTATTACCAATAATTTTTTTTAGATGTTTGGAATACAGAGGTACGAAGCTAGTTAGTTTAACTTCATCTTTTTTCTGCTGGTGGATTATAGCATGCATGACCCAGCGGCAGGAATGATAAAAATAGTCTAGGTCTTTCTGCTCCTTGGCATTAGCACATATAGTATGTTTCTGTATTTTTCTTATTTTATACAGACGAACATCTTTTTTTTTCTTTTTGTCTATAGCATTAAAAACATGCTTTAAAGTTGTCTTTGTTGTAAACTGCATAAGGCAAAATTACTGTCCTAAATAATTTTTTTGTATCCAGACTAGTTAACAACATGAGGTCATTTATTAGCATTACTTTATATTTTGAAATAACAGGGAAATTGAATCAACAATGCAAGAATTTTTTAGGTCCGGCATTGTAATTTATATGTGCTGATTAATGCGGATTCCTACTAAGACTATTAGTCTTGAATCAGCATTTTGCAACAAGGGAGATCATCTTCATTATTTTAGACCGGACAAACTAGAAATTCACACCAACTCCTCAGCATGCATCTCAGCTTGCTCTATCACGGTACTTACTGCACGTGGCTGGTCATCCGGGGGGTATTTGTGAAACCTTAGTACTCTCTTTACCTCTAGACGGACTCTGTCTTTTGCTGACTGTCTCACTGTCCAGTCTATGGTAGTGCTGTTCTTGACTCTCTTTACCAACTCCTTGGCTATTTCTACTAGCTTAGCATCTCCCATCAGGTCTATGGCTGACTTGTTACAAGTAAGTGCATCATAGAAGGCTTTTTCTGTTTCTGTTAAACCTAGATCATTACCTCTAGCAGTTTCTTTATTGACATCACTGGTTATTTCCAGTAACACCTCTATCATCTGAAGTGCGGTTATGCTCTTGCTGTTATACCTAGAGATAGCATCCTGTAATCTCTCAGAAAAGCTTCTGTCTATTACGGCATTCCTTTTAAACCTCAATTTGATCTGATCAGCCAGCAACTTCTTTAGTAACTCTATGGCAACATTCTTCTGCTTCATGTTTCTGATGTCATTCATGAAGTCTTCACTGAATATGTTTATCTGTGGCTTCTCTAGGCCTGCTTGATCTAGTAGATTAATGATGCCGTCTGATGCAACTGCTCCTTCTACTAAGCTTTTTACCGTGTTCTCAAAGTCTTTCTTCTGCTGACCTGTTACTTGTATGTCATACTTGGCTAACCTGGCTCTAACTGCCTGAAAGAAAGCCACCTCATGTACTATCTTTTGTGCTTCTGGTTCTGATTTAGCTAATGCATAAGACTTACTCAAAGCTGTTACTTCACGGAGGTATCTCTCCTTACCATTTTCAAGTGATAGTATATGTTCTTCTGCATCTAGTATGAGGTCTAATTTCTTTCCTGTATTAGCAGTAAAGTACAATGTATAATCAAAGCCATGAAACATCTGCTGTACTACTTCATGTTTACTCATCATGAGGTTAGCAGCTTCATGTATGTCAACTGTGATGTTTCCCTTGCCCTGACTTTCTGTATATGTCTTTAGTGCTTCTTTTAAGTTACCCGTAACAGGTACATAGTCAACTATCAGTCCTCCAGGTTTGTCTTTAAATACTCTGTTTACACGCGCTATGGCTTGCATAAGATTGTGACCACTCATGTCTTTATCCAGATACAAGGTATGCAGTACAGGTGCATCAAAACCTGTTAGCCACATATCTACTACGATAACTATCTGCAAGGCATCACTTTCATCTTTTAACCGGTTAGCTATAAGAGACCTTTTTTCTTTATTACGGATGTGAGGTTGTAAAAACTGATCATCAGAAGAGCTACCTGTCATGATGACTTTTATACTTCCTTGTTCATCATCATCATGGTGCCACTCTGGTCTAAGGTCTATAATGGTGTTGTACAAAGAGACAGCTACTTTTCTGGTCATACATACTACAAGAGCTTTACCTTTTAAAGTCTTGGTTCTATCCTCATAGTGGGTAACAATGTCTTTGGCTACTATGGCTAATCTATCCTTATGTCCTACAATGGCTTCTTGTCTAGTAGCTTTCTCTACCGCATTTTTTACTAGATACTCGGGGATACCTTCTGAAGCTTTATTTAACTTGGCTTCTAGGTCATCTATATAGAAGGTATCTAGTTTTAATTTGACAAAACGGTTATCATAGAAGATAGGAACTGTAGCCTTGTCTATTACTGCACGCTCTATGTCATATATATCAACATACTCTCCAAATACAGCTTGTGTATTTTTATCTGTACTCTCTACAGGTGTACCCGTAAATCCTACAAATGTGGCATTAGGAAGGGCATCATGCATGTGTTTGGCAAAACCATAACCCAGATCAGTACCTATTTCATTGCCTGCTTGATCTTTGATGTATTTAATTTTAGCATCAAAGCCATACTGGGTACGGTGTGCTTCATCTGCTATAACAATGATGTTTCTTCTATCAGATAAGAGATCAAATGTGTTGCTGTTTTCTTCTGGTAAGAATTTCTGTATAGTGGTAAAGAAGACTCCACCAGACTGTCTGTTTTTTAACTCTTCTATTAAGTTACTTCTGCTATCTATCTGCACTGGAACTTGTCTAAGTAGCTGTGCACAGTTGGCAAAAGTTTCAAATAACTGGTCATCTAAATCATTTCTATCTGTGATGATAATAACTGTAGGATTATTGAGTGTCTTCACCAACAAACCTGAGAAGAATACCATGGACAAGGATTTACCAGAACCTTGTGTATGCCATACAACACCTCCTTTTTTATTACCAGTAACATCACTTGCTTTTTGTGCACTGACTACAGCCTTTTTTACAGCATAGTATTGGTGATAAGCTGCAATTTTCTTGATGACACCTGTCCTGATGGTTTTGGTCTTTAAGTCCTCCTGATGATACCTCTCAAAAACTATGAAGTTTAAGATGAGGTCTGTGAGCACCTGGGTATCCAACATGCCTTCCATCATCACACCTAGTTCATTGGATCTAAGGGATGCTTCTGTTTTACCATCTGCCGTCTTCCAACTCATGAACCTAGATATATCACTGGTTATGGTTCCTGTTCTTGCTTCTAAGCCATCTGAGATAATCTCTAAGCAGTTATATACAAATAGGGAAGGGATGGTGTTGTGATAAGTTTGTAGCTGGTCATATGCTTTCTGCAGAGTAGCATTCTCATCAGTAGGATTTTTTAGTTCTACTACAACAACTGGAATTCCATTTAGATACAAAATAACATCAGGTCTCTTGTGCTGACCATTTTCTATGATAGTAAGTTGATGGGTAACACACCAGAAGTTGTTGCTGGGGTTAACATCATCTACCAGCTTTGCTTTAACCGTGCGTTCTTCACCTTTGTCTATATAGGTAACATCAACACCTTCTGTGAGCAAGACATGAAACTGTTGGTTAGCATGTACCAGGTCTCCGTTGCTTGCTGCACGTATAACTTCTTTTACCGCATAAGGAATAACCTGAGATTGAAGATGAGGATTTATTCTTGCTATAGCAGAGGTAAGATGAGATTCTATGACCACCTCTGAATAGGATGTTCTAAGATCACTGTTTTGATCAGGATCCAACAACTCTGGAGAGATATAGTAAAAACCAGCTTGCTCTAGTTTTTCTACCATCCATTGCTCTATATCATCTTCAAATATCTTGGTCATATACTAACTCTTACTTGTCCTGACATGAGTTTAGGGAGAAGGGTGTCTCTTGTTATTTTCAAATTTTGAATAGATTGTTCATTATGTTTTATTTTGTCAAAAAGTGGTTTTATATGACTGCAAAAAGTATCAATAATATTTATTGGAGGTAAGGTAATTTCTAATGATTTAAATGCGGATTTGCTTATCTCCATAAAGGTAGAACCATTAGAATATGAATGTATGTATTCCATATTATTCTTTAACCATAGGTAAATAAATAGTTTGTTGTAACCTTTATTGTCAAGCACAGCTATGTATCCTTGGTTTATACACAATGGTATTTCTGCAAATGCAAGTACTCCAACAGGAGCTCTGGATGACATTAGTAATGTGCCTTCAGGAAGAAGACCAGAGCTTACTTTTTTTAGTCCAGCTTCAGTAATTTTTCTTTCAGTATTAAAAAGATAAATTCCAGACAGTGTTGTTATATCTCTTGGGGATGTCCAATTTATGTTACCATTCCAAAATTCTGGGTTGCTTGTACTTGGTGTTGTACCTCCAACAGTAGTTAATATATCATCTAGTCTTTTAACCTCCCACTCCTCTTTAGCACCTTCTACAAACCACTGTCTAAACAAAGTCTCCGCCATCTCCTCTAAGGTCTTGTTGTTGCGGTGTAGGAGATCTATCTTATTATCAAGACTGGATAATACTTCTGCTATGGCTTGTTGTTCTGGGAGAGGGGGGAGAGGAAATGAATATTTTAACATAGCTTCTTTATCTCCCCGGGGCATTTTTGCACCTTTTGAAGTATGTATAGTCAGTTCAATAAAGTCAGAATTGCATAAAGAATAATATAGGTATTTGTTTAGACATATATTTTCATTAGCTCTGAATACTATTACATCCGGCGATACAGTTCCGTTAAAGTTGCTAAACCAAACTTTTTTAAAGTAAGTTCTAATATTGGAAAAAAGAATATCTCCGCTTTGAAAGGTATTAACAGAAGTTGACTCTGGAAGTTTCTCTGCTTTATGAATTCCTCCAAACAACGGAATCATATTTTCTGTGGAGATGTAATTATCTAGTTTAGCCTCTGAAATAGGTGCTTTTTTACTTACTATTTTTGCAACTTCATTAAGACTGATTTCACTCATCACCAACCTCCTTTAAACTTGCTAGGTTTAAACGTATTCTATCATTTAAAGTAACTTCTTCCTGCATCTGTTTCTCTAACTCTGCTTGCAGGGTAGCAAACTTCTCTGTGAAGTTGAAATCATCTTCTTCATCTGGTAAACCAATGTATCTCCCCGGGGTGAGTACATAGTCCATGGCTGCAACTTCTGTGATAGTAACAGACTTACAAAACCCTGGAACATCTTGGTAAGCATCTCTGCTGTTTAACCAGTGGTGATAGGTGTCTGATACTGATCCAATATCTTCATCCGTAAACTCACGTGTTCTTCTATTGATGAGGTGACCTTGGTTTCTGGCATCAATAAACAAGATCTCTCCTTTTCTCAATCTGTTCTTGTCTCTATTCAGGAACCACAAGCAAGCAGGTATCTGTGTATTTAAAAACAACTTGGTGGGTAGGTTAACAATACAGTCTACCACACCATCTTCAATCATGGCTTTTCTAATTTCATATTCACCAGACTGCTTGGTAGTCAATGCTCCTTTACTAAGGACAACTCCTGCTTTACCTTTGGGTGTAAGGTGATGGATCATGTGTTGCAACCAACCATAGTTGGCATTACCTACAGGAGGTGCACCGTATTTCCATCTACCGTCATTTCTCAATAACTCACCACTCCAGTCACTGATGTTAAAGGGTGGGTTAGCAATGATAAAATCTGCTTTCAAATCTGGGTGTGCATCTTTCAAGAAACTACCTTCACTGTTCCATTTTACTTGTTCAGGATCTATACCTCTAATGGCAAGATTCATTACCGCAAGTCTCCAAGTAGTCTGATTACTCTCTTGTCCATAGATGGTGATGTCATCAATTCTACCTTGGTGTTGCAGCACAAACTTTTCACTCATGACAAACATACCACCACTACCGCAACAGGGATCATATACTTTACCCTTATTGGGTTGTAGCATTTCAATCAGTAACTGTACTACAGATCTAGGAGTATAGAACTGACCACCTTTTCTACCTTCTGCAAGAGCAAACTGACCAAGGAAATATTCATACACCACACCCAACATGTCTTTCATCTTAGCAGCTTGTGTACCCAGATTAATGTTGTTGATGAGATCTACCAAATCACCAAGCACCATTTTGTCCAGTTGTGGTCTAGCAAACTGTTTGGGAAGTACACCTTTTAACTTGGGGTTATCCTTCTCTATGAGATCCATTGCTGTATCTATGTCTTCACCTATAGTAGGAAGTTTTGCTCTACTCACTAGGTATGACCAACGTGCATTTTTGGGAACAAAGAATACGTACTCAGCACTATAAACATCTCTGTCCTCTGGATCATCATATGCGTAGTTACCTTCTTTATTTACAATCTTAGCATGTAACTCTTCAAATGCATCAGATACATACTTTAAGAAGAGCAGACCCAATACATAGTGCTTGTATTCAGCGGCATCAATGTTCTTTCTCATCTTATCTGCAGCAGACCAGAGCATTTGCTCAAAGGGTTTCTGTTCTGCAGGTTTTTCTTTCTTGGTTTTAGCCATATGATTATACTACTATTTTTAGAGAGGTAAATATAAGGAGAAACCCAAAGAATGATATTTTGATGTGTTTTGTTTTTTAGTACACCAGAAACTGTGAACATTGGTTACCACTTTTCAACAGAATTTTTTTTTGAAACCATTGATAATACAGAGGTTTTAAAAATTACTTTAATGAGATTACCTCTTAAGGAGGAAGGCTGCATTTGTATACTATTGTATAGAGGGGTAGTTTTGTTTTTATGAAGAAAAAATACATTAAATTAATGAATCAATACTTTAAAAGTGTTGATCAATCAGTTGATCTTGGCTGGTATTTTGAAAACAATGGGTTATCTGATTTTAACCATTTACAAGAGTTGGAGGAGGCCATAGATTATTTAGAAATAGAAAGGTATCTAGAAAGAGTAAAATATGATGATTATATAGTTATTCCGACAGATAAGGGAATAAAGTTTACTAAAAAAAGATGGATTATTCAGTATCAACAGGTATTGATGTCATTATTAAGAAAAATAAAACTTCAATTCATAGTAAAATTGATAGGTAAATACTTCGGTGCCTGGTAGAGACCATATAAAAAATAAAACCCCAGATATGCATCCAGGGTTTAGTGATATATAATAGATCTATGTAAATAACTTTAAACTTAGCAAGATTAAACCACAGAACATGATGCTGTGGAGTATCCTGTCACCTTTTCTATTATTTGTAGATTCATCATATCTATTATCTTTTGATCAAACTGCTCTAGATAAATTCCTGTAACCTTATTTCCATACTCATGACCCAAGGCTTCTGCTATGAGGTCTTTGCTATACCCCAGTTGCTTGGCTATGTTGGCATAAGTGTACCTGAATACATAGGTAGAGAGATCCTCTTCTGTGCCAATTAACTTGCCCAGTTTATGCAGGTGGTTGTTCAAGACTTTAGCACGTTGCCTAAGAATGGCTATTTTTCTGGAGGTATTGTTTACATCAGCAGGGGAGAGCCAGGAGACCAAGGTATGTGTGTCTTTCATCTCATCAAAGAGCAGTTTTATCTCGGGTATCAGCTTCACACTGTATAGTTTTCCTGTCTTTGCTCTCTTGTAAATAACCCTTCCAGCTTTGATGTTTAGAGGTGATAGTAACATGAGATCCCTGATGTTGATACCTCTTAGCATAAACAACAGTTTACCTATGGTCCATGCATGATACAAGGGATGCTCAGAGGAGAGCTGCAGCTGAAAGTATGCTTGTACTTCTGACAAGGACAGAACACGTGGGGTAGTTCTCTCTTTACGTATAGTAAACCCGCGGAAAGGATACCAGGCATAAGTAACCAGTTCATGTTTGATGGCTTTATTACAAACAGCTTTCAAGGTTCTCATGTACACACCAATACTGTTTACCTTCATACCTCTCATGGCAAGTTTTTCTTCTACAGCATACAAGGTCTTGGTATTGATCAGATCAAAGGGCTGGTCTACATTCAGTACTTTCTCTATGACATGCAAAGACATCTGGTACACATCAGCACCGCCTAATCTGTTGCAGGATTTTAGCCGTGAGATTTCATCCAACCAGAAAGTTCTGATGGTATGTACTTTTTCATCTTTTTGCACGAGATAATCACGGAGCTCTTTTACAGAGAAGTCTCCTGCACGGTTCAGAACATAGTTTTGCATCCTGCTAGAGTAGTGTGATAAGATCTTCTGCACCTGCTCATTCAGTGCTCTATTACCCAACACTATACACCGAATAGGGTCAAAGTTCTTTTCTAAGGTATATACTCCAGTAGCAATGTTTAGTTTATGTGATCTGTGGGAAACAGATATTATGAATGGAAATTCACCAGCAAGGGTAGGTCTTCTGGTATCTAATGACAATTTTATACTCGCCATAATAATGAAGTATTATGACAGACACATACAGGTTTTCATTTGCACGGAATTTGCGTGTATCGATGCAAATCACCCCCCAGTTTCACCTCATTTCCATCATCACACTCACTAGGAGAAACTCACACGTACACGAACAAAAAACCCCATAAAATATGGGGTTTCGGAGTGTTGTAAGTTGTAGCGAGAGAGGGGCACGATCCCTCGACCTCATGATTATGAATCATGCGCTCTAACCAGCTGAGTAGTATGTGTATCAAGGGTTTCAGAGTTTTGGTTAACTCTATTTGCATGTAATTTGCATGTGTCTGTCTATGTTAATTTTAATAGATGATTTATATTTTCCCGAGGTCAGCAAAACTTGCATACTCGTGCACAGGACTCATAATAATATGATCCAGTAGTTTGATGTCCATGAGGTCACAGGCATTTTTTATTTTCTCAGTTAGTTTAATATCCTCCGTTGAAGCTTCTAAGTTTCCGCTAGGATGATTATGAGATAATATGATACTGGATGCCAGTGATTTTAGTGCAATGCTCATGATGAGTTTGATATCTACCACCGTGCTACTTACTCCACCTTTGCTAATGGGTATAACTCCTAGAGGTGTATGCGACTTATTTAACAGCAGTAACAAGAACTCCTCCTGACATGCCATGGTATCATGGTTATAGAAGGGTAGCAGCACATTAACGGCATCTTTAGAGCATTGAATTTTTTGTGTAGTTCCTGAGAACTTTGCAGGAGAGTAGCTGAGTTTGATCTCCTGCACATGATGATGTATTTCTTTCATGGTATTGATTACATGAAAAAAATGGAAAACAGCACCTAGTTTCTCCTCTGCATTTTTTAGGCATCATTCTAAGCAATGTAATTCAGATGTAAATATTCATAGGGGGGTATGTTGTTGAGGTAAGGTGGAGGGGGTGGTTTGTTAGAGTATGCAGTCAGAATCTCTTTTCCGTATGAAAAAAATCAGAAAATTAGAAATACAAAAATTCCTATATTTGAGGTATGAAGCAAGTACTTATTTTTCTTTTTATAGCTGTTGATGTCATGGCTTTTTCACAAGCACCACAAAGTATACCTTATCAGGCTGTTGTAAGAAACACAGATGGTTCAGTAATGGCTAGCACATCTATCACCATGACCTTCAAGATTCATGATGTTTCAGCAACTGGACCAGTTGTATATGAGGAAACACACAGTACATCTTCTAATACCCAAGGTTTGGTTTCCCTGAATGTTGGTGCTGGTTCTGTTGTGACGGGAACTTTTGCTAGCATCAATTGGGGATCAGGTGCTAAGTTCTTGCAGGTACTCATGAATACAGGTTCTGGCAATGTGGATTTAGGTACACAGCAAATGATGTCAGTACCTTATGCTTTGTATGCAGAGAAAGCAAATACTACTAATGTTTCTGTGAGTGCTGTTGGTGATACTTTGTACTTAGGTAATGGTAATTTTATTTTGGTGCCTGGAATTAGTAATAGTAATATACAGGTAGAATCTGGTTTGGGTGCTTCATTATTACCTGGAGTTACCCAATGCGCGGCACAGACTATCTCAGCATCTGGATGTGATGGATTGACAACATTGGAATACCAAGGTTATACCTATGAACTAGTTGAAATAGCAGGTCAGTGTTGGTTTAAAGAGAATTTAAGGGCTTCCAGTTTTAATGATGGGACACCTATTACATTTGCCAGTAATATTCCTACTTGTAGCGGAATATGGAGTGATGTATCAGCATCTAACCCACAGGCATACTATGGCTATTACTATGATGATTTGCAATTACAGGCGGAATACGGAAATATTTATAATTCATCATGCCTGATTAATCAGAATTTATGTCCAATAGGTTGGCACGTGCCTTCTATGTGTGACTTTCATTATTTATCCCATAGTCAAGGAGTGTCCATAGGAGACATAAACTCACTTCAAGGCTACTCTGATCGCTATGGGGCAAATACTTATCTTCCTGGAAAGTTACTTAGTACTGATACGTCTTCTTGGGACTTTACTTCCCCTCTATTTATGCCGAATAACAGTTCTGGACTCAGCATTAAATTGGGGGGGTACAGAAGTGGCTGTGGTGATGTTTTAATCGGTGGAGGAAGTGATTTTTGGATTTATACTCCTGATGAAATAGATGGTTGGTTCAACTTGCATCAATTACGTATAACCCCAAGTTCATTATATCCTGATGTGTTATTTTTAAATTTTTCTAGGTTTAATAGTATGAATAATACCTTTTACAATGGAATTGATAATCAGGGTTATTATATCCGCTGCATAAAAAACTAGATCATGAAAAATAATTTTCTGGTTGTTTTATTAGTTACGTTGTCATTGATTACAAATGCTCAGACACCTCAGAGCATCCCTTATCAAGCTGTAATAAGAAACACAGATGGTACTGTTATGGCAGAAGCTGCTATTACAATGACTTTTAAGATCCATGATGTTACTGCTACGGGCATTGTGGTTTATGAAGAGAATCATACATCTTCTACTAATGCACAAGGATTAATTAGTCTAAATGTAGGCAATGGCTCTGTAGTTTCAGGTACTTTTTCTGGAATCAACTGGGGTAATGGTGTAAAGTTTTTACACGTATTGATGAATGCAGGTAATGGGGTTATAGATCTTGGAACACAGCAATTGATGAGTGTGCCGTATGCTTTGTATGCTGATGATGTAAAAGTAAGTGTCAGTAATACTGGAGATACCTTGAATTTGGGAAATACGGTATTAGTAGTGCCAGGTATAAGTAATAGCACTTACGGTACAAATTTACATTATATACAAGGACCAGGAGTAACTGATATTGATGGTAACTTTTACTCCTCAGTTATTATAAATGATCAAGAATGGATGTCTCAGAATCTCAGAGTAACAAAATTCAATGATGGAACTATTTTTAATTTCAGTGAAGCTAATCCGTCTATTTGGAATATTAATCAGCCTGCATATTGCAGTTATCAGGGAAATATAGTGAATGATTCTATATATGGAAAAATATATAACTTTTATGCGGCTAGAGGATATGTAAATGATGGGATATGGTTATCAACGGTTAACGATAAGAACCTTTGTCCCACTGGATGGCATGTCCCAAGAGTAGTAGATTATTTGAGGTTATTCAGTTATATTAATGGTGATTTATACTTACATGCTGTTACTGCTGGTGATATAGGATTTTGGAATGACTCTTCAGAGGGATTAAAGAGCTTTAATACTTGGCCATTAGATACAATAACAGATCAAAGGAATATTTTTGGTTTTAATGCACAATCTTTGGGTTATTTAAATTCTTTGAATTCAACTTCTATAACCCCGGTTAATCCTGAACGTGCATATTTTTTTACAAAAGAGTTTTTTCTAAGTCCGAGTGGTCCAAGTTCAGGGTATGTGATAGAAATTCAAAACAGTAATGCAGAACTTGGTTTGAATAGGGCAAATCTTATTTCGTT
>Ga0181343_1000775_pt1 | contig 13336 bp, 15 predicted proteins | sample Su13VDMLBSD_FD_130110 | JGI IMG/M metagenome (GOLD analysis project Ga0181343, IMG submission 130110) | Freshwater viral communities from Lake Michigan, USA - Su13.VD.MLB.S.D | ecosystem: Environmental > Aquatic > Freshwater > Lake | place: USA: Michigan | collected 2013-07-15 | reverse complement strand
TTGAGTTAATGCTGTTAAACCTAAAGCTGTATTTATATCACCACCTTGTTCATCTGGCTTAGTAGGTTGTAATAGAGACTTCACTATCTCTAATTCCTTATTACCTTGAGCCTGTGCTTGAGTCTGTTCCATTGCACGTTGATGTTTAATTCCATTACGTTCTTCTACAAAATCAAGATTTTTATTATCAGCATTTGCACCAGCTTCTTTAGCTTTTGCTTGGTTCAGTAATATCTGAGATTTTATTTCTTCAATCTCTAACTGAACTCTTTGCAATTCTAACTCCTGCATAGGATTAGGTTCTGGTACATATGTTCTTAACTTCTGGGCTAACTCAGGCATACGTTTTAAATCTGCTATTTCAGATAACAACATTCTACGTATAGCAGGGTCTTCATTAGGACCAATTGTTTGTAACATAAATCCCAAATCCTGAGCCTTCATGTTATCCACTTCAGCAGTAGATATATCAACAATTGAATCAAAATTACCTGCTAAATCTTCACGCATAATTGGAACAAATTCATTGTTTGTTACACGTATAACTTCCACATCACTTAAAAACACAGCATTCATTGCTATGATTTTATTACCTATCTCAGAGATACCTTTTGCCAATCTACGTAAAATACTCATTTCACGTTTGGCTGCTGCATCCAATACACTCTTAATACCTGTAGCCACTGAACCATAAGAAGTACCATTCATACCATCAGAGAATGATTTAGTACCTGTCATTGCTTCTACTTCTTGGTTCTGCTGAGCAAGCATATTAAATGCAGATGCTGGTATTTCAGGAAACTTGTGAGTAACCATAGAAGCATCAATATTATTAACTGGATTAAACTCATAGTTCTGACCTGAATCAAATCTACGCTTGTTCAATGGGTCTAATAAGCCTTTTGCCATACCTTGCTGACCATTAGCTGACTTACCCACTAAATCAACCATACCCCTTAACAGAGCACCCATGATACGTTGATTATCTTCTAATAACTCTGCATCTGGTTCACCATACAGTTCACGTTTCACAGGTGAATATGGAACCAAAACAAAAGGTAACTTCTTATCTGGGTATTCATTTTCTTCCAGACGAATAAGAGTACTACCAATCCATGTAGCTACAATTGGCACCAATTCATTATTACCATGAATATCGTAGAACCCCCAGTACTCATAGGCCACAATACGTCTACGTAATGGGTCACGATTCTGATATTCCTGTGGGGTAGAAGTAGCATGGTCTGGGTCAACTAATGAGCTGACATTAGCCCAATCAATTGCATCCAAATTAGAGTACTTACCTGACTTAATTAAATCAGCTTGATTAGTTTCAAATGAAACAATTACAAACAATGCTTTCAATAAATCCCCGTTACACGAAGGGTCTATATAAACATTCATTGGATTCAATATTTCTACAACAGGTTTATTCTCAACAACAATTTCTTTCTCTACTTGTTGAGTACCTGACTGAAGTGCATATGTTGGTACTTGGGTATTTTCAAAATAATCCACAGCAGCTTTAACTGCTGGGTCTACAGTTTCATTATAACTACGAGGGTCTTGAGCCTTTAAAGTTAGAGCTTGTGTAAGTACCTCAGCTTGCTCTGGAGACTCAATACCATAGTGAGTCCAGACAGGTACAGTTTCTGCCATAGTTTTAATAACTCGTTCCCAAGCTACACGAGCAATACAAGTACCTTCATCTACAACTGCACGAATGTAGTCATCAATGAATTTGATTTTGTTTAACTTGGTTCTGAACTGCCAATTCAGTAACAACTCATTCTGCTTAGCAGCAGCAGTATCCTCAAAAGTTACAGGATGTATTTTAAATAATGAGTCAGTATTCAGAAATGGTTCAGATAAGGCTGAGTATCTCCATTCAGCTTGTCTACGAATAATCTTAGGTTGAATACTTGAACGAGTAGCTGATTTAGGTGGTCTGGCATCACCAGTCACTTTAAGCAAACTATCCCATTTACGTATTCTAGAGACTTGGTTGTCATGACTCGTTCTGGAGTCTTCCAAATCCTTTTTTAGAATATCAAGTGTTGGCTCTTTTAACCAATCAGTTAGCTTAGCTACTGCTGGTACACCATCATCTACATTAACGTCAGCCATAACACCACCTAAAATTTGAATAAGTTTCTATCAGCTTTAATTTGTGCTGACAGTATAGTTATTTCTCTGTCACGGAGTCTAACAACTTCTGAGAGTTCTTTAACCACGTATCTGCCTTCTTCAAGTGAACTGTCGAGTTGGGCTGCATAATCTGCAAGACCTCTGCACTCAATGGCTCCACCTTCGGCTTTACGTTTATATATTGCTGCTCTGGTTTCACTGAGCTGCAACCGTTCAGTATACTCAGACTCAATGCCAGCGAGACTATCATTAAAGTCTGTCTTACTTTTAAGTATTTCATGATTCAATCCTGCTATTGTCAGAATGTAAGCTTGTTCTTTTTGATGGTTTAATTCTATTAGTCTATCAGCTTCTTGTTTTAATTCTTTTTTACTCTTTTCCCATTCAAGCTGAACAAAGTTTTTACCTGACTGATTACCTAAATAATATGAACCATATAACAAACCAGCAGCAGTACCCAATGCTATCAATATAGATAGACTACTCGGTAATTTTAACATTAGATACTCCATAATCTTTACATTTAGTAAGAGGAACATTTCCTACACGATTATCCACCCAACCCACGGTATATTGATTATGCTGGGTCAAGCTCATGTAAAATGTTACTTGATAACCATCTAGAGCTTTAAGCATTAACTCACATGCCTTCACTTTACCTCTAGCTTTTTCTAAACCTAAATAAGCATTAATCGTTGCTGAACCTACCTTACCGTCAGCAACCACTAAAGGGTAGTCTTTACCACCCCTGCTAAATGAATTCAATGAGGACTGTAGCCATTTTGATGGCCTACTCGGTCCAGTATTGACACCAGCATCAATAACCTTATGAGCTACTGCTGGCTGTATTTGAACCAAAGGAAGAAACCCAGTTTTTACTATGTACTCATTATAGTAAATCTCTTGAGCATACTCTTTGGGTAAATCTTTCATAGAACCTACATAACCATAATCCCGTGCTACTTGTACAGTTACACCGTGATTAGTTTCTCCAGCATGGTCAACAGTAAAACCGCCTTCTACTGCGATGATAGAAGCTACAATAGCAGCAGCCGTTACACCTAAGGCAGGTTTTCCATACTTAGTCATATGAGTTACTTTTTAAACGTTGAATTTCAATTTCATGGCGTTCTTGTTTACGTCTTTCATCCAACTCTTTTCGTTCCTCATCTTTTAATAGTAACTCAGTTCTTAACTGATTAAACTCCATTTCCTTTTCGTGACGTTTACGTTGGAAATAGTAGTTAATAATAAAACCACCAATAGTAACAAGAATACCTATTAAAATGGCAGCAGCACTACTTGTTATCCATCCATAAAATGTAGTCACAGTACCCCCTGCCATACCCCATTTACTAGCTACATCCGATATAGTTGCATCTACATTAATCTGATTAACAAGTGCATCTATTCTGATTTCACCTAACTTGTTTAAATCATTACTCATCACTCACCTCATCTGTACGTACCAAAGCAATTACCTGCTCATGAGTTAGTAAAGATACTAGACCACTTCCTTGTGTAAATTCAAACTCAATTCCAGCATTTTCTTGAATATAATTAATTAGTTCAAGTAGTGCTATTGGCTCAATATTAATGGCAACATACTCTATACCATTGAACGTAAAGCATCCGGGTTCTGGAGCCAAATTAAAAGCTACAGACTGAGCTTGATGGGCTTCTTTAGAGATAACCACATACTTTGGTCCCTCCAATAATAAAAATTCATCAAAGGTCATTTTAAGCCTCTATCCAGTTAGCTGATGTAGCATTAGAAATTGTAAGTACATTAGTACCCGAAGTTGGATTTTGTGACATTGCATTATAAGTAGCTATAGGCCAAAGTATTCCACCTATCTTCACATCAAACTGAATACCTTGAGTAAATCGAACATACGTACCTGCTGTGTTATTAACTGCTGCACCTAGTACAGTTAATGCTGCTGCTTCTCTTGTAGCACCACGAGTGAATGAAGTAGTTAAAATAGGTGTATCTAAATCACCTATCAATGTTTTCCATACAGTTATGGTAGTGCCTACGAGTTTAATACGATAACGCTTATTGGCCTCATAACCTTGAGCCACAGAAAGCAAATTAAAGTTAGTACCTCCTACCATTATCTGAAGTACATTTGTTACTGCACTTTCAAGTAGGAATTCAGATGCACCACTTAGGTTTACTTGTTGGCTTAGTATGGTTTGTCTTGGACCCAAAACAGAAGGAGACATAAACTCTATATCTATATCACCATCCACGTTAATAGCTTTGGTATTAAACACACCACGAATACCTACACCATCAAAGTTTAGATACCAACGCTTTAATCCATTGTATCTGAATGGTCTAGACAACGAGACCATTCGATGTCTCGTTATCAGTCTCATAATACAAATGCCTCTGCACGTACAGTCACTGCTGTCAGTGAACTATCTTTACGTCTTACACCAATTTGGTTAGCATTCGTAATACCTTCAATCATACGACTCTGACCAGTAGGTATAGTAATGAATTCACCTACACCATTACGACGATATTCTATGTCAGTACCTGTATGGTTTACTATGTCAATAAAAGCACAAACCTTTGAACCAAAAGAAACATAAGCATTACCTGTAACCGTCGAGGTAACAGCAGTAATCACAGTAACTTCAGAGTAAGTAGGAGCTTTCACTTGAGTAGTTAACAGTGTAATCAATGCAGCTAAACTAACCACATTTTCTGGTATTGGACTTAATGACAGATTAGCAGGTGTACCACCTAATGCTTTTAGGATACCTTCTAACACATCAAGTTTATTATTACGTTCACGTTGGTCCATATATCACCACCATATTTAAGTAAATAAAAAAGAGGGAGCATTTAGCTCCCCTAATTAAAACACACTTTATTGCTTCCTGCTAAGGTATCTTATTTCCTTGATTCCATAAACTGTTGTACTTGTTCCTCACTCATTTCAAATATGAGTTTATGCTTCATATCCTTTCTATCGTAAACTACCTTGCTAAGGTTATCTACCACCTGTCCATCCACATCAAGTACAACATGTAGTTCTTTTTTCTGGGTCACTACATACAAAAGTTTACCTCCTACTTTACGCTTCATCCATAAAGCGTAATCTTCACAATCACCACGTAGAGATGCTACCCAAACATCCTGTCTACCATACTGGTCAATATCCTCTATATACCTGTGCTGCTTCATTGCATTTGCATGTTGCTGTTGTAACGTAGGTGGAGAGCATCCAACAAGTAACACCACCAGTAATAAAAGATATTTCATTTTGGTTCCTTAGGTTACGTTAAACACAATTGCATCCCAATAAGTATCAATTTTCTTATTACTGTTATCAGAGGAAGAAAATGAACTCAGTTGTACTCGTGCATATTTTGTGCCATTGGGTGCTGTGCTTATCAGTTTTAAATCCATCCAACCATCAAAACTTGAAGCTGAATCAGTATCTGCAACAGTATAGTTGGTTGACCAACCTACAGATATTTGATTCTTATCCTCATCTAAAAATGCAACAGATATAGATACACCACCTGTCACTGGGCCTGTAGCACCACCTTCTCTACGAATGACCCATTTAACTTTACCTGCACCCAAACACAAATTACCCATACCACATGGAACATCCTGATACACATAACTGGAGTTCCAAGATGCACCACCATTGTAGTCAACAGTAGTTTTCAAACACTGACTGCCTACCCAATTGGTATCGTTACTTACAACAGCTACACCTGTATTAGGTGTAACAGTATCTACTTTCCAGAAGCGTGGTAATGTACCTGCTGCACTACCTTCAAAATCACAGTTAGCTAAACTTCTGCCAACAAGATTACGTGCAATAGGAATAGGGAAGTACGTAAAATATAAAGAGTTAACACCAATACTACCCTCTAAATACACACGACCACCACCACCAACTAACTCTAAGAAACCATCAGTTTCATAAGTAACAGCATCAATTGCACCTTGTCTGATACCATTATCTGGACGATACAATGAAACCGAACTCATATTAGGAGCCACAATAGAAAGACCACCAGCATATGGGTGACGAGCTGCATCTGTACCTTGTAAACAGTAGAACAGGTTTGAATAAACTGCTGTATTACGGATTACAATATATGGTCCAATCAGAGCACAGAAAGCAAACAAACCTGTTACTTCTAAGAAACGTTTATTCTTAGCAGTCGATGCAGGATTCTCAAAGTGAGGTCCAAACATCTTCACGTTAGCATCACCTTCTACTGTAACTCTCATGTTATCAAATGAACCACCATCTACAATCCAGAAACCAGCACTAAATACTACACGACCAAACTCACCATCTGCTAAACGTAAATGGTTGTCTGCAATAAAACAGTGAGTTAACTTCATGTTCTCACCAAAGTCGATACCACTAAAATAACTTGGAGTTCTCCATGAACCACCAATAGTATTTACGTGTTCCAACTCAACTGCCCAGCTACCTGTCCAAAAATCTACTACATCATCAAAATCAAATACGTTTACATTACTCACTTTAAACTTACTGGTTACTGCTACTGCTGAACCAGAAGAAGTACGGGTAGTTGCATGGCCTATCTGCAAACCAGAACCTCTACGTTGAGCACCATTCTCACCTATACAGAATCCTTTCATCACTACGTTGTTACTATTATTCAGGCGAGTACTGTATGTATCTGAAGTTGTATAACGACCACGAATCTTAATGGCATAACCTTGAGTAGGGTCACCTGCCCAACGTAATGCACACATGCCATCACTATGCCATCCACCACTTTCTACAAATATTTCAAATGAAGTACCCACAGCAAAGTTATAAATCTTGGTGTGGTCAAAGACTAATTTATTTCGAGTGTTCGTATCTCTGCAATAGTTATGAGCCATCGTCACATATTGGTCTATGGTCATAATTCCATCATTGAAATCTTCTACATAAACAGAACCAATAGCTTTCAAATAACGTCCACCTGATACAGCTATTGGGGTAAACGTAGTAACTACCTTCCATACAGTTAATGCAGTACGATAGATTTTATTGGTTACAAGCCCACTCCCTAATGCAATAATTGCAGTCACATGAGGATATTCCTCAATAGTACCACCACCACCCCCTGTACCAGCTTCAGCAATATCTTCTTCCAACCCTGTAAAGTATTCAGCAAGGTTATCATATGGAGCCAAAACAGCAGCTAACTCACCTGTAGTAACTCCACCCACATCAGCCGTACCTGCTGCTAATGCTGCTGCTAAAGCACTATCTCCACTCTCATACCCAATACCTGTACCAAGTAACTGAACGAAGTTAGCTTCAGCCATACCCACAAACATAATGTAAATACCACCAGTAGTAGTACCATTATATTCTGGTTCAAAATTAACCGTAATAACAAAAGTCTCATTAGGTCGTAAGACCATAGGAGCTGTGTGGCTAATATTAAAAGCACCCACTGCTTGAATAGATGAAACAGTTAAATCACTGAATCCAACATTTCTTACAGTAGTTGTCTGATTGCCAGATATTTCACCCACATCTACAGAACCAAATTCTAAAAATGGTGGAGTCAAACTCACAGCTTGAGCTTGCTGTTCACCAGTACGAGTATGAATAACTCGACTTGAGCAATTGCAATCTGCCATGATTAACCCTCCAGTAATTTGATACGAGCAGCCAATGCAACTAATACATCCTGCACATTACCTGCTATAAGTTGAGAATTAGTATCAGCAGTAATCATGACTTGAGATGCCAATCCTGTAGACAAAGCTCCTGCCACTGCCTTTACTTCTTCAATATTCATTGCCACACATTTTACGTGAGGATATGCGTTACCAATCATTCTATCCACCAAAGGGTCTAAGCCCCCCCTTATATCTAATGAATTTCTCATACCCAACCTCCGGTTGCAAACTTGGTTGTAGTAGTGCTGATACTTGAACTAACTATATCCGTAGCTACAGCTTCATCACATATACGATAAAAGTTATTTAAATGCTCACTTGCTTTAGCAGTTGATTCAGCACTATTCATATTCGTGTAAATCTCGTAAGCAACGTAAGCTGACAAAGCTTTTATTAATACGTCAGGTAGCTCAATATTAGCATCTAAGTTAGCTACACTAAGGATTTCGTGTTTGGCTTGGTAACTTATTACTAATGCCCGGTAATCCCTTACACGAGGAACTTGAAGAATATTGTACACTGGTGTAAATACAGAGCAATCTAAAGTCGAATCATTTAATGGTAAGTTTCCTTGCTCATCATACACTTCAATCACTCGGATTAAATCCCCAGTGAAAGGTTCACACTCACTATCCTTTATATACGGATATGGAACTATTGCTGGGTCATACTGAGATTCAGTATACATAGGCTTCAGATGGTAGTTAGTTACACCTTCCACCATTTCAATCAGAAGCTCTTTGGTACACAAAGGAAACTTAGTATATAAAGCAAGCAACCCATCATTCATGTGCTGAATAATCTTCTTATGGTGTATTGGTTCTATGGTTCCATTACCATCGAAAGACAATGACAGATTTGAAAGCTCAGCATAAGACAACCTTTCAAAAAATTGTTTGATAATCATAAAACCTCACACTATGTAATTTGATAATGGACTTGTTTCTACAGTCTCGTGCATATCCCACATACGTACATCGTTAGGAGTAGCAACACCTGTAGAGGATGGCTTCCAAGCTTTCATATAAGCTAACATGGATATGGTATCTATGGCATCATCTTTGCCTTTAATACCATTCTTTGTAGCCATTCTTATTTGCTGTAGGAATACACCAATAATAACACTTGCACGGAGTTCTTCAGGAAAATAAAACTTACCTGCTTTGAACCAAGGAACAACCAACTGGAATCTGGATAACTTATCAACTGGTGGGCGTATACCTGCTTCACCACCTTTACCATTACTGGCAAAATTAAACCAGATATTACGATTCATCATTTCTTCTTGGAGCCAAGAAACAAAACCACCCTGCTGACCTGTCACCTCTATACCAACAGACAACGGTACATATTCTTGAACCAAACGAAACAAATCATCTACCGTATGGTTCATTGTCTGTCTTGCACAAATACCATCTACCCAAAACCAATCCCCATTAGAATTGTAAGCCCATACTGAAATTACGTTAAAGTCAGCTTTAGATTTATCAGACGTAGCAAAGTCAGAGGTAATATAGAAATTAAAGTTCTGCTTATTACTCAGCAATTGCTGTCTGCTATACCAACGAATTTCATCATCTTGTACTAGTCGTTCATCTTCAGAAGTAATCTGAATCATTAACTCTTGATAAAATGAAGACAGCTTACCTGTCTCTACTGCCAAATTATATTGAGACTGTATAAAGTCAAAACTAAAACGGTCAGGCCATGCACCAGAGAATTGCTCACGAGTACATGGAAAAGTTTCACATACAGGCCATACGTTCACATCCCATGCACCAGATTCCACTGCTTCTACTAATACATCCTCCTTATTAAAAGGAGTACCATTAAAGATTATCTTTCTACGTGTAGGGTCAAGTGCATGGTTTACACCTTTATACACAGTATCCTTAATTGTAATCATGGATGCTTTACTATTTGCATCCTCATCACTTACCAAGTCATCTAGAATTGCAAGCACTGGACGTTTACCAAATATCTTCGTACCACGTATACCAGTCTTAGCACCAAACATTTTTATACCCAGTCTTCCACCTTGCTTATTTGTAAACTCCAAATACTTATCAGTGAAAACTGCTTTAGGTATCCATTCCTTTAGGAACTCAGAATTCTCATATCTATACTCAATGTTCTTTCTGGCGTTCTTCACACCGTTGTCCATCGAATCTGATACATAAATAATTCCAGTCACACTACCAAATCCGGGTAACTCACCAAACACTGCTATATATAGTGAAAGGTATTCCATAAACACTGTAGTCTTAGCAGCCCCCCTGAAAAGTAAGTTAGCTATATAAGCTGAATTACTAGTTAATTTATCTAACATCTTTAGATGTAGAATAGGAGTCTTGTTATCCTCACCTTGTTCACCATTAACTAACTTGATAAAGTTAAGAAACATTAATGAGAAGTGTGTAGGTACGTAGTCAGTCTCTAATCCTTTATAGTCTACCTGACTTAACCAGTCCTCTAAGCTCTGCTTAATTAACATCAGTTACTCCTTTAACTAGTTTATGTTCAGCTATAGACTTAGTTGTAACTGAACCATCTATAATTAATCCCTGAGTCATCTTAGCCAAATCCAATAGAGTATTTTTCAAGTCATCCAACCCTGAGTTATTTCTCATATCTATATGTACTGTAGGACCAGACTCTTTTGGTGGAGCCAAATTAACAATGAGACTATTTGCAGCATTCACTCGTGCAATATCACTCTTACTATTAGCCATCACATCAACCAATGTATTGATAGCCTTCTGCACATTCCCTTGGTTCACTATCCATACAGGTATCATGGACTGCTCATATACCAGTGCCACTATTTTATTAGCATCATAGGCATGTACGTAAGCACTCATATCCTTAGGGGTAGTACCCTTGGCTATCAATGCCTGATGTCTATCTGGGAATGTCTTAAAGTAACTTGTCTGCTTGTCATTCCCCATGAGTCTATAACTCACATACTTCACAGCATTAAGGTAATCCTCTACCTTGAACTTACCACTGGTTAATACTGAGCTATAGCTAATAAAATTATCACGAATGTTCTCAGCTATTATTGGGTCCGTACTAGCATTATTTATTTTATCCAGTAATTCCTGTGTAGCTAATCCTTTCAAGGTATTAGGCAGGGTTACTTTTAATTCATCTAAATTCATTTTACTCTCCTGAAATATTTACTTGCTTACCCCTCTACTTTAGATTACCTTTAGTTTTATAACAATGCTTCTTTAACATCTTTAAACTAGATGATGAGGTACAGGGAAGTATTTGTCTAATAGACAGAAAACAAAAGAAAAAACAAGAGCAAAACACACTAACTTATTAACACTTAATCTGTAGCCAACTTTGTCAGGTGATAGGCAAACCTCTAACTAGAACCAAATAAAGAAATACTAATCCCTCCTGTATAAATTCTATTAGTAATTCCTCTAAGTAATAACTTAATAATACTCTTAATACTCCTTTACTTTATTAGGTACAGATTAATTATTTAAATATATAATTTAGGTACTGAGTTTACCTACAGAAATATTTATATTTTTAGGAATGGAGATTATGGAAAGTTTTGGAGTTTCAAATTTTTTATAGATACAGAATTGACAAGTCAAGGTAGGGTAATAGATATATCACACTTGAGACTCCTGCTCATTGTAGACATCCCCCCCGTATCAAATTCCTGTACTCCTATGACCCACCCCACTTGTTCATCGTCAGCTCATGTGTGTAGCTTACGCTACTGCTGAGTATGTGTACTCATACATCCTATCCATCTAGGTAACCTCTAGTTCTTTTCTATTGGTTCCAATCACATAAGGTATACGAACATGAACAAGCTAATCGACATCACCCTATTCGTAACAGGAATACCTATGGGTTTATTCTCAGCCTATACCATGTACCAAGAGGGTGCAGTAATAGAATCAATAGCACTGTTGCTAGCACTAGCTCTGGCTATAGGTCTTTATGTTTATGGTTCCATTAAGGAGAAACGTAATGGTAAAATACAGTAACCTGTTACTAGTACTGTTCATGAACTACTGCCTTGTGCATGTAGTTCTACAACTGTGCTCATACGGTGACGTAGCAGCTCCAATCATACTAACCCTAGTCTCAGTAGTGACTAGCATCTTAACCCTGTACGATTCATTCTACGAGGTATCTAATGATGAACTAATGGAAGGATTCTCACATGTGTAGTTCTTTCCTTGGTTCCATAACTAGACTCCTTCGGGAGTCTTTTTTATTTCCATCACACTTCAATAGATACATTTGAGTTACTCCTAGCTAATCACACTTCGGTTCTCCGTAGTTGGTTGGGAGATGGCTTACGCCTCTGTTGGGTGGTTTGTATTGTTAGACCACATTGATACAACTATTAATTAGGAGGTCCATTATGGCCACTGCAAAGTTTACCCTTGGCTCAGTATTACGTACTGTGTCATCTACTGCTGGTATGATTACTAACATCGTATCCACTGTAGGCACTGCTGCTGAAGTAGCTAATAGCTATGTAAGCTCTGCTGCACTACGTCAGAAGCAACGTCAGAACATTGATGATACTTCATGGCTGGAACAGTACATCGATGACAGGTCTGTAGAGCTTACAGAGTCTAAAGAAATACTGGGAGTATGGTTAGAAAAGTCACCTACTCGTAAGCTTGAATTTGACTCTATCCGTTCCAAACTCTTAGCTGCTGCCAACTATGAAGAAGCGCAGCCGAAAGACTAATACCCTTCCAACTTAGTCTTAACATGTGGATTTCATCCCACTAGGAGTCTACTTGCGTAAACTTAGATGGTTCACTTTTGTAGCTACAGTAATCTTACTTCTGTGGCTTACTCAACCTGAGCAACCTATTTGCTCACAATCCAATGTCCCTCGTTACTGTGTGGACTAAACACTATCAATCCAAAAGGATAAATATCATGGCTACTCCAAACCAATCTGCTGCTGCTCGTCGTTTACAACAATCTGCAATGGCTGCTGCTCAAACAGCTCCACAAGTTGCTGACTTCAAACAGACCTTCGGTACTCAGGGTAACATTGCTCAGTTCTCTACTGCTGGCTCTGTAGCTGCTCAGGACTTACCTAAAGCTCAATTCTGGCTGAACGTAGGTTATGACTCTGGTCAACCTCAGGAAGATGGCACAACTCGTTTTGTATCACTTCCACAGGGTATTGCACTGGATACTATGGAACCTGTTGCTACACGGTCATCCAACAGTGACTACGTTGCTTTCCAGCAATCACGTAACCACCTGTTAGACCAAATTCTGGCTAAAGCTGAAACTCTGGAAGCTGGTGAGTCAGTCATCATCAACCTGCAACTTCAGTTACGCCGTGTTAACGATGAACCTGTGGACATCCCATCTGTGGACAACCCATTCATCAAGCAGTTAGACCTGTAATCCTCAGTAGGTGGTAGCTCTCGTAGCTACTGCCTCTGTTTCCTTCCACGATAGTAACTAAGGACTTTTAAATGAACA
>Ga0181343_1000774_pt1 | contig 13340 bp, 18 predicted proteins | sample Su13VDMLBSD_FD_130110 | JGI IMG/M metagenome (GOLD analysis project Ga0181343, IMG submission 130110) | Freshwater viral communities from Lake Michigan, USA - Su13.VD.MLB.S.D | ecosystem: Environmental > Aquatic > Freshwater > Lake | place: USA: Michigan | collected 2013-07-15 | reverse complement strand
TGACTTACTCAATCTTCTCAAGGGTGTCGCACCCACGCTGGCAATGGCTGTCGCTGGTCCTATGGGTGGGGCTGCTGTTACCGCTTTGGCTAGTAAGTTTGGCGTGTCTGATAGTGTTGATGCCGTTGCAAAGGCTATTGCTGGTGATCCAAAGGCTGCTGAAAAGATAGCAGAGCTTGAGCTGGAGATGGCGAAGATTGATGCAGCCAATACTGCCGATGCAAGGAAGATGAATTCAGAGATACAGAACTCTGCCACAGCGTCTTGGTTAGCAAAGAATATTGCCTATGTCATCGATGTAGCAATCATTGCTGGCGCTCTCATTATGACATTTGTGGTGTTTATTGTTGGTGTACCAGAGCAAAACAAGTCAATGGCTTTTACAGCTTTGGGATCGTTGTGGACTCTGACGGGTACGGTAGTGAACTTCCATCGCGGTAGTTCTGCTGGTAGTAAGGCTAAAACTGAAGAGATGATGAAAGGCGCAAAATGATTGAATTCTTGAGAGAGTTATTTCTTGCTAGGGTTAACCGAGCAAAGCCAAGTGTGGAAGAGGTCGAAGTCCAAGTCTGGGCATTCGTCGTCAAGTCAATCACCGTGATGGTCTTAGGCATTGCGTTTGGTGTCTTGTACCTGATCGGATTTGAGAAGCAAGACGCTGAACTCGCACCAATCGACTCTGTATTCTTGGAAATCTTGAAAGCCATTGCGTTTATGGGTGTCGGAACTATGGGCGGTATCTCAGGACGCAAGGCATCGACTGCCATTGCGAAGGCTATTGTGGGAGAAGATGATGCAGCTAAGTGAACACTTCACACTTGAGGAGGCAACGCACTCCGACACCGCCACAAGGCTTGGTATCAGCAACCAGCCTTCACCACAGCAACTAGAGAACATGAAGGTGGCTGCTGCTGGCATGGAAAAGGTCAGAGAGCTACTTGGTAAGCCTATCAACATCAATTCATGGATTCGTCTGCCAGAGGTCAATGTGGCGGTGGGCGGTAGCAAGGTATCGAGTCACATGGACGGCTGGGCTATTGACTTTGTGTGTAGAGGCTTTGGCACGCCACTAGAGGTCTGTAAGGCTATCGACGCAGCAGGTATCAAGTTTGACCAGATGATTCACGAATTCGGTGAAAAAGGGTGGACGCATCTCTCCTTTGCGCCAGCATTGCGTCAGCAGAAACTCACCATTTTTAGACCTCAGAATAAATACGCCATCGGTTTGCTGACTCAAGACGAGTACAACAAGGCTCTATGACGAACTTCTACCAGCAGCTCCAGACTCCTGCCGTACCCGATCTGCCTAACCCGCAAGACAGGTATGACCGTCTGACGGTTGCGCAGACGAATGGTGCGTTGCGCACCTTCTTCTTGAAGTTAACTAACGCATTGCAATCCATTGCGTCACCACGCGGTGGTAGGTTTATAAACAACCCTTACGGGGCATTCCAAGACGGCACAGACCAGACGGCAGCCAACACGACTACTGCCTACGCAATCACATTTGATACGACAGACTTCAACAATGGCGTAACCTTGTCAAACTCGTCAAGGCTTAATGTGTCTCAGGCTGGAATTTATAACATTCAATTCAGCGTGCAGTTAGTAAACACGACAAATGCTTCGGTGGATGTTGACATCTGGTTTTGCAAGAACGGCACAAACATCGATAAGTCAAACTCACGCTTTGGACTAGCACCACGAAAGAGCGTAGGAGACCCATTTCACTTTATCGGTGCAATGAACTTCTTTGTGTCTCTAAGTTCTGGTGACTATGTTGAACTCATGTGGCGCACCTCAGATGTTGGCGCATACATCGAGCACTACGCTGCCAGCTCCACGCCAACAAGACCATCTATACCGTCTGTCATTACGACGGTTACCTTTGTGTCCAATCTTTCAGCATAATTGACCTATGGCACTCGTACCAATCAAAATCCCTGCTGGCGTATACCGCAACGGTACTGAGTACCAGTCTGCGGGACGCTGGTATGACTCAAACCTTGTGCGTTGGTTTGAGAACACATTGAGACCTTAGGGCGGGTGGCGCAAGAGGTCAAGCAGTCAAATGACTGGAACAGCTCGCGGTTTAATTACTTGGCGTGATAACTCTAATGGAAGATGGATTGTTGCTGGTACGCCTACAAAACTCTATGTGATGAATGAAGACGGTGTTTTAAAGGACATCACGCCAACAACTTTCACATCTGGCATTACAGACGCAACGCTAAAGACTGGTTACGGCTACGGCACTTATGGCTCTTATTCTTATGGTGTGGCGCGTCCAGACTTAGGAAGTCTTGTCTCAGCTACTACTTGGACAATGGACACTTGGGGCGAGTATCTTGTGGCGTGTTCTAGTGCCGACGGTCAACTCTTGGAGTGGCAACTAGGATTTGCTACGCCAACAAAGGCTGTGGCGATTACTAATGCACCTACTTCTTGTGCTGCCGTAATGACCACGGCAGAGCGCTTTGTCTTTGGTCTTGGCGCGTCAGGTAACCCACGAAAAGTATCTTGGTGTGACCAAGAAAACAACACCGTTTGGACACCATCCACAACGAATCAGGCAGGGGACTTTGAGATCAACTCTGTTGGCTCTCTGAAATGCGGTAAGCGCGTCAGGGGTATCAATCTTCTGTTTACCGATGTTGATGTCCATGTGGCGACATACATTGGACTACCTTATGTCTACTCATTTGAAAAGGCAGGATCAGGCTGTGGCGTGATCTCCTCACAGGCTGTCGCAGCCATTGATACGGCAGCCATGTGGATGTCTAAGTCAGGCTTCTGGGTGTATGACGGCTATGTCAAGCCCTTGGTGTCGGATGTTGGCGACTACATCTTCCAGAACATCAACTACAACCAGTCAAGCAAAATATACGCAGTACACAACTCAAAGTATGGCGAGATCATCTGGTTTTACCCGTCAAGCCAGTCTAATGAGAACGACTCCTATGTCGTCTACAACTACCGCGAAAGCCATTGGGCTATTGGCTCTTTGTCTAGAACATCTGGAACTGACAGGGGTGTGTTTACCAATCCTTTAATGATCTCGTCAGATGGTTACATCTACGAGCATGAGGTTGGCTTTACCTATGACGGTGGCACTCCTTACGCTGAGTCTGGTCCTTACGAGATTGGTGCTGGCGACAACATCATGTCGGTGCGTCGGGTGATTCCTGATGAGCAGACTCTTGGCGAGGTCGTGGTGTCCTTCAAAACAAGGATGTATCCGACTTCAGAAGAAACGACTTATGGACCGTATTCCGCAGCTCAACCCACAGATGTAAGGTTTGCTGCCAGACAGGTCAAGGTCAGATACACGGGCAATGTCTTAGACGATTGGCGCGTTGGCGTGAACCGATTTGATGTTGTTGCAATGGGTAAGAGGTAGTAAAAATGCAGTATCCAAGTTACTTCACGCAACCAAATGTGAATGGACTTCTTAGTCCTTCATATGGAAATTATCAATTTAATGGAATTGACAGTTTTTATGTGGGAAGCGATGGTGGTTTGCTTTCTGGTGGTGACTCAACTGCTACATCTTCGCCATCTGACTCAGGCTCTCCAACGGGTTCTGCGATAGGTGATGTTGGCTACGCAATATCAAATATGAGTGTTGTCTCTCCTATGGCTTCGGCAATAGCAGCAGCGATGATGGATGCAATGTCTTCCACTAGCGTGAACTCAGTTAATGCCACAAATGGAATGGATGTAGCAAGCGATATTGCTACTGCTATGGGATTAAGTTCAGCAGCAGGAGTTAACGGTATTGCTGGTCTAGGCTCTACTGGCATGGGGTCAGATGTCTCTGGAGAGGGCGACGGTGGAGTCTCTGGCGGTGGTGGAGGCGGTGATGTCGGTAGCGATGGATCATCTTCTGGAGATAGTGGTGCTGCTGGAGGCGGTGGCGGTGGTGCTGTCGGGGGTGATGGTGCTGGTAGCGCTGGCGGTGATAGCGGATCGTCTGGAGACGGTGGCGCATCTGGTGGAGGTGGCGGGGGTGGCGCTGGAGATGGTGGCGACTACATGGGTGGATTGATTGGAATGCCTGAGTACATACAGGGTATGGTTACAAGACAAAACACCTTTGGCGAGAACCCAGCAGGACCAGACGACGCATACCGCAAGACTCAACTAGGCGAATATGTCATCAAGAAATCAGCCGTCCAGAAGTACGGCAGAGGACTGCTTGACATGATAAATAACGAGGAAATCCCAAAGAGGAAACTCAGAGGGATTTTGTGAGCAAAGATTTGTAATCGGTGACTTAGAATTGAGTCAAGAATTAAGGGCGGGGAAAGTGCCTGTGTGTATCCGAGAGGATTACACCTTTTACTTGGAGTTCTTTAGGGGTAATTTGTGGTTTCACATCGACATCAAGAGATGGTCGTCTGAAGTCAAAAAGGGTTGCCAGAGGGACTTTGCTCTTTTAGAGGATTTAATTGGGAAGCCTATCGTCGCGCTGATACGCGAAGAAGACATCAAACTTGTAAGATTTGCCAAGTCATTTGGCTGGTCTGAGAAATGTCAAATATCACTATTAGACGGATCGAAGGCTTTTATTTACACCAACAAGGTGTGACAAGGGAGATGATATGGGTGGAGTCGTAAGCGATATTGGAGAACTAGGTCAGGGTGTCATTGACACCGTTAGCGATGTTGGCGTAAGCATTGATCAGGGCGTGCGCGACACGCTTGGTCCAAACGGTTGGACTCTGGCTGCTTTGATGGCTGCTGGTTACTACTACGCGCCAGAGATCGGTGCTTATGTGAATGCTAGTGGTAGCACCGTACCAGCGTCTGCTGTTGTTGATGCTGGTGTGGTTTCCTCACCAGTCACTACTGGATCAGTCATTGCGACAGAGTTGCCAGCGTTTGGTACTACGGCAGCAAGTTCTGCTGCTGGAACAGCTCTGGCTAACGCTGCCACACCTGCTGCGACTGCAACCGCTTTACCTCCATTGTCTCCAGTCGTGCCAGCGTTGAACTCAACAACTGCTCTAAGTGCCGTAGCACCAGTAACGGCTGAAGGTGCTGCTGCTGGCGGTTTAGGTTCTACGCAACCTAGTTTTCTTGGTGGTGCTCTTAATTGGGCTACGGCTAGTCCAGCAAACGCATTACAAGCAGCAGGTTTAGGCTTAACTGCTGCAAAGGCTTTAGGTGGAAGTACACCAACATCAAGCACCGCAACAACCAACATTGACCCAGATGTCAAGGCTGCATACTTACAAAACCTTGGGGAAGCCAGAGCAACGGCTGCTAATTTAGGCACTAGACAGTTTGCTCCTTACGCTGAGTACAACCTTGGCATGGTTCAGAAATACATGAACCCTTACGAGAATCAAGTCGTACAAGGCGCTTTAGGTGACATTGAACGCGCAAGGCAGATGCAAATATCTGCTGAAGGCGCAAGAGCGACTGCTGCTAAAGCCTTTGGCGGTTCACGCCAAGGCGTAACCAGATCGCTAGTTGATGAAGCAGCGTTACGCAATGCAGGTAACTTGGCTGCTCAGTTACGCCAGACTGGTTTCTCTCAGGCTCAGAACTTAGGTCTATCACAGCAACAAATGATGCAGCAGTACGAGCAACAAAGACTCGATGCAGCTCGCAACATCGGATTAGAGCGTTTAAATGTGGCGCAAGGCGCTTTGAGCTTGCAACCCGCAAGGATCGGTGAAAGCACTACGACTCCTCTGTACCAAAACACTACGGCATCTGCTCTTGGCGGTGCATTGGGCGGTGCGACATTAGGCAAGTTAATCGGTGGAACGGCTAACCCTGAGTATGCTGGCTATGGCGCTGGCATTGGTGGTTTGCTCGGTCTCATGTAAGGGGTAAATGATGGCAACACAAGACTTTGGCGGTTTACTCTTTGGCGGTGGTGGTACTGGTCTAGAAAGCTATATTACGCCAGAGCAACAGCAAGCAATTCAGCAGCAGTCAATGTTGCAAGCTGCTTCTGCTTTGCTCTCTGCTGGCGGTCCAAGTCGCACTCCGATCTCTATCGGTCAAGCGCTTGGCGGTGCTTTACAGGCTGGACAGCAAGGCTATCAGCAAGCTCAGACAGGCGCTATACAGAACCTGTTAACACGCCAGAAGTTACAAGAAGGCGCATTAGAGCAAGCCAGAATGAAGGCTTATCTTGATGCACTTGGTGGTGAAGGTGGTGCTCCAGCCGTAGCAGGTCAAACAGGTATGCCAACTGCTGGCGCTGCACCAACTGCAATGCCTATGGGTGCTCAAGCTCCTCAAGGTGGCGGTGGAATGTTTGCTGGTCTCACACCAGAGCAAAGAAGAATTCTGCCCTTAATGAAACCAACTGAGGCTATCGGTGAAGCGTTTAAGGCTGCTGGACAAAGAGCTAACCAGTTAAGCGATTCAGAACTTGCTGGGTTAGGTTTACCGCCAACAACGCTTGCGTACAAGATGCCTAACGGTGAGACGAAGATTGTCTATCGTCCTGACTACCAGTACATTGAGACACCTTCTGGTGGTAAGCAGTTAATGGACATGAACAATCCACTTGGCATAGTGCCTAAGCCTGTGCAAGACAGAGTGGCTGCAAGTGGAACAGTACCAAAGCCAACTGCTGGCGCTCCTACCTATGGTGGTGGCATGGCTCCAGCATTGAAGCCTGAGCAGATTATGACTACGGTTGCAGAGTGGGATAAGAACTACAAAACACCAGTAGATACTGTTTTGTCTAGTTACAACATTGTCAAGGACTTGGTGACTACGGGTCAGGCTGGTATCTCTGACTATGGTGTCTTGATTAAGGCTATCAAAGCACTTGAACCAAACTCTGCTGTTATGCAAGGTGAGGCTCAGTCTGCGCAGCAGATGCAAGCCATTGCAGACCGTATGCAGGGATTTGTTGACAAGATTTCTGCTGGTGGTGTAGGTAGCGATCAGGCAAGACTTGATCTTGCTAACTTAGCCAGATCAGGCGCAAAGGTAGCTATTGAGACATATAACAAGCAAGCAGAACGCAAGGCTCAATTACTTGGTCGGTATGTACCTCAATCAGTCATTGATTCAACATTCCAGAAGTATCAGATTCCAGAAGACATTACCTCTAAAGTAAAAATGGAACAGGCAATGAGGGCTGGTATGGCGCAAACTCCTCCTGCTACTGGAACTGTATTGACATTTGACCCCAAAACCAAAACTTGGAGTTACAAATAATGGCAACGGTTAATGTTGAGGGCTTCGGTCCAGTAGTTCTACCAGACAACATGACACGCGAAGAGATGGCTAGTGCCATTGCTTTGCTTCCAAAGCCTGAGACGCAACGCATTAGGCAATTCGCTCAGGGTGCGACTATGGGTACTGCTGACGAGGCAGAAGCCCTAGTTCAGTCTCAGCTCAAGGGTACAAAGTACGAAGACGAGCTGTCTGCTATTCGCGGAAAGCTCGGTGCTTATAGAAAAGCCTATCCAGCAGAATCAGTAGGGTACGAACTAAGTGGTGCAATAGCGCCAGCAGCAGTCCTTGCACCGTTTACTGGTGGCGGTTCTGTGGTGGCTGGAACTGCTACGGCTGGACCACAACTCTTAAAGTTGATGGGTATGGGTGGACTGCAAGGCGGTATTACTGGTGCAGCCAGCGCTGAAGGCGATCTAGTGTCTCGTGCTCAAGCTGGTGGTGTTGGAACTGTCGGAGGCGCTCTTATCGCTCCTGTGGCACAGCAAGTCATTAAGGCTACTGGCGCTTTAGTCAATGGCGTGATCGACGCAACCCGTCGTCGTGTCGGTGACCGTGGCGCGAAGGTTGTGGAGACTGAGATCAATAGACTGGCTACTGAGTCAGGTCTGACTACTGACGAGATTGTCCAGAAGGTTGCCAATGGCGAGATCATGGCAGAGAACGCAACATTGCAAGACGCTGTGCGTGCCTTTGCGCGTGGCGGTGGCAAGGCTGCAACTGCACTCAAAGACGCATTGACTCGTCGTCCTCCAGCTCTTCGCACGCAAGCGATGGGTGAACTGCAAGCAGGGCTTGCTGGCGACTTAGACGCTAATGTCTTGAGGTCTTACCGTTTGGGTGAGCAAGAACTTGGCAAGTTGGAGAGCGATCTGTACACGGGTGCGTACCGCCAAGGCGGTGTCATCAATAAACCAATGCTAGATGCTGCCTCAGACGCATTAAAACGCACACCAGAGGCTGGCAAAGCCATCAATGATGCCTATCAGTCAGCTACTGGTAAAAAGCCATTCTGGAATGTTACGCCAACAGGTGAAGTCAACTGGAGTCGTACCCCGACATTGGAAGACATGGAGATCATTCGTCGTGGCGTAGCATCCGCAAAGAATGCTGCGTTTACTGGCGGATATGGTGAAGTCGGCAAGAATTTAGGTGCAGCAGAGAACGCGCTTCGTACCGAGATTGATACAGCATCGTTGGCTTTGAAGACTGCACGCCAGACATTTGCCAATAATCGTCTAGCGTCTGAATCATTCGACGCAGGACGCAAGGTCTTCACAAAGAGTGCAGATGAAATTGCCTACGACTTTGAGAACTTAGCCAATAAGAGCGAAGGTGCAGCCAAGGCTTTTAGGGCTGGCGTGATGGACGCTTTGCGCAACAAGGCTAGTCTTGGTGCTGGCAAGACAATGATGCAAAAGATCAGCGATCCAGCGTCTAAAGAAGGTCAGATTCTGCGCACCATCTTCCCTCAAGACGAACTTGACAATATGCTCGCAACTGTTGGTCGTGCGTCTCAGTCTCAGAAGGCTGCAACTGCAATTCTTGGTGGATCAGCCACAGCGCCAACTGTCTTCAATCAAAACCGCATCGGTATGAACATCTCAACCGAAGAGGTTGCTGGCGCTTTGTCAGGGAACATGGGAAGTTATCTATCCTTGGCTAGAAAAGCCTTGGCTAAGTCTTCACCTAACCTGACAGATGACCAGAGACTCAAGGTCGCTCAGGTCTTGATTTCAGAAGACCCTAAGTTTGTAATGAATGCACTCAACGATCAGGGTGGCATCAAGATGCTACAAGACCGTGTGGCGCAGTTATTTGGAACTGCACAGCGCGTACTGCCTTCGGCTGCTGCGATAACTGCTGGAAGCTATGCACCTCAAGTATCTGGTGGACTTTTAGGGAAATAAGACGATGGCAGACTACATTGGCGCTACACCGCAGAACCCTTTGCTTGGTTTGCTTTATGGTGGCTACGATTATTTAAGGTCACCGCAACGCACCCAGCAGATGCAGGGTCTGGCTAGTCTGCTTGAGTCAACTGGCATACCTAAGACCATTGAGCGTATGTCCTACGGTGAACCGTTAACAAACATAGGACGCGCCAATGTGCCATTGCTAAAGCCAGAGACGGCTGAAGCGATGATGACGGTTGCGCCTATGGCTGGTCCTGCTGCGCGTGGAGCTGGTCGCTTGGTTGGCTCTCAGATCAATCGTGCAATGCTGGGTGAAGGCGGTCTGCTTGCACCTATTACTCCGCAGCCGATGTATGTATATCGTCCATCGACACCATTGAAGATTGATCCGACAGTCGGCACAAGATACGAGCGAGAGTTTATTGGTGGTCTTGCTGAGAAGACACCACTAAAGATTGAAGACTATCAAGGCGCAAGCACTATGCTGATGCCTTGGGACAGCTCAAGTCGTAACTACAAAATCACATCTATATCTGACGAATTGCTGCCATCTCCAATCATTACTCATGGCGGTCAAGACTATGCGCGTGACTTGGCTCACATTGAGCAAGGCGTTGCTGGCGCTTCTGGCTTAGAGATCGCAAAGCGTATTCGTGACAGAGATGCCATCGCTCGCATAGAAAACATTACTGCTGGCGGTACTGGTGAGATATTGCACCTGCCAGTAACGATGGGAACTGGTGCTGAGAACTTTTCAGTTATGCCAGTAGAGGGCTTATTGCAAATTGCTGATATGGCAAAACTTGATAGAAAACTTATCAAAGAATTTGACGACAGCGTAAGAAACTACACACCGCCACAAAGCACAGTAAAAACACCATTTAAAAAGTTTAAAGGCATCATGTCTGATGAGGGAAGGGTGCAGATTTATTCTGGTGAAGGCGTAAATTCAACGGCTGGTGAGTTACGCAAAGCAATTATGAATCGTGCTTTTTTAAAGGAAAACCAACAAAGATTTGGATTCAATGCAGAAGACTTGCAAAACGCAATCATTGATCCTTCATTGCTTGGAGTGCCAAAGGGCTATGTCGGGAACACCGCAATACTGACGACACCAGAGGGAATGCAACTGCGTCCTTCAATGAATAGAACATATAACACCGACTTTACTGGACAGTACCAAGGAACACTTGGTCAAAGCGTGCCAGCAGAAGTATTGTTTCCAAGACTATTCCCGCAACTTACAAAAGAGTTTGCTAACAAGAAAAGCGATATTAGAAATATGGCTTTAGGTGCTCTTGAGAAACGCAAAGAAGGCGTATCAGAGTTGATTGACCAGCAAGTAATTGACAACTACTACAAGTATGTAGCAGACCAAAAAGCAAAAGGTCTACTCGACTGAGTATTGCTTATCCAGCAATGCTGATTGCAGCAACATTATTGCGTCTTCTAAAAAAGCCATATAGGTGTCATCGTCAGATTTAACTAAGTCTTCGCTGAAGTCTAAGTCTACATTCACACCGTCTTTTGTAATTACAAGTTTCATTTATATATCCCCATAAAAAGCAGCAGTCAACGGGTCGCGCTTGACCTTACGCTTGAGCTGTCTCTGCTTAGCTAATCTTCTTTCCTTTGCGTCTGCATCTTCTTTGGCTCGGTGCTTACGCAACCGCGAGCTGCTGCTCACAGGCTCTGGCTTATCTGCATCCACTCCGATGCCGTAGCGGTACACAGCAGACCATTGCGTCACGCTGGTCTTACGCCACGACTGGATGTGGACATTGCCTTCTTTGCGTAGCTTGGCGATCATGTCTCTGCTGGACCTAATCGTGCAATGCAACAACTCGCAAAGCTCGACTGCCGTGTAACCCTTCTGAGTGATTAGGTTGACCAGCTTGGGGATTCTGGTTGACTTCATTTGTCGTCAAGTCCAAAGTACAAGACTGCAAACATGACGGCTACTGCAATGACACCGCCAAGAATCAGCAAGACAACCATCGTCAGGATGTTCTCAATCATAGTTAAGCCCCTTGAGTTTTAATTCAATGTTTTTGGCAGTCTGCTCAATCTCGCAGCCCCCTTTGCCATAGGCTATACACTCATGTATCTGCTCGTCGGTGAGGGATACCCACGCTCTTTTGTAGGTCTGGATGTCGTCGTCTTCGTCCACAACCTTGCGGTGCGGGACTGATATTCCTATGTGTCGTGTCATGCTGTCTTCTCCTCAATAGCTCTGGCTTTGCGTGACTTTATCTCAAGAACAACCATGTCGAGTGCCTTTTCTAGTTGCGCGATGGTGGTGATCTCTAGCTGCGCGTCGTGCAGCTCCATGCCGTAGTTGATGGCGGTCAACTCCGATGCCTTCGCCACAAACCTGTCTTGGCGGTTGATACCGCGACGCGATAACTCCAGCAAGGCATCCTGTCCTTCTCTGATCTCGTCTACATACTCATGCCCAATGCCAAGCCTTGAGAGGGCTTCGGAGACATTCAGCGCTGAGATGATGGAGTCGAGGTCGTAACGCTTTGCCTGACCCGTCCTGAGAGCTTCTAAAGCGCTGTGGTTCTTGATCTTGAGATCGAGTGCAGCGCTGCCAGTCGTGGACACAAGTCTAAAACCGTTTAAGACATAGGTGGTGGCATCAAGGCGCACACCTTTGGGTTTGTATTTACTTTTTTTTCGCATTGCGTTTTAACCTTGGGCAATTTATGCAGAACACTTTTTCCTTGGACTGACACACGCCAAGGGTCTCGCACTTGGTGCGTAGCGTTACCCACGGTGGCGGTGTCACCCATCTAGTTTTGACTTCTGTCATTGCATCGCAATCATTTGCATCTCTAACTCTTTTACGCGCTCGGTCAACTCTTTGACGGTCAGCTCTGCAACCTCCAGCTCGTTGCCGTGAGCACGCAAGGACATCTTCATGCCAGCGTCGTATCCAAGCATTGCACCCTTGTGCATTGCCTCTCTGACCAGTTTACCGATGTCTGGTGGCGACATGATTCTGGCTTTGCCTTCGGCAGCAAGGATGTACTTCAGAACCATCTCGTCGATTTTCTTTTCTACTGACATATTAGTTTCCTGTGATCAAAATAAATGCAATGACACCGACGGTTACGCCAGCAAGGAATATAAAGACGCAATCAACAAGGCTGATTTTGTTGTCTTGGTAAGGACCATCGACTTCAAAGTTCTCGGTGTAGTTCGGGTGTTTCATTATTCGCTTTCAGAGTTAAATGTTGTGAGGGCTTCTTCGCAGATGTGATCCACGATGGACTGCATAAGAAGATGGGCGATGTCAACCTTATCGCAATAGGCATTGACGAGGTTCATGCACGCTGGGAAGTCTGGCGCTTCCCCGTGGTTGAATTCTGCGGGTTCGTATTCGAGGAAGCAGACGAGAGTTACTCCTTCTACTTCGCACTTGAATCTAAATAGGTCTTCTAGCATTTTGTTTTCTCCTTTAATAATCTTCACCAGCGCGTGCGGGTTGTGCGCCAAGGAATTGAGGGTTAACTGGAGCGTCGTGCTTCCATGCCGTTTGCTCCTTTAATTGTTTGAGGTAACGCTTTGCTGTACGCTTATCGTGCATTGACATTGGCAATCCCTGCTCAAGCATAGTTACTAATGATTTTTCACGAAAGTATGGATCACGGTTCTGCCAATCAGGATCACCGAATTCCATGATTCGCTCTTCTTCAGTAAGCGTTATGCGTGGCAGACCAAGCTCCTCACGCAATTTAATTTCGTCTAATAACTCTTTGTGTGTTCTCATCTCGATTGCTCCTTAGCTTCGGTTGTTGATATGCCGATCATACATTAATTGACTACATCATCAAGCCCCTACTATTTAGTCAACTATTACCCCAATACAATAGACCCCGACAGGGTGTAGTTTCCCTGTCGCTGTGGCTTATGTCTCCGCAAGAGTCGCAGTTGCCTTGATAGGGGTGAGCGTCAAACCTCACCCCTTTTTTTGTTTGCCTTGTTGAAGTAATCAATTCTAGGTTAACATAGTCAGCATGAACTACTTAACTGAAATAATTGAACGCGCTGAAAAGGCGGGTTTTAAGATGGCTGATATATGCAGAGAGGCTGGCATTGATCAGGCTCAGATGTCTCGCTGGATGGCGGGGCATACCGTACCCCTTATCACCAGCATAGAGAAACTCAAAACCGCCACAGATCGCTTGATCATTGGTCGCATCAAGT
>Ga0181343_1000773_pt1 | contig 13349 bp, 30 predicted proteins | sample Su13VDMLBSD_FD_130110 | JGI IMG/M metagenome (GOLD analysis project Ga0181343, IMG submission 130110) | Freshwater viral communities from Lake Michigan, USA - Su13.VD.MLB.S.D | ecosystem: Environmental > Aquatic > Freshwater > Lake | place: USA: Michigan | collected 2013-07-15 | reverse complement strand
TTAATAAAGAATCCCATAGCTATTGGATCAACATTCACATTTTTGTGAAGTACATCATACATACTATTCCAAGTAAGGACACTGTTATAATCCAAACCAGTAATTTCTTTTAGCTTTGCTACAGTATCTGAATCAAGATTTAGATTCTTATGCCCTGCTTCTTTACATAACATAAGTATGTAGGGTAAATTAGCCTGGAGATCTGAAGATTCAATAAGATTCTTAACCACAACATGGTTCTCTTTATCTACAGACTTGGCCATTGACAACAAGTTCTTATATGTTGACTCATCAAGTTTAAATACTTCTCCCATTAGTCTTCTATTTTTAAAGTTTTTAACATCCATACAGGAGGATTATTCATATTAGTGATCCACTCCTTTGCACTTGGTAGATAACCATTGCAATCTTCTTTTACATGTTGCTCGCCTACATAGCGAGTCATAACTTTTTTACCTACTGAGTTAACAAAGAAGGGCCCGAAGACCCTTTCACATTCAAAGATGCCTTCGCTGTGATGCCTGAATAATCTATGCATACTATGACCATACCACGCTTTAGTTTCATCGAACCAATTATGGATATGGAGGTACTCGTCAGGTTCACCGCCCCACTTCTTACAGGAGCTTCTACAATGATCATATGGATGCGCCATTATTCTCCCCAGTTTATATCTGTAATATCAACAGTACCATGAGCATCCTCAAGGGATCTTACGTAACCATCAATAAGTATTATAGGCTCATCTATAAGTTCAATAGTTATAGTTCCATAACCGCCATCATTATTATACCAGTCATAGTCATAATGCTGCTCAAGTATATGAGTAGCTAGGTCTTGTAGATCTCCTTCAAACTTATCACTAGGTTCAGTGGTATATCCATTAGGCCCATAAAATTCTACATCTTCCACCTGGCCGGAGTCTCCTCCGCCATCATATTTAATTTCTACATTTGTTACACCAGCATCTTTTAATGCTGCAAATAATGTTGCTATCTTTAAGCTTGCCATATTACTTTTGTTTATAAAATCTACCTAAGATATTAGCGTTTAACCAGATGTCTTTCTCTAGTACCTCACATATAAATTGGTATTTAACTTCTTGATAAGATAGCTCTGTCTTAGAGTAACATATCTTTAGGATAGTCCTTTTGATTATTACTCCAGCCTTATGAGCCGCCTTAAGTGTTTCATTACTACTATAGTAGTTCTGATATACAATTTTTCTTACACGCTTGTAAGTCTTCTTGCGTTTATCAGTAGACAATGCCTTCTTAGAAAGCTTTGTCTTAACATCCGCAAAGAAGTTCTTCTTGCCTATGTAGGACTTGCGTTCACCATCTAGGATAACATCCATCTGGTATACAAATCCTACAGCACCATCAGGAATCATATCCTCGGTGAATTCTTTTAATTTATAAACCCACATGTTTTCTAGCTATTTGCATTAGTAAATCAGTTGTGTGACGGTGCGTATCATCAGCATCATAACCTTTAATAATATCAAGCATTTTAACTATTACCTTATCTGCTTGATCTGGTAAACAAAGCGGACTAATCTGATCAAGTAACTTCTCGTAATCATTATTATAATATTTAGGCGTAGGGATTGAATCATGTATAAGACTATAGCCTCCAGTAAGATTAGTTGTTGTGAGTACATTATTTGAATCATAAACAGCTTGAGCATGCATTATGCTTTTTAATTTTTCTTCATCCATAATTTTATTTCTTTAATGCTTCTTTTAATAAAGGGTGTAAGAATGTTCTTACCTTCTCTCTACCATATACTTTAACAGAGTCTGACAAATCCTTCTCAAGCTTTAGATGTACTGCAGGAAAACCAAAGTTATCCTTATACTTCTTCATTGCTTTGATACCGGCCTCATCATTATCAAATAGAGTACAGACAGATTGATACTTAACTTTATATATGTCAATTACCTCTTGACGGATTGCCGTATTCTCACTGTCCGGCGCCACAACTTCTAGGTTATAACCAAACTTAGCAAGACACATTGCATCCTTTAATGAACTACATATTACAAGATTAGGTACCTCAAATTTTAATTGGTCCGTACCCTGAACATAATTCTTTACCTTCAAGAACTTATGCTCTTGTACTTTAGGTTGATATACTTTATATATCTGACCGTCGGATCTTGTGTAACCATAGATGTATGAACCTTTAATATTTAGTTCATCTATGATATCGTCCTCTTCTCTTTCCATTCTATAAGACTCTAACGGTACTACATTGTATAAACCAAGTGTATTAGAATCAATACCAAACTGCATCCAAAAGTCTGCGTCTGCTTTAGTCCAAGGCCTAACAATGTAATCACTTACCTGATAACTAGCCTTCTTCTTAAATGTATTTACAGAATACTCACCTTGATTCTTTAATAAGAATTCGTTATAGTCCTCGACAAGTTTATAGATTGCACTAAGATAATCTATGTTGTATGCTTGAGCAACTAAGTTAATGTGATTGCCTCCCTTGTCCGTAGAAAAATCCTTATAAAGATAGTGACCATCCTTATAATAAATACAAAAGCTTGGTGTACGTTCAGTAGGATTAAAAAGAGATTTGATTTTTACAGTTTGGCCCGTAAGTTTTTCTTCTAATTTACAATAAGTTTCGAATACCCATGTCTCAGGTACATCCGATATGTCGGATATTAAAAATCTAGTACTAATCATAAGGGTAAAATTAAGGGGGAATATTTCTACTCCCCCTAGTAATTTTAATTATAATTCAAAGTCACCGGCTACATCTGGTGTAGTCGCAGTGTTATCACCAAAAGATGCAACAGTCTCTGTCTTACTCTTCTTAATGTGAACATCAGCGTTAAACTTAACTACCTTACTGATAGCTTCATCAATAGACGCTGACTCGTATGCGATACCGTCACGAGACCACTTTGGTAAATACAAATCGTTATTTGTATAACCTTGTTTGTTTTGGTACTCACGACCTGCAATACACATGCGTAAGAACTTACCATTAAATGCTTTGTCGCTATTCAATTTAGCTACCAAAGACTCAATAGTATCGTGCTTATTATCTTGGTCATCTAACCAGTTCAGAATACCAAATGCTTTACATAGGTTGTGAACCGCCTTAACAACTTCCTCATCACGCTTAATAACAATACCACTCTTGGTCTCGCCGTCAGAGTATGGGAACTCAGAGAATCTGATACGACCTACTTGACCTTTGTAACGACCCTGTGTAGGATCATCCTTGTCAATAAAGAAACCTTCGAAGTCTGCACCCATATCAGGTCCTTCTACGTTTAGGTTTAAGTTATAAGCTCCTTGCTTATATGGTACAGTTTCCAAAGTAATACTGTTTACTTTTACTACCTGTACACCAGGAGATAATGTCTTTGGAGTCGAAGACCCAGATTCGCTTTTAATGTTTTTAGTGCTAATCATTTTGTTATTTATTAATCGATGTATACATTTTTCCAGTTAACTACTACCTTATCATCTACAAGTTCGGATAGTTCTACTTCCTTGTTGCGTAAATGTTCAGGCCTTGCACCACATGATATCTCATCAGTGGTTATAAAACTTAGTATGTTCTTATTACCACGGCGAAACAAGTATCCAATAGCATCAGAGTTAGAAGTAGCAATGCGTTTAAGCTTGCCTGTCAAATCTAAATCTAAAGAATTGAAATCGTTACCATTCTTCTCTAATAAGGTGTCCTTAACGTGACCTACAAGTATAGTCTTTGGTGCCCAAGTCTTGATGTAATCAATAACTTTTGTGAATGCCTCCCTTAACCAGGGATATCCTGCACCATTCGGTAGGTTAAGAATGCTACCATATTTAGCCTTTCCTTCGGTAGGCCAACCTTTACCCATAGGGGATTTTGAGTATAAGAGTTCGGCATATGGGATACACATCTCTTCTAATGCAGTGATGGTATCTACAGCAACATAGGTGTACGGATTACCCGCTTCCTTAACTGCTGCTCCTATATGTTTAATCTCTTCTACACTGCTAGCCTTAATCTTTAGGGCATCGACATAGTCGCTACCATTTTCAAGGTCTAGTATTAAACAATTATCTAGTTGCGAAAGCACAGTAGTTTTACCGGCCTTTGGCTTACTAAATATAATCAGGTTCTTTGGACTTTTATTAGTCGCAGGAACCCTACTTGTAGGCAAATTGATCTCCATGTTATTTTATTAAATCGTTTAACCATTTCTTCTTGCTAACAGGTTGCTTCAACATGATAGCGGCTAAATCTCTAATGGTAATCTGATCTAATGGTGCATCCTCATCAGGATTCATTATCTCATCGAACCCATCAAACACTAATTGTTTAAGATACATCGGAGCAACTTCTTCTTTAACTACCTTTTCCATTTCTGCAACAGGTATTAAGTATCTTTCATCGGCGTTAGTGTCCTTGTTAACTACTTCGTATTCTTCTTGCCAATAAGGATTGTATCTCCACTTATAAAGTGTTCTATTAACATCGTCTGGAACCAGATCTCTACTAACAAACTCTAAATAAAGATCGTAACCCTTACGAAGATGACTCGGAAATAAACTAACATGTAATCCTTCTTTACCATATGGTCTATATGCCATAGTAGGAACGTATTGTTCATCTAAAGCGCTTGCACTAGCAAGAACTTCTTGGTGATAGCCACGTAACTCGTTAATACGAGCACGTCTATCAAGTGGTTTTTCTGTTGTTTTAATAGCCATTATCTTGTACTTAATCGTTTTTCTTGTGTAGGAGGTGCAGGTATTTCTAACACCTTCATCTTTTCAAATTCACATCTAAAGAAACTCATTCTTGTATCACCATTCCTACATTTCAGGAAGTGCATTACCATAATAGTTTCATCGTTAATGATATACCTGTCGGGTCCATAGTAACGGATCTTAAAGTATCCGGGTCTATTTAAACCAACAACCATATCGGCATGTTGTAATAATGCATCGGCACCAAAGATGTCGGAAGAAAGGATATAGTTTCCAGCTTTACCATCTTCATTCCGTTCCGGGTTATCGATTGACCTATTTAACTGACTCAATATGATAAAAGATATAGGGTACATTCTCTTAATTTCAGTGAACATCTCCGCGAGATTGAATAGCATCTCGTGTTTATCTTTCTCAAATGGATCAAGCTTAACAAGGTACGAGTGATCGAGAGTAACAATAGTATTTGTATACTGCATGTTACCGTTGTCATCCTCCACCATATGGTCTTCCATATACTGGTGAATAGTTTTCTTTATATCCATAGTGCTAATCGGTTTCTCGACAACATCTATAGGATATCTCACTCTCTGTTTTGCATAATCATAACATGCTTGTAAATCTGTGTCTGCTAACGGGGCATTAGCACTGCACAAATCTTTGTAGGATTTCCCAACGACACTGGAAAACTCTCTTATAGCACTAACCCGGGCTAACATTTCAAATTGAAATTCTAAAACTCTAAAGTTCTCCCCTTTATTCAGGACAAAAGCATTATTAATGATGTTATCTTTAACCAGAGTTTTACCAGCACCGGATCTACCTGCTATTACAGTGAGTGTATTCCATTCTATACCGTCAGTACCTGCGTCATTAAATTTTACCCAAGGAGTTTTGACACTTTTAATAATGCCATCCTTCCTGCCTTTCATATACTGAAGTGCTTGGACAAAACTTTCTTTCTGCCCTCTCCAGGGTTTCTTGATTTCCGACATGTAGTTAATTATCAGGTAGTTAAACCCCGTAGGCAGACCTTGCCTTACGGGATATAAAGATATAAAATTTCCCTAGAATTCCAAATAAAAATTCTAAAATTATACACTTAATTAATGAAATTTCTACGACAAAATTATCAATTACTAGCCATGCCATTAGGGATATTAACATGCTTATTACAAACATGTTTAGTATCAATACAAATCTTGTCATACTACTTTCTCCTTTATAAAATTTCCTTCATCATCATGTCCACCATTCAAGATTATTTCACAGTATGCTGCAAGATCAGAGTCAAATGTTTTACCTGTAATCTGTTTACGAATAAAGTATTGGGAGTTCTTCATATAAAGATATCCCGCTGCTTCATATGTATCCACATAATAGGCCGTCGCTTTTAACACTGTGTCCCAACTGTACTCGTAGGTTTTAAAGAACCAATCGAATGCATTTTTAATATCAGGTTTTGGTACTCGAGCCGCCTTACCACTAGGTAACTTACCTTTAGGAAAAAATTCAACATACTTCTGCATATTGGTTTCATCATCGGTAGATGCTATAGGTTGTTTAACTTCTAGCGTCATGTTACCGAACATAGTTTCAGCATTAGAAATTATAAACGTGCCCTTCTCTGTAAGTATACCTTTCTTAGCATCTTCTATAAATCCTAAGTCAGATAACAATCTCAGTTCGGTGTGCACATTAATAACCAAGGGTCTGCTCTTGTTTGCAATACCCCATAGGACATAGAACCCATTAGGTGTTAGTCCATTGTTTGCTAGATAGTCAAAGAAGTCTTTCATATTGAATCAGTATCTAAAGATACAAATGTTTTTGTGATTCCCCTCTCTTGCATCGCAGCCATTATATTACTCCATATAGGTAAAACTTTCTTGTCTTTAATCTGTAAAGCGCTCTTAGTCTTATTACTACCGTGTAACATAGTCGAATGATGTGTAACCTTTTCCTCATGCATACTGTTAACAACTCGTACCATATGTGAATAAGTTAGACCTAATTCACTACCTATTAGGTAACAGCACTGTCGAATAATAATAACTTGTTGGCCACGGAACTTCATGTTTTTAGTAAATGGTGCATCTTCAGGATACATTTCCTCTGCAAGATCTACAACAACTTTGAAGTCATTAATACCGGGTACCAACGCATGACTACTACCTATGTACTTATCGTACTTAACTAAACTCTTTTGAATACCACTAAAGAACTTACCTATTACTAGGTTAAGATCATAGTTCAACTGGGACAGGTCCTGTCGGATCTCCCCCCTCAATTTCTTGACGTCTCTCTCTGCCATATTTTACGTAATCTGTTTCTTCTATATGATAAAACTTACCACTGTTAATTAATATTGCCGCATCTTTTACAATGTGTCTAGCTCTTTCGAGTTCAATACCAAAATCTGATAATGCATCATATAGACATTTGTTTTTAACTGTACCTCTCTTAGAAGCTTCTATTTCAAAATAAACTTCTCCAAATCTTGGGTCAAGTAATGTCTTGACCTTTATTCTACCAGGAAATTCTGGGTCTCTCATTTTGCTCTAAGTATTTATTAATCTTATTCCACATGTCATTACAATCCCACGTAGCACTCTTCTCATATCCTGCACTTGCAGGGTGAGATACCATAATCTTATAGTTGTTATCCGGTATGAGGTCAGCAAATTCTTGCGCCTTCTTACCTAAAAAAACATAAATAAGATTTGGTTTGTTCCATACCAAGTAGTCTATAACGTATGCCATGAAAGGTTTCCATAGTAACTGATGAGTACCGGGTTTACCAATAGTAGTAGTCAAAGCACTGTTCAATAATAGAACACCTTGACTAGACCATCGATCTAAACTTGGTTCGGTACACTCAATACCAGTAGTTTCCTGTATAGACTTATACATATACTCCAAAGACTTTTCTATCTTACCTTGTATACCACAACTAAACGCAATACCATCTGCAACATTAATCTGAGGATACGGGTCCTGTCCAATGATAACAACATTAACGTTGTCAAAAGGACATGTCTCGAATGCTCTAAATAGATGTTTAATGGGAGGTGTAAATCTTTTACCATCTTGCGCGTCTCGCAGTAGGAAAGAAAGAATAGACTCAAAGTCTGATGTCATAATAAAATTAACTGTCTGCGGACCCCAACCATTATCTTTGAGTTTCACATACAATTTATCTCTAATCTCTTGTAGATTAATACCTTCCATATTATATTTGTTTTAAAATCAACACTATGTCTGAAGAAACTAATGAAGTTAAGCCGATTAAAGTAGAAATCTACAAACCGGATGCCGTTATCAATATTCAATTACCTGTAGGGTATGTAGCCCGTTTTAATCAAATGCTATTAGAGTTCTTCCCATTTAAGGATGAGCAACATCTAAAAGACACATTGAAGAAAGTAGCAGATAGTCAAGATGATCCCGATGAATTCGTATATAACGTACGAACCGTCTTATCATTCTTAGTTCTTGTAGAAGAAGAAGCGCGTAAACAAGGCCATTTAAAGTATGTTGAATACGACCCTGCTACGGAAACTACTACAGACGTTAGTGAAGATTAAAGTTCACCATGTCACCGATCTCTATAGATGCTTGTATAGCCATAGATAATTCTTCTTTGGAACAATCACCGAAAGATCTACAATCTGAATCATTACATAGACCGGCACGTAGTTTAACTTGAAGTTTCATGTCTTCAAATGAATCACCTGTGTATTGAGCAAGCTCACGGATATGTTTATGTAATTTACTCATTTGAGCATAACTAGCGTCATCAGTATTGACTTCGTAGGTAATAGTAACAACATCACCATCATCAAGTCCCTTAATAAACAAACCTAACTTAGCAGACCCTAACGGATCTATCTCTAGGTTCTTATTTACTACTTTTGCGCGTATACTTACGGGTAGTTGATTTGCCATCTTGTTTAGGTTTATTAGTACTTCCTTTAGGTCTTCCAGCTTTCTTCTTAACTACAACTTCCTCTTTCTTAACAGGAGTAATAGGTTTTAAATACTTCTCAAACTGTAGTCTGTGATTCTCAATAACACATTCAGTGTAATCATCTACCAAATTACTGTACCTATTTTCTAGATAGTCTAGCTCATCCTGAAGATTCTTAGTCTTCTTATTTCTAAGGGCTACACCTATAGCCATACCGGTACTTAAACCCATAAATACAAATACACATGCATCAAACGTTTCCATTTCTTTTTTGTTTTAAATAGTTTTCTAATAATTCAATACTCTCTTGCATCTCCAGATAATTCATATCTGTTATGAGCTCTGCAAACTTGCTCAATCTCTTAGACATCTCCGTCATGTCTATCTGTTCAGGCATATCCCAGAATGCTTTCAGTAGTGGACCGTGTTCTTTAACTACGGTATTACTAAAGTTATTTAAAACATTCTTAGTCTTATGCCTATTAAACCACGTGATATGCATAGTTTCATCTGCTGCAAATACAGCCATCTGTAACCATATTACAAGGTTAGCAATCTTGATTCTGTCTAAGTCCTTGTGTTCTACTGACATAAATGTAATTTAGCTAGCTTATCCTCTACTGTAATGTACTCTATCTTGAGACCTGCCCACTCTGGTAGGAAAGATCCCATATCTGTACCACTTGGTTCTTCACCATGCCATTCCGCCTGAGCAGTAATGTATGGTCCACCACTAGGGTCAATCATAGAGAACTTATAATTAGGCATACCTACTTCACCTGGCCACCCGCCTACGCGGTAGTGCTCGGTAAACCCGGTCATCTCTATTACATTATCCTTCTTCTCAAAGGTAATTACATCCCCATACCGATTAGTGTATTCAGTCTTCATTCTTTAAGGTTTTAATCTTTTTATATACAAGTTCAACACAGTCATCTATACCCTTATAAGGATTAAGATACGGCACAGTCTTATTACCACGTAGATGTTCCATCTGCTTAATAAGATCTTCTAATACTTCTTTTGTTGTCATAAGTTCTCAGGATCAGTTGTTGTGCCTACAGTTATCGGGTCTACCCAAACGGTATCCTCCGGTATCTTAACAGCTTTAAACATTTGGTAGTCCTCTCTATCAAGAGGCTTATCCTTTACAGATAGGTATACACCTATTGTAGCAGCACAATCTAGTAGTAAGATAAATGCTAATGCCCATAATAAATACTTACTCATTCTCTTGCTCTAGTTCAGGACGTATGACCTTAAGGCCCCACATCAGGTTATACATAGAAGCAGATGTCTGGGCATATCTAACAGTAAGCCTTCTATGCTTACGTAAGTAGGTTACCATCCACTCCTTCCACTTTTCTTCTTGCTCAGGAGTCATGGTCCATTGCTCATACCATTTATCCTTACGGTCTTTAATGTCCTCATAGGTTACATCATGACCAGCTATTATAAACATGGTGTTGATTATATCTTTCACCATGTCATCGTCAGTTAGTCTCTTGCTTTTCATCTTTTACAAATATTGGTTTAACAACATCAAGGCCGGAGCCATTTTTAGGGAATTGTATTTTACATACTTTACCAACAAAGTATAACTCACTAGGAGTTTTTACATAAATAGCAAGTACTTCCAACTCATTAAAAATTAAATCGTCTTGACTAAGGTCTTTAGTTACATAAAATACATCTCCTCCTAACTCTACATAGTCTTCTACTTTCATAAGTTAATTAGTATTACTTTATTATCTATGGTGATCATAGCTACTGGTATAAGGCCTTGATCATAGTCATGTCCTCTTACAGTAATATCCCTAGCCATGATATGAGGATTACTTGTATAAACAACTTTACCTTTAAACCCATCACCGCTATTTGGGTATTCAACAACCTTTATTACAACTGGGTATTCAATAATCTGTATTACAATAGTCTCTGGCTCATAGTAAGCATCCAGGTAACAGTCTCCCGGTTTCATGGGTCTTCTATTTCACAGGTTAAATCTAGTTCACCAAAGATACCAGCTATAACTTCTAGGTCTTTACGAGATCCATACTTTACTACTGCCTTACCTTCAAGATGTATTTTCGTCGCAGTCTCCATAGCTTTTGCCGAAGACATTTGACAGTATATAATGAGCGCCATGATAACCTTATCAAAAGAATTATGATCGTCATTATACAAAACCAACTTGCTATCGTGCATAAAAGATAGATCGATAACCACGTCCTCTTCAGTAACTGTCTCATTCCCAACTTGACCAATCGTCGCGTTCATCTGCAAGTTGTTCTCTTGCACAATCATCGCAGAGTGAACATTGTGAATTAACTTCATCAAAGACTTCGGATATATCCAAATCTGACTCGTCGGCGATGTCATATGCTTCAGCGTATATTTCATTTGAATTACAATTTTTACATAAACTAGTATCTATATTCCATGGTGCATTCGGATCGTTATCCGCACCAGTTGGTAAATAATCAGACATTCTTTTTTACTTTTTTAATTTTAGACTTATCATACTCTTGCAGCGCTTGGTTTACCCATGCTTCATCAACGGTACCTTCGTAACATAAAATATGAACGGTAGCTTTCTCATTAGGATTAAGACGAAGTAATCGACCTAACCTTTGAGCAGACTTACGCTCGTTACCATATGCATGCATGATGATACCCTGTTTAAGGTTCGGGATGTTTACACCTTCACTTAACTGTAGGACACAAGAAAGTTTATCTATCTCTCCAGATTTAAACTTAACAAGGTTAACTTCTGATTCCTTGTTACCACTATGGTAACTGTGATCGCAAAGTTTATCCGCTTGGTCTTGTGTATTAGCAAATAGAATAACCTTATCGGTTATGTGACTAAACAATTCTTTTGCGTAACGTTCCTTACTAGGATAAGACATCAGTGCCTTCATTCTCATAACCCGGGTGATTTGTAATTCCTTACCGCCATGAGCGTTAAGAACTCTCTCGCTCCAGTAATTATAACTAGCAAGTTCCGACGTAGGAAACTGTTTAGTTTTAGTCTTCTGCATAAAATTCTTACGAGTATCAAGATCTAACATATGTATGATAATCTGATAATCGTTAAGAATCCCGTCTTCTACGGCATCATCCGTAATGTACTTGTACTTAATAGGACAGTAGGTCTCTACCATTTCACCTTTCTCGGAGTTAGCAACTCGCGGAGGCGTACCTGTTAAACCTACCACCTTACCCTTATAGTCCTCAAGATAGAACTCGTGAGAATATAAAAGGTTATGGCATTCGTCAAGGTATACTACATCATAGTCGGTATCCTGTTTGATCAAAGAGATATAAGTACTAAACTCGATATGATCTTTAAGATATCCCATACCGTGTTTGTCTGCCTCTTCTAACCACGACTTGAAGATTGCCTTCTTAGGGGCAACAACAAGAAAACGACAACCGTCTGCATAATGCTCCTTCATGTGACGTAGACCAATTAAGGTTTTACCCACTCCCATACTCACAGCGATGCCAACGTTAGACGATGATAGTAACACACTCAACGCGGCATCTTGAATCTCTTCTCTCGTCATATCAATAATTTTCTAATTTGTAGTAATAACAAATGTTAGAATAACTAATAGCCATGAAGAAGTTACCACTTAAGTTCGTAAAACGAACGTGACACTTATCTCCGTCTTGGTCTATTGCATACCACTGAATACTATAAGCATCAAGATCCTGACCATCACCTAATATTCTAAAATGTTGTTCTCTCTGTGAATATATACTTATGAAGTTACCTTTTATGGTAACAGGTATATTTACAGCGACTACATCATCCCACTTATATGCTTGTTTGTAAGCATCCCATACTCCATACGTAAGTGTTACCGCATGGTAGGTATCTTGCGCTATCGCACATAACGACGCAATAAGAAATAATAAAAAAAATATTATCTTTTTCATATTACCATTGACCTTGGTTAGTAACACAGAAGTTACTGCCTACATAGGCATCCATCCATACACTTTGATCAAAGCAGAATGTCTTCTTATTACCTGTACAATCATTAGTAATCTCTAACCAGTAACAAGTACCAGTAATACCATCATTAGCAATAGTACCACAATTGCATTGCTTATCTTCTTCTTTAGTACAGCTAACTAATCCAATAGCTAGCATAAAAATCATAATTAACTTCTTCATGTTTATTTAATTAAGTGTATAACCAATTTAGCTACTGTTGTTATTGAGAATAATAGTATTATTCCTACTCCTATAACCGCAGCTATAGTAAAAAGTACATCTTCTGGGTTTGTTTCTTTTCTCATCAGTATTTATCACAATTAGCTGTGTAATTATTACCACCTCCTGACCATACTCCAGTCCATGATTGTTTCCAAGCATATACTTGACTATAATACGAAGCCTCAAAGTAATTTATCTCGTCCTCAGTACCACACATCTCCTGTTCCCCTGGCCATAGTGCAGGATTACCGCCTCCAAGTGCTACAGGTGACGTAAGTGTACATTTCATACATATAACTTCTTCTTCTGAGCAGCTAGTTAATCCAATTACTAGTGCCATCATCATTAATACTTTTTTCATGTTGTTTGTTTTTTAATATAAAAATGTTTAGGGAAATCCGGTCCTACATACAAGAG
>Ga0181343_1000772_pt1 | contig 13357 bp, 18 predicted proteins | sample Su13VDMLBSD_FD_130110 | JGI IMG/M metagenome (GOLD analysis project Ga0181343, IMG submission 130110) | Freshwater viral communities from Lake Michigan, USA - Su13.VD.MLB.S.D | ecosystem: Environmental > Aquatic > Freshwater > Lake | place: USA: Michigan | collected 2013-07-15 | reverse complement strand
TTGACCACGCATGTCACCGCGTTGGTGCTGTGCTTGCGGGGTCTGCCCATTGGCTTTTTTTCCGTTACCGTCTTTGACTTTTTCATCATCTCGCCTTTCGTTTAACAAACACACCTCACACCGCTGCGCCTCCCACGGGCACAACGGTTGCCTACACGTCTCGCACAGTTCGGTCATGGCTCCACCCTCACCTCAAGAACTCGCAGGCCCTTGTGGCCCTCACTGCGAATCTGCCGCACTGCGTTTGCCCGCGCCTCTGCCACAGTACCCCGACTGGCCACTGTCCGCGTTACCGTTGCGGTGCCGTGTTCTGCTGTGGCAAAATCAACCGACATCACCCACGAACCAAATCCCCGCGGTGTCTTGCCATGTGCAAACAAATATCGCTCTGTGTTGTATCGCATCGTCGTTCCCCTCACTCAAAAACCATTGCCACCAAAAACCCCCGCCAGCCAGTCCGGCGGGGATGTCTGTATCAATGCGACCAGTGACCAAAGTCCCGTCCACGGGTCGCGGTTCTATCGGGCTTGCCGTTGTTTATCAGCCATTGAACGCGTGTGGCAGCTTGTATGCGATGCGGTCAAACGTTCGCATGACGGAATCCCGCAGGTCTTGGCTGCAGGACATGAACAGCCGCTCGTACTTGCCGCGATGCAGTCGAATCACAGCACGGCCCTTGCGTGTAGTGCTGTCCATCTTTGCGACTGCCTTCAGGATTCGTGTTGCCTTGCTCATCGTCCTGTCCCCTCGTTTGTTTGTTTGTCGTTCACCACTGCGTCAGAGTCTACTATTGTTTTCGGAAAGTACAAGCCCGAATCTGAAGTATTTTTGGAAAATAAAAAACCCCCGCAAAATGCAGGGGTTTCATTGGTGCGGGCCGGCGTGCGGGGTTCACCGCCTACCTATTTCGGGGGCTGAAATTCGTATCCAGACCACGCCAGCCCGCACACAATGCTTCCCAGTTCAGCCAGCAAGCTGACGCCGTAGGCCACCAGCACCTTTTCCGATACGTCTGCAGCCTCACGCCCTTCGGCTGCTGCTGCCATCTTCGCAGCAACCTCGACCACCGTGTCGTAATGGTCAAAACCCTGCTCCTTAAAATGCTGCTCCGCGTATTTTGCGGTATGCCGGAACAATTCCAGCAGGGCGGCGCATCGTGCCTGATGTGCTTCGATGTGATGTGCGATTACAGCCATGTTCGTCTCCCGTGAAAAAAACACTGTCCCGGTGTTACATATGCTCCGAATCGTGACCGGTGCGCGCGGTTGCCACAAGATTTGTGGCATTGCCACAAGATTTGTGCGCGGTCCCTATTTGGAGAGCTACGCGAAACGGGCGCGACCTGACGGCGGGCCGGCAGGATTTCCGCCAGATTTCCGCAATTGCCCCTATCTGGAGAGCTACCCGGAAGTGCTGGCAAGTGACGAAGGATTCTGGGAAAACTTGCCAGAAAATAAAAAACCCCCGGAGTTTCCGGGGGTTTCGGGCGGGGTCATTTTGTCCGCCAGGCTATCAGGTCATCATACCTGCCCCGGTCCCTCCAGTCCTCAAACGTCCAGCCGCCCTCCCGCGCGAAGGCGTAGGCGTCCTCCTGCGATTGGATGTCCTCGACAACAAACACGCCACCCGGCCTCAGCAACGGCCACAGTTGCTGCACCGCGGCCTGCTGATGTTGGAGCACGTGGCTCCCGTCATCAATGATCAGGTCAAATTGCTGGCCGTGCAATGCCTGCAGGACCGGCGAGAAATCCGGCGCAGTCGCAACAATCACCGGCAGATCCGGGACCGCCTGCCGGTCCACGCCCACAACCTCGACCGGATAGCCCACATGCCGCCATGCCCTCAAACTCGCCCCGCGAAACACTCCGACCTCCAACACGCGCTGCGGTCGCAACGTCTCCACCAGCCCGTCATAAAACGATCCGTAATTGTGCACGGTGGTTTTGTCGCTGCCCTCGTGCAACAGTGCCTGTGACAGCGTGAGAACGCCCGTAGCAGGTCTGCTGCGGTGCGTCTGGTAGTCCGGTGCACTGGGTCCGCTTTCCGCAATCGCCCGGTCGACCGCTCGCAAGTTAATCGGGATTCGCTCTGACGGGATGCGGGGCAATCGCTTCCGGCGATACCGTCCCAACGTCGGAGTGACAGCGTCACCGTGCCGAATCCAGATCCAGCCGGGTTTCTCGCTGACAACGCGATAGTGCCACTGCTCCGCGAACAGGTGATGTTTCTGGTCGTGCGGGCTTTTGTTTCCGTCCGTCACCAACGAAACAAACTGGTTGCCACGGTGGCTCCATGCGTACGCGCCGCTGCGGTAGTAGACGATGCCATGCGGCCACAATAGCGCGACCTCGCCGAAGGCAGGGGCTGCTGCATAAGTCAGTTCACAAAACTCCATGCACAGGCAATCGTCATCGTCCATGCGACTGACAACCTTGCGCCCCTCCGGCAGTGCGTAGTCCTCGCCGTACAGTCGCCACTGATCCCGCCAGACCGCAACAACTTCGCAGCCCGTCCCGCGGATCAGCTCCAGCCGCTTGGCTGCGTGCGGGTCATCCGGATGTTGGGCGAGATGGACCACGGGTTTCCGCGTCTGCGCGGCGAGCGACGGAATGCACGTTGTGCGCGTGATTGCCAGACGCCTCCGCGATAGCTCGGGGTCAGTGTAAACGCTCTGGATGATCAGGATGTGTGGTGTCAACGTTTGGCCCCCTCAATAACCGCCCTGTGTGTATGCCGTGGTCGTCGCTTGACTTTGCGCGGCTGCGGTCTGCCAACCTTGCGAAATGCTGGCGTGTAACCGCTGTCCGTTGTTTCGCTGGATGCCGGGTCAGGCAATAGCCCGGACAGAAATGCCCGCATCTCCGGCGTCCAGCATTGTTGCAGGTGGTTCAGCACGTGGCAACCGGCGGTCACCCGCTGTAATTCCTCGACTGTGTGCCGCTGCTGAATGCGTGCGAAAAATCCCCGCGTGCCGTAGGGTCTGCCGCGATAGGTGTTGCCATAGAGGACCTCCCACAACAGCGTGTTTGTGTTGAGATCGAATTCCTCGAACAACGCCGCCAGCTTGCCACGCTCGACGGTATGCGGCAGGTGTGTTGCGTAATCATGCTGTGGACGGCCCTTCGCCCTCAATGCCTCCATCGACTGCCATTTTCTGCGCTGCCATTGGTTCGAGTTGTCCCGCGTCCATGGGTACGCTCGCGGTGTGTCCAGATCGTCCCATGTGGTCTCGCGCAGCAGGTAAACGTCATCCATCATCCAGGCGAATTCCGAATCAATCTCAGGGTGCTGGCTCATCGTTTTCATTTTGGCCAGCATGTCCCGGAATCCGCGGTTGACACACGGTGCGATTCGTGGCTGTTCGATGACGTGACCACGATACCACGGGGGGCGGTCTCCGACGATTGTTGTTTTCACCGGCCCGTCGAAAAAACGCTCCACGCTCCGCACGCTCCAGCGTAATTCGTCGCCGGATGCTCCGCCGTGCCAATACGGCCAAACAAACTGCGTTGCAGATGTCCGGCGTTTGACTGTGCCGCAACTGCCGCAGGACTTCGGGGCGGGTCGGTAGGGTTGGGACTCGCGAACGGATAGCTGCGATGTCGCCGTGAAGAAATCGGGTGCCTTCCGATACGGGCATTCGGTCGCGCAGAATTCCACCGGCAACCATCCGCCATGCCGCAGCTTCGGGCAGGTGCACGCCACCATGCCGCCCGCCTCACGGTCAGCATGGATGCAATTCATGCCGGACATACTGCCACCGTTTGCCAATCGGTAATTGCAGGATCAACTGACCACGCCATAAACGCCCCCGGAAAAGCAGGCATTCCGACTGCAGCAAAAAAGAAATCCGCACCCCAACACCTCACACAGTTCCGCGTGTTGCACTCTGGCAATGCTGGCACAATCCAGGACCACGCAATGCCGGTCTGCATTTCCATTGTGTTCGGATTGTTGTAACTGCCGGGAAAATCCGCCGTCCAGAAAAACAGCACAAACGCTGTTTGACTGCAGGTGTTCGCCGGTTCGACAGCATAGGAAACCAGCTCCACGCGTGACCATCCGAACTGATTGTTTCTGCAGGCTGCGTTTGGTGTGCCGTCCTGGTTTTTTTTGCCGGTGAACAACGCCAATTCATCCGACTTCCAGACCGTACACACGTTCGCCGCTGGGTCTTGAAAATTTAGAAACTGTGCAGCCGCCGGACTGAGTGACGCGGCCCCGTATGGACGCAACAGAAATGTGCCGCCCTGACTGCTCTGGCAGTTGTGATAGTACAGAGGATTGCCCAACAACTTGAACCATGATGATTCAAACGTCACCAGCCATTCTGACGGCAGGTTGTAACAGACTCCGCAGAAGGACAACGGCGGACCCGGTAACGACTGGTCACTGAGTCCCTGCGATACGCTGTTGACATTGCGTGACGATCCGCTGGCAATGCTGGATGCTGTCGCTGGCTCACAATTGCACCCGCACCCAATAAGCATCTCACGGCCCTCCGGTGCCTGCACTCGCCGAAGGCCCGCCCGCTGACGCAGATCCAAACGAGAACGATTCCGATTGCGGCCCGCAGTCTGCTGCGTATGGTTGCCACTCGCCGTCAATCCATTCGATTTTGATGTAACTGTCGGCGTCGATGCTGATGTTCTCGAAACGGTTGACTACGGTGACTGTGATGTCGGACAACTCCAGATCCCCGGACCCGTTGCCCTGCAGGATTGTTGCCTGTGCTGTGCTCGGGTCTGTCAGCGTATCGACCGCTGCCAACAGGTCAGATTGCAGAATTGCCTGACGGCGCAGTTGCTGCTGTCTCGGCAGTTGCGTGCTGTTGCCGCCGCCGTACAAATTCAGGTAATGCCGCACAGTCTGCTGAATCTGTGACAGCAACTGCGGACTGACCAGATAGCCGCTCATGCGTCAGTCCTCGTAGGCAATCACGCGCACCCGACACGCCGCCGTGTTCGACTTCAGATACAGCGTCGCACCGGGTTCCAGCCTGAACGGCCCTGCAGTCTCACCGGCCTTCATGCGTCCTCCGTACACACCGGTTGCGAATCCCCATTGAACGTAGTTCGCGGTGTCCAGATTGTGCAGCAGCACAAATCCGTTTGTGGTCACGTCCGTCAGCGTGATGGATTCCTCGGTTGTGCCGATCGAGTGTTTGCGGTCGTCCTGCCCCACGCCTGTTTGATTGTATTGCTTCCGCAGGCTCGGGAATGTGTGGGTATCGCTGAGATTGGTTGCGTGCCGTCGCTCCATCGCCAGCGTGATCGTGATTTCGTTTGCCATCGGTTGGCCCTTATGTCAGCGGTAGCGTATTGAAGTCGAATTGCGGATACAGATCAAAACTCAGATATTCCGCCCGTGCTGGCGTAGGATTGATTAGCACTTGTCCGCCACCATCCAGCGGAACTGGATTTGTTGGCAGTGTGCCGTCATCGTTTGTGATCAGCTTGCGGGCATTCCCAGACCTGTAGCGATATCCTGCATCCAAAGGCTGCGATATCCAACCGTCTTTGTTCAGTTTCATCGTCATGGTCATTTGACGAAACCGCACATTGTTCCGCGTCTCCCATCGGCCCAACTGTGGCGCACTGAGTTTTGCCTTTGTTGCCGGAACTGTAAATCCGTCAATCACGAACTGAGAACTGTTGACAGCATCTTCTGCTGTGATGATCCAATCGGGAACTGCTGCCACGTTTTTGATTATCGTAACAACTCGCCGGGATCGCTCACGGAAAAGATCCTGCAGCGGGTCGCCTGCAGAATTCAAGCAGGCGTAGCCAAATCGGTCGACCACCGCTGCCTCCTCAAAATTATCCCCGCTCCACTGGATATCTGCAGGGTCTGACAACGGATTGATTTCATACGCCACCTGCGTGTCGTAGTTCGCGGTTGCAATCCAGTTGTACTTATCTTTGCCGCTCGCCCTGGATATCTGCAGACTTCGGCAGCGTGCGGAAGGATCGTCGTAATGCAGACTCCCAATCACCGGCAGATTCGCATTTGACCCGACAACAAACGGCCCTTCATTGCCGTTTGCGAATAGCCCGAACTGGCGAGTGTATCGACGCACGCCGAGGTCTGCCGTCGCCGTCTCGCCGTCTGGTAGTGGTCCCAAATAGGTAACAGTCACGCAACAGCCTCCGCGACTTCAAGAGTGACTTTGTTTTGCTTCAGTGCCTGAATCAATGATTGCGTCTGTTTCTCTGTGGCCTTGACGTTTGGGTCTTGTTGGCCTCGTCCCATCGCAGCCAGAATCGTGTTGAATGCCGCACTGCTGCCTCGCTGCATCGCTGACGCAAACTGCACCTGCTGCGGCTGTCCTTGTCCCTGTGTCTGCCGTTCGGCTTCAGCCTTTGCAATCTCGCCAATTGCCGCGTCTGCCTGTTTCTGGGTTAGCAATCCGGCCTTCTGCAACTGCTGAATTTTGTTGACCTGCTCTTGTGCCCTTTGCAGTGGCGTTTTCAGACTGTCGATGATTGCCGCGGCTTCGGACTTCATCGCGTCCCGTGCCGCTTCTTCATTGCGTTTGCGCTGCTCCACCGCACTTGCCAACGCCTGCTCCTTTTCGCGTTCGGCGTCCTGTTGCTGCAACAGTTTTTCACGCTCCGCCTGCATCTGCCGGAGTGCGTCAATCTGTGCTGACCCAACACCCGACGCAGCCATGCGTGCGAGTTCCTGCTCCTGTGCAGTCGTCTCGCCGCGAAGCACGGCCAATTCGTCGGCCAGTTTTTTGCGTGCGTCGGTGTATCCCGATGCGGCTTGCACGATCGTCTGCGCTGCCTGCTTCACGTCCGCCTGTGACATGCCAGAATACGCTTGTGCAACCTGCCCGATGTTCAGCAATTGCTGCATCCGTCGCTGCAGTGCAGCCGCCTGGCCTTCGGTGGATTCCGCCTGCAGCTTTGTGGCCTCAGCCTGCATCGCATTCAGTGCCGCCACGTCGCGGTCTAAGACGCTCTGCGCGCCGCCTCCACCCTGCCCGACCTGCGCGACTGCTGCCGCAGCCTTCGGGGCGTTCTGTTGCAGTGCCTCCAGTTGTCGGTTCTGTTCGGCAAACTGATCATTCAGCCCGATGGACGCAACAGCCAGCGCACCTAACGCACCTGTTAGAATCAACCAGCCTTTCGGCCCGCTCAACGCCAGTGCAATCTTTTGCGCGTTTGAGTACAGGTTGGTGGCGATTGTAATCGCCTTCAACGCGGCCACCACACCCGCAATCCCCACGGCCACCATCGCGAACGTCTGTATCACGTCCTGATTCAGACCGACCACAAACGCCAGTGCATTTGCCAACACCTTAACCGCTGGGGCAAGTGCCGACCCGATCTTCACCGCTGCTGCATCGAACGCGGCTGTCAGTCTGTCGATTGAGTCTGCAGTCTCTGCGGCTGCTGCTGCGGTCTCCGCGCTCATCACGACGCCGAGACTCTCAGCCTCACGCACCATTGACCCGATACCCGTACTGCCTTCCATCAACAGCGGAATGATATCGGCTGCACCTTTGCCGAATACTTTCATCGCCGCAGCCACCCGTAACGACGGGTCTTGAATGCTGCGGATCGCATCGGCGAACATGGCGAACTGCTCTTCCGGAGCCGCTGCCAAGATGTGCGATGTCTCGATTCCGAACCCGCGCAGTGTGGCTGCTGCCTCTGCCGATCCACCGCGCACGCTGTCCAAAAACTTCGCCATTTTGAACAGCGACGACTGAAGGCCTTCGGCTGATGTGTCGCTCAGTTTTGCGGCGTACGACAACGCGCTCAGAGACTCAACCGCAATCCCTGTTCGTGTCGCCATGTCGTTGAATGAATCACCGACGGACACAAACCGATAAACGCTTGCGGTTGCCATTGCAGCAGCAGCGGCAGCAAACGCATTCAACGCGGCCTGTCCTTCCCGCAGTCCGGCGGACATACGGGAAGAATCAGCCACAAGATTCACGACAAGATCGCCTAGACTAGCCATCGCTGCGCCTCATCAATGCCAGTGCCTCAAGGTCTGCACCTTCTTCACCCGGCTCCGCATAATCTGCCAGTGCCTTGACGATGTCCGCAAAGTTCTCTGAGGTCTGCGATTCACGGCTTGCCTGCTGCATTAGCAGATTAGCCGTGTTGATTGCTGCCCTCAAATCCGCTCGCCGTTCTCCCCACGGTGCCGCAATCATCATTGCCTGCTGCACCGTCCATTCGAACGGCGTATGTTCGTCCCTGACATTCCACCAGTCGTATCTGCCGAGACTCCGGGCAAGTTCTGCGGCGAACTTTGCTTCGGAGTCTCGCTTCAGTTTTTTACAAGTGCCTCAGTGCTGATCGGCTTTGCCAGCTTCGTGAGTGCGTCTGTAATCTGATGCAGCAGTGCGGGTGTCATGACGTCCTGCAGCATGTTCTCAATCAACACAGCGAACTCAGGATCTGACATTCCTTCGGGCTGCACAACCAAACGCTCACCGGCTGCATCGACCAGCGAAAACCCCAGTGTCAACCACGTTTTTGCCATGTCGCCGTCAACGTTTCCAATGCGACGAACTTCGCCGAAGGTCTGTTCACGAACGTGCAACCCGGTGTCACCAACCGGCAGGTGTCGGCGTTTTGCCAACCGCTCAAATACGCTCACAGTTCCGTCTCCTGTAGCTGTTGTTTCGCCGCGTGATACTTATCCCAATTCGGCCCCGGCTGATAACTGAGATCGGGATTATAGCCCAGAATGACGCCCGCCCGATACAACTCGCGGTCGCCCTTGTCGTTGATTCCTTTGGCGTTCATCGCGTAGTCCACGCGCAGGACTTCAAGTTCCTGCGGTGTCATACCCACGGCCTCAGCACACTCTGCATCTGCGGGCGATGCCTGACCAGTCCTGCATAACTGGAGAGCCATCAGCCCGCTGAACACAGTGCCCTTGCGATAGACGGCAATCTGCACTGCCTGCCCGTCGCGACTCTTGCCGGGAATCCACGACACCAGCGCAGCCAACTCAGGGGTTAGCTTGCTGGTATCGCAGAACTGATCGAGATTCAACGCCGCCTGCATTAGCTCGGTGCTCCGCTGGTCTCGATCGTGAACGAACCCTTCAGTCCGTCGCCGGGCGATGCGGTCTTGTCGAATCCGTAGCCGCACCCGCTGTAGATTTCGGACAACGGCGTCGCGTCTGCATACGTGACCTTGAAGTTCCTCGCGGCTGGTGCTCTCATCAACGTGATGAACGCCGCGTGCACCGTATCATCCGGATCGTAAAAACATTCGCCGGTGATCGTGGCGGGGTCGATGTATCCGGTGTGGGTCTTGGTTTTGTGTGCCACGCCGTCCAGCGTGGTGCTGTCAAACGTCTCGGCTTTCTCGCCCGAGATGTTCAGACTCGTGATCTGCGGGAATGCGGTGTAAACGCTGCTGATTTCCATGAGCAGGGCAGTGCCCTTGCTGGGGACTTTGTTGGGCATGTTACGTCAACCTTTCGTGGCTCGTGCCTGTTTGTTTGCGATACGTTTCGCTTGCACTTCCAGATACCTTTTCGCGGCCCGTTGTGCTGCCGCTCGTGCTTCACCTTTGACTGCGTTATACGCGCTTGCCGCCAGCCCCGGTTGCATCGCTGGCATGCGCCCACGATATGCAACAGTGCCTGTTGTTTTCTTGCGGTACTGTCGCCCGCTGCTGTCCGAATAACCTGCCATTGCTCCACGGTGTTTCAGCTTGCCCGTGTATCGTGCATCTGTTCCGAGAATGAACCAGTGCAGGTTTGCGGAACCGATCCCCACACCGCCCTTTGTTGTTCGCTTGCGAATCACTCGCCTCTTGACGGCACCCTTGCCGACGTTGAAGCCGACCTTTGCTTTCGTCACGTTGCCCCGGTAAATCGTCAGCCGATAGCCGACGGACTTGCCGACCTCTTTGACTCGCGGGTCGAGTTGGTTTGCCATCTCCGCTGCAATGACTTTCATCGCAGACTGCAAGGCAACTCTTGCGACCTTTCGCGCGTCCTTGCTCATGGTGCTGAACTCGGAAATCAACTCCTTCAGTCCGTCAACATTGATATCCGCTTTCATGGTTTCACCTGCACTTCGCAACTGATGGACGCCACAAACATCCGCTGCGAATACAGAAACGCCTTGTCTGCGACCTCCTGCGTTTCAAATCCTGCCTGCCAGACTCTGACACGCCAATCTGTTGTCACGTACTGATCGACCTGCCGGAGAATCTGCCGACACAACAGCCGCAGCGGATTCAACTCCTGCGGTGTGATGTCCGCCACCTTTTTCCTGACCCAGATCCGGATTGCGTGCTGCGTGTTGTCGACTGCGTCCAGCGTTTCGAACAACTGCTGCTCAGACTCATGGCACACGTCAACCCGCAGCTCTGTGACTTCCTCCGTCGGGTCAATTATCAGCTCGCGTGCTTCGGCCTTCAGATCCAGATTGTACGTTGTCCCTGCATTGATCCGTGCGACGATCGCATTGACGGCTTCCGTTGACGGTGCGAGCGTGCTCATATCACACCGCCAATCATTTTACTGTGCAGCCGAACCATCTGCGGGGAAGTCTGACGGAAGACTTTTTCCCCCGCAAATGGCTGCAGCTCATATCGCAACCCGGCAGACAAAATCACGTCGCCGGCCTGCGGTTGTGGATACGGCAAATCCGCCTGCAGCAGTATCCAATCCACCGGGCGCACCTCAACGATTTGCCCGTTGCCCAAATCGACAAACTGTGTCCGTCCTGCAGCCTTGCGTGCTGTGACTGAGTGCGACTCGACGCCGCGGAAATAGGTGACGGCCTGACCGGCTTCCGCCAGCAGATCCTCCACCATCTCTCCAATCGCGTCGTCGAAGTCGCTCACGTCTCACCCTCGCTCAGCGTGCATCCGGAACAAGTGCAGCAATCGCGGCACCCAGCTTCGTCAGCCCGGTGACAATCCAAAAACCGCTCTTCGTGTAAACACACGTGTAGAGGGCTTCAGCGGTCAACGCCAACTCATTCGTTGCGCCCACGACGACTTCGTTGACCTTGTCGGCAGCGACGGCGGAAATCAGTTCGCAGGCTGTTGTGCCCACAAGAATCCGCATGACCTGACCGATGTACCCGGCTGGCAAACTGATCTGATGATCGGCGTTCGCACTGGTCACTGTCACGAATGTGCTGCCTGCCGGAATCAATGCAGTCGTGAGACCGTTTGCGGTCGCGGTCACTGCGGCCTGCGTCGTGGGCATTGGGGCATTCAGGATCACCAGCCCGGTATTGTCGCCGGATGCCTGTGCCTGAACTGCGATGCCCATGTAAACGCCGTTACCGATCTGGTTGGCTGCGCCGCTGCCTGCATCGCCGCTGTCCGGATCGCCGGTTGCGTTCCAATACACGGGCTGACCGGCAACCCATGCGCCGGTAATCTTTGGCACCTGGTAGATGCCTTCAATCTGCAGCGAACCTTTTTTGCTCGCTGCCAAATCAGTCGCGGTCACACCAACAATACCACCGGACACAACCACGTCACCGCCGATTTTTGCGGCTGCGGGTGTGTAGTCCACAGCGTCATCGTCGCTGTGGAGAAATGCGGGACTCTGGGCCATGTGTATACTCTCCTCATGGAATGAATTCGGAAGGAATCCCGGCAGCACCTACTGCCGGGTGTCGGATCAGGCTGCGCCCTTGCTCTTGACGCCTGCCAGATATTCGGACTGTGAACAGCCGAAGTCATGGTAGCCGCGAAGCTGAATGCCCAGCGTGTTGAAATCGGCGTCAGCAGATTCAACCGTCGGGCTTCGCTGCCCATTCAGGAACGAAACCACAACCGGCTTCATGATGTCGTCGAACAGGTACCATGCGGTGGTGCTGTAGCCGCCACTGTATGCGCTGTCGGACAACTCGGTGGCAACCACCGGGCGGTACTTGTTCGCGTGAATGTTGGCGTCCGACGCCTTCACGGCATTCAGGTTTCGCGCGACATACAACGCTTCGGCAACCGATTCCAGTTCCGGCGGAACGAGCAGCTTCGTCGGCTGTCCGCCCAACGTCATCCGGCTGGTTGACTCTGCACCCGTCACCAGTGGTGACAGTCGCTGCCGGAAGGCCTTCACGCCGAGACTCAAACCAACGCCATCGGTGCCGAGGTTGGTTGTGCCGCCCTCGATGTAGTTCGTCCGGGCGGTCGTCCAAAACGTGGTGTGATTGCTCAGGAACGTCGTCCACACCAGACGATTCAGGCGACGGGCTGCACCACGTCCGAGGCGTGTTCGCAGATCGTCGAACGCGCCCAGATCGTCGTTGATGATGTCGCGACGGGTCAGCGAAAACATCTTCGCGTAGGTGTCAGCCGATCGCGTGTACGACTCTTCGCTGATCTTGCCGTGCTTGATTACGCCACCGGGTCCGAGTTCCTCATACTCCATGTCGTCCAGCAGACGATAGGACGTGTGGAGCTTGAAGTCGGCAACGGACTTGATTTCCGCAATCTCTGTCCAGTTGTTGGCCACTTCCTCGAAGCCCTGCAACAGTTCCTTGTTGGCCAAATTGCTGAAGATCCCCGGCAGGCTGACGGTGCTGAATCCGGCCTGCAGGTTGCGACCGAACGCAAATTCCATCGTTTCCCGCAGGTTGCCGTCATGCAGTTTCGTGCCCGGCATGACGTTCATGCCGTTTGCTGCTGCGGCCATCAGCATCACCTGCTGCAGCCCGATGCGGCCCTTGAACTGGCTGTGCGCGGCCTGCAGTTCGGCGTCACTGAATTCCTTTTCGGCTCCCTTGTGACCGCGTGCCATTGACAGCCCGGCCTGCAGAATCCGCGTCGGATCTCCGCCGTTCTGCGCCGACACGAACGAAGTCGGGCGAGTGCGTCCGCTGCTCACCTGTCGCTTCAGGATTTCGAGTTCCACCTTTTCAGCTGACCAGTTGTTTTCCAGTGCAGCCGCAATCACGTCCGGATGTCCGGCTGCCTTCGCCTGAATCTCTGCCTGCTGACGGTACACACCGGCAATCTGCTTTCGCAAATCGGCAGCAGCCTGCAGGTCATTCACCGCACCTGCTGCAGCGGTCTTTTCTGGATTCGTCGGCATTGCTGCCACCTCTTTCTTCTGCGGGTCCATGTGTTCTTCGGCCTGCACCGGTGCTGCCGACTTCATTTCCCAGGCCTTCATCAACGTGGCCTGATTCTCTGGTGTCATGTTGTCCAGGGACAACCCCAACTCTTTCAGCCAATCCTCAAACGACACGGCTGCAACTCCTGCAAGGGCAGCCGCGGCTGCCAGGTTAACTGCGGTGGCCCCGTCTGCCCCCATTGGCAGAACGGATGTTTCCCGCAACACTGCGCGGCGAGCGAGGATGAATGGGCCTGTTTGCACACGCCCATTCACCTCAACAGACTCGCCG